>Ga0070665_100006154_pt1 | contig 12274 bp, 12 predicted proteins | sample KBSS13metaG_FD_65862 | JGI IMG/M metagenome (GOLD analysis project Ga0070665, IMG submission 65862) | Switchgrass rhizosphere microbial communities from Kellogg Biological Station, Michigan, USA - KBS S1-3 metaG | ecosystem: Host-associated > Plants > Roots > Rhizosphere > Soil ...
TCGCTGTTCGGCAAGCGGCCCGACCTGATCGACTACGGCCAGGTCGGCTTCGGCAGGCTCGCCACCCCGGAGGCCTGGCTCTCGACCTGGTCCGGGCTCTCGAGCAACGCCGACTTCGTCCGCTGCGCCCCCGGCGTCACCGTCCCGACGCTGTTCGTGGAGCTGTCCGGCGACCAGGCCGCCTTCCCGTCGGACTCGGCCCGGATGGTCGCGGCGCTCGGCGCGGACGACCTGGTCACGGCGAAGGTCCGCGGCCTGCACTTCGGCGCCGCGATCGAGCCCGGCGAACCCACCGGCAACGAGCTGGCGGCGGCCGAGATCGTCGAGTGGCTGGGCAAGCGCTTCGCCCTCACCCCACCATGATCGTTCCCAGCGTGACGGGAGTGCGGTCGCGACCGCCGTCCCGTCACGCTCGGAACGATCTCGCTGCGCGGGGGTGACGGGACGGCGGGTACCGGTGCGCTCCAGTCCCGCTCGGAGGGATCACGGGTGAAGGATCAGCGGAGGGGTGCGGCGGTCTTCGCCCGGACCTCGTCCTCGCTCACGCCGAAGGTCTCGACGAGCTTCAGCCCTTCGGGGGTCACGTCGATGACGGCCAGGTCGGTGATGATCCGGTTCACGCAGCCCACGCCGGTGAGCGGGAGGGTGCACTGCGGGAGGATCTTGGCGGAGCCGTCCTTCGAGACGTGGTCCATCATCACGATGACCGTGCGGGCGCCGTGGACGAGGTCCATCGCACCGCCCATCCCCTTGATCATCGTGCCGGGGATGGCCCAGTTGGCGAGGTCGCCGGTGGCGCTGACCTGCATCGCACCCAGCACGGCGATGTCCAGGTGGGCGCCGCGGATCATCGAGAAGCTGTCGGCCGAGCCGAAGTAGCTCGCGCCGGGCAGGACCGTGACGGTCTCCTTGCCCGCGTTGATCAGGTCGGCGTCCACCTCGTCGTCGGTGGGGTAGGGGCCGACGCCGAGGATGCCGTTCTCGCTGTGCAGCACCACGGTCCGGTCCGCCGGGATGTGGTCGGGGACCAGGGTGGGCATGCCGATGCCGAGGTTGACGTACGAGCCGTCCGGCAGCTCGTCGGCGACCCGCTTGGCCAGCTCGTCCCGCGTGAGCGTCACGTCCGCACCGTCCTGAACTCGACCGGCTTCTCGACGCCGGGCACGTGCACGACGCGCTGGACGTGGATGCCGGGGGTGTGCACCGCGTCCGGGTCGATCTCGCCGGGCTCGACGAGGTGCTCGACCTGCGCGATCGTGATCCGGCCCGCCGCGGCGGAGTCCGGGTTGAAGTTCCGTGCGCTGCGGCGGTAGACGAGGTTGCCGTGCCGGTCGCCCTTCCAGGCGTGGACCAGCGCGAAGTCCGGGGTGAGGGCGCGCTCGAGGACGTACCGCACCCCGTCGAACTCGCGGATCTCCTTCGGCGGGGACGTCACCGCGACGGTGCCGTCGCCGTGGTAGCGCCACGGCAGCCCGCCGTCGGCCACCAGGGTGCCGACGCCGGCGGGGGTGAAGAACGCGGGGATCCCGGCGCCGCCCGCGCGCAGCCGCTCCGCGAGCGTGCCCTGGGGGGTGAGCTCCAGCTCGAGCTCGCCTGCCAGGTACTGGCGCGCGAACTCCTTGTTGTTGCCCACGTACGAGCCGACCGTGCGACGGATCCGACCGGCCGACAGCAGGGTGCCGAGGCCGAAGCCGTCGACCCCCAGGTTGTTGCTGATCGTCTCCAGGTCCGTCGCGCCCTGCTCGAGCAGCGCCGCGATCAACACCGTCGGGACGCCGGACATGCCGAACCCACCGACGGCGAGGGAGGCCCCGTCGCCGATGTCGGCGACCGCCTCCGCCGCCGACGCCACCACCTTGTCCATGTCGGGGACGGTACCGGCCGTTCGCAAGACGCACAAGCGTACGCATCGCGAACACGCTAGGTATGAGCGAGAGTGCCGTTCGCTCATTAGGTGTGAGCGAGAGTGCCGTTCGCTCATCAGGTGTGAGCGGGAGTGCCGTTCGCTCAGGTGGGGAGGAGGGACTTGCGGAGGGCGGCGGGGGTGGCGTGGATCTCGACGGCGCCCGCGGTCGTCAGCTCGCCGGGCTCGGCGTAGCCCCAGCCCGCGCCCAGGCAGGTGATGCCGTGGGCCGCGGAGCCGAGGACGTCGTGCTTGCGGTCGCCGACCATCACGCACGTCGCGGGATCGGGGGAGCCGAGGCGGCGCAGCGCCTCGCCGACGACGGCGGCCTTGCTCGGCAGCCCGGCGTCCACGGTGTCCCCGGTGATCTCGGTGAACAGGTCGGTCCAGCCCTGGTTGGCCAGGATGTCGCGGGCGGACGGCTCGGCCTTGCTGGTGGCCAGGGCGAGCCGCGCCCCGCTGTCGGCGAGCGCCCGGAGCAGGTCGTCGATCCCGGGGTACGGAGTGGACTTCAGGAGCCCGCTCTCTCGGTACAGCGGCCGGTAGAGGGCCATGACCCGCTCGGCCGCGGACTCGCCGACCAGCGGCGGGAGCGACTCGTAGAGCGGCGGGCCGAGCAGGTGTGGGCCGATCACGGTGTCGTCCCACGGCACGCCGACCCGGTCGAACGCGGTGCGGAGGGTCCCGAGGATGCCGGGGGCGGAGTCGACGAGGGTGCCGTCGAGATCGAGGAGAACGGTGCGGGTCACCCGCACATTGTGCCCGTCGCCCGCGGGCGCATGGCGTACGGTTGTCCGCATGACGAACAGCGGGCTGCTCACCCCACTGTACGGCGCCGACGCCGTGTCCGAGCGGCTGACCGACGCGGCCTGGATCGAGGCCCTGCTCGCGGTCGAGGTCGCGCTCTCCCGCGCCGCGGCCCGCCACGGCCTCGTGGCAGGCGAGGACGCCGAGCGGATCTCCGCGGCCGCCGCCCGGTCCGACGTGGACGCCGTGGCGCTGGCGAAGGCCGCTGTGGAGGGCGGCAACCCGGTGATCCCGCTGGTCCGCCTCCTGCGTGAGGCCGCGGGCCCGGCAGGCGCCGCGGTCCATCCCGGAGCCACGAGCCAGGACATCATGGACACCGCGATCGTGCTGCTGGTGCGGCGGGCGGCGGAGCCGTTGCGGGCGGACCTGCGCGCGGCCGCCGAGGCCGCGGCCGGGCTCGCGCTCGCCCACCGGGACACCCCGATGATGGCGCGGACCCTCGCCCAGCAGGCCCTGCCCACGACGTTCGGGCTGGTCGCGGCGGGCTGGGCGGCCGGACTGGACGCCGCCCTCCGCGACCTCGCCGCCCGGGTCGACGCGCTGCCGGTCCAGTTCGGCGGCGCGGCGGGCACCCTGGCGGGCTCGTCGCCCGCCGTCGCGGACACCCTCGCCGAGCTGCTGGGCGTCGCCCCGCAGGGCGTCCCGTGGCACACCGAACGCACCCGGATCGGGGCGCTCGCGGGGGCCCTCGGCGTGGCCGCGGGGGCGTGCGCCAAGCCCGCCACGGACGTCGTGCTGCTGGCGCAGACCGAGGTCGGCGAGGTGAGCGAGGGGGCGCCGGGGGACTCGTCGTCCATGCCGCACAAGCGGAACCCGATCGCGGCGGTGACGGCGCGCGCGTCGGCCCGGCGGGCGCCCGGACTCGTCGCGACGCTGCTCGCCGCGATGGACCACGAGCACCAGCGCGGGGCGGGGCCGTGGCACGCCGAGTGGGCCACGCTCGTCGACCTGCTCGCGACGACCGGAGGTGCCGCCGCCCGGCTGCGCACCTGTCTGGAGGGCCTCGAGGTCCATCCGGAGGCCATGCGGCGCAACCTCAGGACCGACACCCCGGACGTCGGGCACGCCGCCGAGCTCGTCGACCGTGTCCTGGCCGCCCGATGACCGCCCCGACACCCCGCGCCGAGCACGTCCAGTCGCTGGCCCGCGGGCTGGCCGTGATCAAGGCCTTCGACGGTGCGCATCCCGCACAGACCCTGTCCGACGTCGCGCGCTCGACCGGTCTGACCCGCGCGGCGGCCCGTCGGTTCCTGCTGACGCTGGCCGAGCTGGGGTACGTCCGCACGGACGGCAGGCTGTTCACCCTGACCCCGCGCGTGCTGGAGCTGGGCTACTCGTACCTGTCCGCGCTGTCGCTGCCCGAGGTCGCCGAGCCGCACCTGGAGGAGCTCGTGCAGCTCGTCCACGAGTCGGCGTCGGTCGCCGTGCTCGACGGCTCGGACGTCGTCTACGTCGCGCGGGTCGCGACGAGCCGGATCATGACCGTGTCGATCACGATCGGCACCCGGTTCCCCGCGTTCGCCACCTCGATGGGCCGGGTCCTGCTGGCCGCCCTTCCCGCGGCGGAGCTGGACCATCGGCTCGGTGAGCCCCGTGCGTTCACGGAGCGGACCGTGGCCGAGCCCGCCGCCCTGCGTGACCTGCTGGGCGACGTCCGGGCCGCGGGCTACAGCCTGGTCGACCAGGAGCTGGAGGAGGGCCTCCGCTCGATCGCGGTCCCGATCAAGGACGCGACCGGCCGGGTGGTCGCGGCGGCGAACGTCAGCACGCACACCAGCCGCGGCACCCGGGCCTGGCTCCGGGACGAGGCCCTGCTCCACCTCCGGGCCTGTGCCCTGGCCATCCAGGCGGACCTCAAGGGGGCTAGATCCTGAGCCGGGTCTCCACGTCGGCGGGGGAGTCCGGCAGGGCCCGCAGGTCGGCCAGGAGACGCGCGTGGTCGGCGTCCTCCGGTGGGATGCGGTGGAAGGGCACGGCGGTGCCGGTCCGGACGGGGTGCAGGCCGCCGCGGCGGTTGCGGACGGGGACCCAGGCGAGGATCCACGCGACGAGGGCGGCGACGGCGATGAGGGTGAGAACCGAGGAAGTCATGGCAGGAAGTGTGCTGTAGATGAGTTCCTGCCAGAAGTGGCGGGAACGACAGCTCTCGCAAAGATGCTGCCAGTACGCTGGCGGCCATGCTGCGGAGTGTCGCCGTGCTCGTGCTCGACGAGCTGGCCGTGTTCGAGTTCGGGGTGCTGTGTGAGGTCTTCGGCCTCGACCGCTCCGACGACGGGCTGCCGGTCCTGGACTTCCGGGTCTGCGGGATCGAGGCCGGCAGGGCGGTCAGCACGACCGGCGGGGTGGACGTCGTGCCCCGGCACGGTCTGGAGGGACTGGCGGGTGCCGACCTCGTCGCCGTCCCGGCCACCCGGCTGCGCGACTACCCGGAGGAGGCGCTGCAGGCCCTCCGGGACGCCGAGGCCGCGGGCGCGATGATGCTCAGCGTGTGCTCCGGGGTGTTCGTCCTCGCGGCGGCGGGGCTGCTCAGCGGCCGCAGGGTGGCCACGCACTGGCACAGCGCGGAGGAGCTGCGGGCCTCCTACCCGGACGTCGAGGTCGACCAGGACGTGCTCTACGTCGACGACGGCAACCTGATCACCAGCGCGGGCACCGCCGCCGGCATCGACGCGTGCCTGCACCTGGTCCGCCGCGAGCTCGGCAGCGCGGTGGTCAACGGGATCGCGCGCCGGATGGTCGTGCCGCCGCAGCGCGAGGGCGGGCAGCGGCAGTTCATCGAGCGGCCCGTACCGGAGTGCTCCGCGGACTCGCTGGGCCCGATCCTGGACTGGCTGCTCGGGCACCTCGAGATCGACCACACCGTCGCGGACCTGGCCGCGCGCGCGAACATGTCCGAGCGCACCTTCGCCCGCCGGTTCGCCGCCGAGACGGGCACCAGCCCGCTGCGCTGGCTCACCCGGCAGCGGGTGCTGCACGCGCGGCGGCTGCTCGAGGACACCGACCTGTCCGTCGACGCCGTCGCCGGGCGCTGCGGGTTCGGCTCCGCGACCCTGCTGCGGCACCATTTCCGGCAGGTCATGGGGGTGCCGCCCGCCGACTACCGGCGGTCGTTCCAGAGCGCGGCGGTGTGACGATGCGCGCCGTCTCGCACCGCACCGAGCTCGTGCCGCCCGGCGGGCGGTCGGGCGCGTCGTCCGAACCGCCACGGCGGTGATCCGCCCTCCGGAGTGATCTCGGGGGATACTCGGGGGATACTGCGGGGGACGCGCCCACCACACGCGATCCGGGACCGCTGCCGATCCCGGGTACGAGGAGCAGTGACGCCTACATGCCCGCCCACCCCCGAGTCGCGGTCATCGGTGCCGGACCCTCCGGTCTCTACGCCGCCGCCGCACTGGCCTCGTCGGACGTCCCGATCGACGTCGACGTCCTGGACCGCCTCCCCGCCCCGTACGGCCTGGTCCGCTACGGCGTCGCCCCGGACCACGTGAAGATGAAGTCCGTGATCCGGGTGCTGCAGAAGCCCTTCGCCGACGGGTCCCGGGTCCGGTTCCTCGGCAACGTGCGGGTGGGGGAGGGCGGCCTGCCGCTGGACGTGCTGCGCGAGCACTACCACGCCGTCGTGCACGCCTCCGGCAGCTCGGTGGACCGCACGCTGCGGATCCCCGGGGAGGACCTGCGCGGCAGCCACGGCTCCGGCGCGTTCGTGAGCTGGTACTGCGGGCACCCGGACTTCGTCGACCTCGATCCCGAGCTCGACCATCCCGGGGTGATCGTGGTGGGGGCGGGGAACGTCGCCCTGGACGTCGCGCGGGTGCTGGCGCGGGGGCACGTCGAGATGGCCGCCACGGACGTCCCGGACCGGGTGCTCGACGCCTTGCGCGGGAGTGGCGTCACCGACGTGCACGTCGTGATCCGACGCGGCCCCGAGCACGTCAAGTTCACCCCGGCCGAGCTGCGCCAGATCGGGGACCTCGACGGTGTCCAGGTCCTCGTGCACGACGACGGGGTGCTCGCCGCGGGCGTCCCCGAGCCGCAGGAGCGCAGGCAGAAGCAGAACATCGCGCTGCTGACCGCGTGGGCCGCCGACCCGGGGGCGCCCGCGCCGCGGCGCATCCACCTGCACTTCCTGCGGACCCCGGTCCGGCTCCTCGAGGAGGACGGGCGGGTCGCCGGGATGGTCGTGGAGCGCACCGGCGGTGGCCCCGAGGAGACCATCGACGCGGGACTGGTCGTGCGGGCGATCGGCTACGCGGGCGAGCCCATCCCCGGCCTGCCCTACGACGAGGCCGGCGGGATCGTGCCCAACGAGCACGGCCGCGTCGCGCCGGGCTCGTACGTGACGGGCTGGATCAAGCGGGGGCCGACCGGGGTGATCGGGACCAACAAGGGCGACGCGGTCGAGACCGTCGCCGCCCTGCTGGACGACCTGCACACTCTCCCGACCCCGCCGCACCCCGACCCGGACTCCGTGGTGGAGGTGCTGCAGGCCTACGGCATCGAGCCGGTGACCTGGACGGACTGGGAGCGCCTGGACGCCGAGGAGATCCGGCTCGGCTCCGCTCGCGGGGACGCCGAGCGGGTCAAGGTGGCCGAGCTGGCGGCCATGCTCGCGGCCGCGAGGGGCCGCACCCACCTCCCGTCGAGATGAACCTCAGCGCTGTTCGATCATGGTCTGAACAGCACCGAGGTTCATCTCGGCGGATCAGTAGGGGTCGACGCTCGAGACGGCGTCCAGGGTGCGGAGACGGGCCGCGAACTCGGCGGCCTCCTCGGCGGTCATGCTGACGCTGCAGGTGACCTCGCTGCACCCGACGCCCTCGCGGACGTCGATCGCCAGCTCCTTGACCAGGGTGGCCGACGCGCGGAGCTCGGCGGTGACGGCCAGGACACCGTCCATCCCCTGGGTGGTGACGATGGTGTGCCTGCGCAGGATGCGGCAGCCGGCGGTGGCGGCGGTACGGGGGCGATCGATCGTGAGGCTCATGGGGACTGCTCCGGGATGCGTTCGGGACGTGCGGGAACGCGAGCCAGGTCTGGCAGGGTTCTCGTCTTGGGAAGAAGGCGGGGCGAGAGTCCCGCGAGCGCGACGGCGGCCTGGATCAGCCGGCGCGCCGGGCTACTACGAGCCCGAGGCGCGCGGCGACGAGGATCGCTGCGATTCGCACGTCGACGACCCTAGCACGACGGTGATCCACGCGACACCCGCCCCTGACGAGAAGAACAGGGCCCCACCGGAATCCGGTGGGGCCCTGTTCGTGACGTGCGACGACTCAGTCGGTCTGGTCCTTCGGCCGACCGGCCTCGGGCCGACCGGTCAGCTCCAGCTGCTGGGCCGACCGGGCGTCCGACTCCTCGAGCTCCCGGTGGTGGTGCTCGGCGCGAGCCTGCTCCAGGGCCACGGTCTCGTCGACCGGGTCCGGGGAGAGCAGCGAGCCCGGGACGGGCTCACCCGCCGAACCCAGCTGGTTCATCCGCTTGGGCACCGGAGCGCCCTGGTACTCCAGCGGGATGGCGTGCCCGTGCGAGTCGACACCGGCCAGCGGCTGGTGCACCTCGATGAACTCGCCGTGCGGCAGCCTGCGGATGATGCCGGTCTCGATGCCGTGCTCCAGCACCGCGCGGTCTCCGCGCTGCAGCCCGATGCAGATCCGGTAGGTCACCCAGTAGGCGATCGGCGGGACCACCAGCAGGCCGATGCGGCCCGCCCACGTCGTCGCGTTGAGCGAGATGTGGAAGAAGTAGGCGATCCAGTCGTTGACGCCGCAGAGCACCAGCCAGACGTAGAACGAGATGCCCATGGCGCCGAGCGCGGTGCGGACCGGGACGTCCCGCGGGCGCTGCAGCAGGTTGTGCAGCGCGTTGTCGCCGGTCATCCGCCGCTCGACGGCCGGGTAGAACCCGGCGACCACGAACAGCACCGGCAGGAACGCCACCGTGGCCCAGAAGGCCGCCGGGATCGTGTAGGTCCCGAACAGGTAGATCTCCCACGGCGGGAAGATGCGCGCCATGCCCTCCGAGAAGAGCATGTACCAGTCCGGCTGCGACCCCGCGGAGATGTGCGAGGGGTCGTAGGGGCCGAGGTTCCAGATCGGGTTGATCTGGAAGATGCCCGCCATGATCCCGATGACGCCGGTGACGACGGCGAAGAACGCCCCGCCCTTGGCGGCGAACGCCGGGAGGATCCGGACGCCGACGACGTTGGTCTCCTTGCGGCCCGGGCCGGGGAACTGGGTGTGCTTCTGGTACCAGACCAGGCCCACATGCACCGCGATCAGCGCGAGCAGGATGCCCGGGAAGATCAGCACGTGGACGATGTAGAGCCGCGGGATGATCTCCATCCCGGGGAACTCGCCGCCGAAGAGCAGCCAGTGCGCCCAGGTGCCGATCAGCGGGATCGACATGATGAAGCCGGAGGCGATGCGCAGGCCGACGCCGGAGAGCAGGTCGTCCGGCAGCGAGTAGCCGGTGAAGCCCTCGAGCATGCCCAGCAGGATCAGGACCAGGCCGATGACCCAGTTCGTCTCACGGGGCTTGCGGAACCCGCCGGTGAAGTAGACCCGGAACATGTGGGCGACCATGGAGGCGATGAACAGCAGCGCCGCCCAGTGGTGCACCTGCCGGACGAACAGCCCGCCACGGACCTCCAGGGAGATCTCCAGCGCGCTCTCGTAGGCCCGGGACATGTGGATGCCGCGCATGTTGTCGAACGGCCCGTTGTAGACGACCTCGGTCATCGACGGGTCGAAGAACAGCGCGAGGTAGGTCCCCGACAGCAACAGGATGATGAAGCTGTAGAGGGCGACCTCACCCAACATGAACGACCAGTGGGTGGGGAAGACCTTGTTGAACTGCTTGCGCAGCCCCGCGGCGGGATGGAACCGCTCGTCCGCCTCGTCGAGCGAGGCCGCGGCCCTGCTCGCCGATGACGTCGTGGGTGTGGTGATGGCGCTCATGGCCTCCGCTCCCAGAATGCCGGTCCGACTGCCTCGATGAAGTCGCTCCGTGCCACGAAGTAACCCTCACTGTCCACCGTAATGGGCAGCTGGGGGAGTGCGCGCGTCGCGGGACCGAAGACGGGACGCGCGAACTCGGTCGCGAGGAACTGCGACTGGTGGCACGGGCACAGGATCCTGTTGTCCTGTGCCTGGTACAGCGACGTCGGGCAGCCGAGGTGGGTGCACACCTTCGAGAAGGCGTAGAAGTCGCCGTAGTGGAAGTTCTCCTGCCCCTGCCGCTTCACGGTGGGGGTGTCCGGCCGCAGCCGGATGAGCATGACGGGCGTGTCCGAGGCCCGCTGGGCGTGCAGCAGGGCCTCCTCGTCGCCGCGCTCGGACTCGCGGAAGGGGAAGACGGTCTCCATGGAACCGGGCTCCATGTCCTCCGGGCGGACCCGGGAGATCTCGCCCAGGATCCCGGTGTCGCGGCGCAGGTAGACGGTCTCGCCGTTCTCCGGACGCCACGGGGTGACCCAGAGCGCTGCGTCGTCCCCGCCCTTCCACGGGTTGCGGATCAGCGGGCCCAGCGCCGCGATGCCGATCCCGATGCCGAAGATGCCCGCGGCCGCACCCGCCGAGCGGGTGATCAGCTTGCGGCGGGCGATGTCGGTGCTCTTCCCGGCCGACGCGAGCTGGGCGAGGATCGTCTTGCGGTCGACCTCGTCCGAGCGGCCGTCGTGGCGCTGCTGGACCGAGGTCTCCTCCGGGAAGAACTTCCGGACGTAGACGATGACGCCGATACCCAGCGCGAGCACCGAGAACCCGAACAGGAACCCGACGACCGGCGTGTAGTAGTGGTACCAGTCGTACCCGGGCTGACCGGGGGCCACGTACTCGTGCGGCCAGGCGATGAAGGCGACGATGAAGCCCAGCGCGGCCAGGGCCGACAGGATGAACCAGGTCGCGACGGACCGCTCGGCCCGCTTCTCGGCCCGGGTGCCCTTGACCGGCCACCGCGGGGCGTTGTGGACGACCTCGACGTCGTCGAGGGTGCCCGCGAGGGTGGCGAGCTCCTCGGGCGACATGGCGTCGAGCTCCTCCGGCGTGGGACGGCCGGGGGTGTTGGTGGCGCTCAATTCTTCGCTCCCAACCACATGGCGAAACCGATGATCGACGTGAGGCCGACGATGAAGATGACCACGCCCTCGGTCGTCGGGCCGAGGCCGCCCAGCTCGTTGCCGCCGACCTGGTTGTTGCCGTCGTTCACCGACTTGACGTAGGCGATGATGTCCCGCTTCTCCTCCGGCGTGAGCTGCCGGTCGCCGAACTTCGGCATGTTCTGCGGGCCGGTGAGCATCGCGGTGTAGATCTGCTCCTCGGAGGCGGGCGCGAGGGCGGGCGCGTACTTGCCCGACGACAGCGCGCCGCCGACCCCGGTGAAGTTGTGACAGCTCGCGCAGTTCAGCCGGAAGAGCTGGCCGCCCCGGGCGGGGTCACCGCCGCGCAGGGCCGCGCCCGTCTGCATCGGGGCCTCCGGGCCGCCGCCGTTCGCCTGGACGAAGGCGCCGAGCGCGTCGAGGTTGGCCCGGCCCTCCTCGGTGTCCGGGTCGAACTGCGGCAGCGGGGGCTTGCGCATGGCCTGCGCCTCCTGGCGGGCCAGCGGCATGCGGCCCGAGGAGACCTGGAAGTACACGGCGGCGTCGCCGACGCCGATCAGGCTGACGCCGCGGTCCTGCACACCCTGCAGGTTCGACCCGTGGCAGGTGATGCAGGCCTGGTTGTAGAGCTGCTCGCCCTTGGCGATCAGCGCGGTGTCCGGCTGGGCCTGGGCCTCGTTGACGGTCCCGGTCGTCTCGCTGAAGCCGTACGCCATTCCGCCGGTGAGGACGAGGGCGGCGCCGAGGGCCGCGGCCGCGGCGAAGCGTCGCTTGAGCTTGCCGTGGCCCCACCGCCTGCGCGGGGGCCGTGTGGTGGATTCGGTGGTCATCGTCTTCCGTCTCACCCTCACGGTGGTCGTGCTGTCGGTTCGGGGCTGAGCTGATGGTGCAGGTGGTGCTGGTGGCGCGGGAGCCCCGCTACCGGATGAAGTAGATGACGGCGAACAGGCCGATCCACACGACGTCGACGAAGTGCCAGTAGTACGACACGACGATCGCCGCGGTGGCCTGGGCCGGGGTGAACTTGCTGAGCTTCGTGCGGATGAGCAGGTACACGAACGCGATCAGACCGCCGGTGACGTGCAGGCCGTGGAAGCCGGTCGCCAGGTAGAAGACGGTGCCGTAGGCGCTCGACGAGATCGTCGTCTCGTGCTCGGTGACCAGCGTGTGGTACTCGTTGATCTGCCCCAGCACGAAGAACGTGCCCATGAGCAGCGTCAACAGGTACCAGCGCCGGAGGCCGAAGACGTCGCCGCGCTCGGCGGCGAAGACGCCGAACTGGCAGGTGAACGACGACGCCACGAGGACGATCGTCACCACCAGGGCGTACGGGACGTCGAGATGGGTCGGCGGCGGGGGCCACTCGCCGACGTTCTGGGCGCGCGCGGTGAAGTAGATCGCGAACAGACCGGCGAAGAACATCAGCTCGCTGGACAGCCAGACGATGGTGCCGATGCTGACCAGGTTCG
>Ga0070665_100006155_pt1 | contig 12272 bp, 8 predicted proteins | sample KBSS13metaG_FD_65862 | JGI IMG/M metagenome (GOLD analysis project Ga0070665, IMG submission 65862) | Switchgrass rhizosphere microbial communities from Kellogg Biological Station, Michigan, USA - KBS S1-3 metaG | ecosystem: Host-associated > Plants > Roots > Rhizosphere > Soil ...
CACGAGCGTGTCTGCGAGCATACTCGGCACCTATACCCTGCACTCGTATATCAACACCGGGGGCGGCACCGCGACGATCGACCGGGCCGACGAGAATGGACCGCAGAATCTGGGCGCCATTCCCCGCTTGACCATGAACTGGTCGCAGACGCTGTCGGTCGGTGGCGCATCCTTTACGGCGCAGGAGCTGTACATCAGCCGTGGCAACATCGACAACACGTTCGACACGACACCGGCGCTGACGATCAACAACAACACGGTGCCGTCAGCCGTGTATCTCAATCTTTATGGTGCCTATGACGTGACCGAGCGGTTGCGGGTGTCGGCTTCGATCAGGAATGCGCTGGATCGCGCGCCGCCTCTGTCTCCCTATCCGAATCTGCCCACACCGCCGTTCAACGGCGAGTACTACGACCTGGTGGGGCGGGCCTTCCGGATCGGGGTGAGTTACCACTTCTGAAGAACACACATCATGCATACACAGATTGCGACTCATTCGCCCCAGCGGCACACAGTGATGACTTTCGCCGACCCTCGCGCCGCTGACGCGGCAGGCGGCTCTACTCCATTCCGGTTCTACGATAACCGTCAGAAGTACCTGGCGTTCGTGAACACGTGCAACGAGAAATCGGCCATCGCCCGTCGTGTCGCGCTCGAGTTGGCACATGTGCGAGTCACTCCGCCTGCATTGCGGGTGTTCGATGCCGGCATGGGTGACGCTACCGTTCTCTCACGTGTCATGCGAGCCGCCCACCGCATGCAGCCGAATGTGCCGCTGCTCGCGGTTGCCAAGGAGATCAGCCTCGAGGACGTCCGCCTGGGACTCGAGAAAATGCCCGACCGCTTCTGCGAGCATCCTGCGATGGTGCTGGTGGTTACGAATCTCAATTATTCCGAGGCTCCCCGGCTCATGCCCCGCGATGCACGCCTGGCAGCGGCTCTGAACTGGCAGGAGGTGCGGCTCACGGGCCACTCGGCACACGAGTACGCCCAGCAGATCGACGATCTCATGCCGACCCTGCAATACGGCTGGCAGACCAAGACCAGCGTCCAAAGCGGCAATCCGGTCTACGTGCGCCCCTCGGTGCTGGTGGTGTATCGCGAAGATCATAAGTTCCTCCTGGAGGGCGTCATCCCCAAGCCGGGTTGTGTATTCGAGAGTTACGACCTGATCGTGGCATCTCAACCCTGGCGGGCGCGTATGTCGGCCGCTTTCAAGTCCTCCAAGGTCCTGGCGCCGCTTGCTCGCAGCCTGGCTCCGGGCGGCAGGCTCATGGCCATTCAGTCCGCGGGCGGGGATCCGGCGCTCGAAATCGTCCGCAAGCTCTGGCCGGGCGAGGATCCCTTCAAGGTGAATCGGCACGCCCTGCTTGCCGCACTCAAGAGCGAGTTGGGTCGCGACGCCCGCGACTACGCGCTGACGGCGCTGGCGGATGAAAAGGCGATTTTCCGCTATGAGATGCACACACTCCCGTCAGAGATCTCCGACCGGATCGGCACCTCGACATTGTTTGCCGCGTGGAATGCCGCTATCTACGTGAATCAAATCGAGGATGAGCGTCTCGAGCCGGTCGTCACCAGCGGCGAGTACCTGCGGGCAACGCACGAGGTGTTGCAGGAGCAGGGTGGACTCTGGTTCAACGATGAAGTCTTCGTCGTGAGCCGGCGGAAGTAGCGGAGGTTCGCGCAATGCATGGGGCGCCGGATGCGCTGAGCGACGAATCCTTCGCCCAGCGCCTGTCAGAGCTCGCCCGGCGCGCCTCGACGGAAATCGCTCCGGCTGACGAGACGCTACTGCCGGTGATCCTCGGCAAGCTGCCGGCAGGAACGACGCTCTATATCGCTCACCCACCGAAGACGGATCTCGACGAGGTGGTCCGCGTTGCGGTCAGAGCGCAGTCCATGGGCTTTCAGGCCTCGCCGCACATCGTTGCGCGTCTGCTCGAAAGTGCAGGGCAGCTACGGTCGGCGTTGCGCGAGCTCAAGGACGGGGGGGTGGAGCAGATTCTGTTGGTGGCGGGAGATATCGAGCGTCCCGTCGGACCGTTCGCGAGCACCCTGGACGTCATTGCCAGCGACGTGCTGGCGGAAGCGGCGCTGCCCTGTGTTGGCTTCGCAGGGCACCCCGAGGGGCACAAGGCAATCGGGCCGACGATTCTGAGGAGGGCGCTGCAGATGAAGCAACAATTTGCCCGCGGCACGCAAACCCGGGCACACATCGTGACCCAGTTTGGTTTCAATCCCGCGGCGCTGTGCGCCTGGGGTTCGCACCTGGCCGCGACCGGCATCACCTTGCCGATCCATGCAGGGATCATGGGTCCCACACCGCTTCCCAGGCTGATTGACTTCGCGATGCGCTGCGGCGTCCGGGCCTCCCTTGGAGCGCTGATCGGAAACATGAGCGCCATGAGCGCACCCGGGCACGTCGCCGTGCGGCCCGACGAGATGCTCTGCGGGCTGCTGAGGAGCAGCGTTGCGCACCCAGCTATGCGGCTCGCGCGTGTCCATTTCTACTCCCTGGGCGGCGCGGTCGCCACAGCCACCTGGCTGCGCGCGGTCGCGGACAGGCGCTTCGAGCTGCAGCGCTCCAGCGACCGGCTGCGGATGCTCGCCTGAGGCGGTCGTGCTGTCCACGCAGCACAGTCCGGAGGTTTCCCCTAAGATATTGCGCGAGGCTGTCATCGAGGAGATCCTCCAGCCCGTGTTGCCATCGGTGCGTTCTCCGGAAAGGATCCCTCCAAGGTGGATCGGTCGGCCGCGTACGCGGCCCGCTATGTGGCAAAGAACCCCGTGAGCTTACGGATGAGCTCAAGAGTCCTGAGCGTGGGGTCCGATCGATATCGAAGGACGCCCGGCGCCGCTGACTTTAGCGCGCAGGCGGTGAGTCGCAATCGCCGCGCCTTCCGCGAGGGCACTGAGTTTCGCCCAGGCAATCTCCTCGTGCCCGACGCGCGAGCCGATGCCGCAATCGGTACCGGCATGGACATTCTCCATGCCAACCAACCTTGCGAAATTGCACAGCCGTTCGGCTACCAACTCCGGATGCTCGACCAGGTCCGTATAGTGGCCGACGACACCGGGCACGATGATCTTGCCCTCGGGCAGCTTCACATCCTCGAAGACGCGATATTCATGCGCGTGGCGGACATTCGATGCCTCGAAGCTGTAGGCCTGCGCGTCAATCTTCAGCAGCTTGTCGACGATGTGGCGAAACTCGATATCGTGGACATGCGGTCGGTGGCCCGAGCCCCAGCACATGTGGATGCGGATCTGTTCCTCGGGCAGGCCGCGCAGTGCGTGGTTGATGATGTCGACACAGAAGTCGAGGTGGTTGCGATATTGCTCGATGCTCCACTGCGGGTAGAACATCCAGGTCGTGGCGAATTCGGGCTCGTCGACCTGCAGGATCAGGCCAGAGTCGGTAATCGCCTTGTATTCAACCCGCAGAGCCTCGGCAACCGCGACCATGTAGTCTGTCTCGTTTGCGTAGTGCTCATTGCGTGCGCCCGCTCCGAGACTGAGGGGGCCCAGCGCCGCAACGAACCCCTCGATGTCGCTCCGGCCACCGAGCGCAGCTTTGAGCGCAGCTACGTCGGCGGCGATCTCACGCTGCCCGACATAGTGAATCGCGCTCGTACAGACTCTTTCCGTGGTCGGCGAGCGTGGCGCACCGGGAGTCGCAAAGCCGGGTCTGACCGGTCCGCCTGCGCCTGCCAGCCACAGGCCCGATGCGTACACTCCCGGAAAATCCTTGGCGTCGCGTGCCCCGACGCCTGCCCGTTTGGGCGGCTGACTGTGATTGACCGGCTTGCGCTCCCACCCGGTCACCCTGTCGTGTATGTATCCCGAGTACGCGCGCGGGTTGCTTGCCTTGACGTACTCGCCATCGTTGACGATATCGAGGCCGCACTGGATCTGCCGGTTGACGACCTCTGCAACCGCCGCGGGCAGGCTTGCACGCACCGCAGCTTCGGAGCGTGCGCTGCTCGTCAACAATGCCTCGAACTGCGCGGGGCGTGGCAGATTGCCGCCATGTGTGCTGCGGATGTGATCTATCGACCGTTGCATGATTCAGCCTCGGTAGTCATCAGCCAGGCTGATCAATAGTACTGGACCGGCGCGCGCAGCGAAAGCACTCGTCGCTACAAGCCACTTCCTTCAGCTAGGAGTTCAACCGTATGGCACCGCCCGCGTCCGCCAGCCCCGAAAGCCAACCCTGGCCACCGCGTAAGGACGCCTACTACTCGCTGTTCGTCATGACCGTCGTGGTTATGTTCACGGTGCTCGACAGGGGTGTACTGGCGCTGTTCATCGACCCCATCAAAGAAGATTTTCGCATAAGCGATACCCAGGCTGCTTTATTGATCGGGGCAGCTTTCTCGCTTCCTTACGGCATCTTTGGCCTCGGCATCGGACGCCTCGCGGACCGGGGAAATCGCCGCAACCTCGTCGCCGCCGCCATCGCTGTATGGAGCGCAAGCACCATCGTCTGCGGCATGGTGCAGGGTTATATCGGCTTGTTTCTGACTCGCATGGGAGTCGGGGTCGGCGAATCGGGCTATGGCCCGGCAAGCTGGTCGATCGCGACGGACAACTGGCCGCGCGAAAAGGTCGCTTTCGCGACCGCCACCATGGGCATCGGTGCGATGCTGGGCACGGGACTCGCGCTTTTCCTGGGCGGCGCCGTGCTTCATTTCGTCTCCGGCATCCCGCCGATCCGGTTGTTAGACATAGGCGTCATCCGTCCCTGGCAATGGGCCTTCATCGTCGTCGGCGCTCCGGGACTGCTGTGGACGCTCGTCGTGCTCACCTCCAAGGAGCCGCCACGCCGTGGCCAACTGCCAGGCCAGAAGGGGCACAACGTGCCGGTCAGTGAAGTTGGCCGCTGGCTGTTGGATGACTGGCGCACCTATCTTGCGGTGATCGGCGGCGCGTGCACCAGGGCGATGTTGTTGACAGGGCCTGCGACCTGGAACGTCACGTTCCTGCATCGCCAGTTCGGCTGGGAGCTTTCCAGGATCGGGATGATCAGTGGCACTGTCACACTCGCCGTCTCTCCCATCGCGCTGCTTGCAGGTGCCCGACTCTCCGAGCACTGGAACAAGCACGGCCGTAAGGACGCTGACCTGCGCATCGTCTTCTACTGTATGCTCGCCTCGATTCCGCTCATGATCGTCGCGCCGCTCATGCCCGATCCCTACCTGGTGATTGCGGTGAATGGCCTGGCAAGCTTCGTCGGCACGGTTGGCTTCGGCCCCGGCATCGCTGCTTTCCAGTTGATCACACCCAACCGTATGCGCGGGCAGGTAGGCTCCCTGACCCAGTTCTGCAACAACGTAATTGCATTCGCGGTGAGCCCGCTGATCGTGGCGCTGTTTACTGACTATCTCTTTCACGACGCCAGCGCCCTCAAATACTCGATGATGCTCAATGCCATCATCATGGGCACGCTCTCGGTACTGGTCATATGGCAGGGCCTCGGCCCCTACGCCCGTTCCTATGAGCGCGCGGTCCGCGAATTTGCCAATTGAATACCGTGCCATAGAGGCGGGCCAGTCCTCGAAGGGTAGGGCTCGATCTTGTCGCTTGCGCCGGGTGACCCCGATCCGGTAAAAGACACAAAGAGCGTTTCGCCGAACAGACAATGAGAGCGGATTGCGGGAGGTGCACCCAATCCCGCCGGGCTGTCACGGCTACTGTGATGCAAGAGAGCGAACTACCGGCCGACGTCCAGAAATTCCTGCGCGCCCGCATTGCCTCATATGAGCAACTCGAGCTGCTGTCGATCATGCGCGCAGACCAGTCAGCGTCCTGGACGGCAGAGACGCTCTGCGAACGGCTGCGCGCAACCTCATCCCCTTTGCAAGATGCGCTGGAAGGGCTGCGCTCGGGAGGGCTCGTTGCAGCCCGGATCGAGGGCAACGAAAAGCACTACGTGTATGTGCCTCAAACTGATGACGTCGAGGCGACGATAAGCCGTCTCGTTGCGGCTTATCGGGAGTATCCCATTCCCATAATCAAGCTGATGAGCGCGAACGCCATCGAGCGCCTGCGCACGGCCGCGCTGCGCACGTTCGCGGATGCGTTCATTGTACGGAAGGACTAAAGACCGTGGCTGAAGCAGTCTATCTCTTATGTGCCGCCACGAGCATCGTGTGTGGCGTCCTGTTACTCAAGGGCTATCGCGTCAGCGGAACCCGGCTGCTGTTCTGGGCGAGTCTGTGTTTCCTGGGATTAGCTTTGAACAACGTCATGCTGTTCATTGACGTGATCATCTTGCCTGATATCGATCTGTTCTGGTGGCGCACTGCGCCGGCCTTGGCAGGCATGCTGGTCCTGATGTATGGCCTGATTTCGGAATCCCGGTAGAGGAGCAAGGGGCGATGAGGCAGTTCTGCTGGGGCATGCTGACCATGGCGAGTCTCGTTGCGAGCCTGTTCTTCCGCAGTTACTGGAAGACGAGCGGCGACCGCCTGTTTGCCTTCTTCGCGGTGGCATTCGCCGGGCTCGCGGTGAACTGGCTCGCCTTGAGCATTGTCGATCCGGCCGTCGAAGCCCGGCACCTGCTGTACCTCATCCGGCTCGTGGCCTTCCTCATCATCATCGTCGGTATTGTCGACAAGAACCGGAGTCTGCGCTGACGAGCGCGTGCGGCGGCTGCTATGTCAGACGCAGCCTTCCCCCGCTACAACACTCGATCACGGCTCAACCACCGCAATGTCGAACGGCCGCGCGCCAACGCCGAATGGACTTCCCGCCTGGTCGGTCAGCTGACCGCTGGCGCCGTTGATGTCGGTCACCGCAATAGTCAGATTCAGGGCATTCGAAATGATGGCCTTCGATCCGGTGCTGTCGAACACAACATAGTTGTATCCGACGCTACCGTACGACTCGCTCGTCAACTGGGTGAGCGCTCCGGTAACGGGATCGATGCTGAACGTCAGCAAGGGGTTACCGTTGCCGGCTCCGACGTAGGCGAATGTGCCGGCAGGATTCACGGCGACAGCTTGCAAGCCCCAGCCATTGACGGTGGCCGCGAAGGGGCTGCCCGCGATCCCGGTGAGAGCTCCCGTGCTCGAGTCGATGTTGAATGCTGAGACACTCGCCTGCCAGTTCGCGACGTACACCACCGTACCCGCCGGGTTGACCGTGATGCCATACGGCGAATTCCCATTTCCGACCGAGAATGGACTGCCCGAAATCGGCGTGAGAGCACCCGTGGTTGCATCGATGCTGAAGCCGGTCACGGTGGCACTGTTCTGGTTGGTGACGTAGGCGAAGGTTCCGGCCGGGTTGATGGCAATCTTGGTGGGAATAGCCCCCGCGGCAAACGGACTCCCGGCCACAGGAGTGAGCGCACCGGTGGCCTGGTCGATCCCGAAAGCCGATACCGAGCTCCCGTTGGCGTTCGCGACATAAGCGAAAGTCCCGGCCGGATTCACGGTGACGGAAATTGGCGTCGTGCCGGTCGTATAGGGGCTACCAGCCACCGCGGTCAACGCGCCTGTGCCGCGATCGATGGTGTAGGCCGAAATGGTATTGTCGTTTTCGTTCGTTACATAGGCGAACGTGCCCGCAGCGTTGGCCGTTACCCAGCGATCGTTGGCACCCGAGGCGAAAGGACTTCCCGCAATGGCGGTTGTCGCACCGGTCGCGAAATCAAACTTGTATCCCAGGACATTGTTGGACCCATAATTCGGCACATAAATGTAGGCAACCCGATCAGCGCAGGTAATCTGAACGTTGCTTACGGTTGCCGCCATGTTCGCTCCCGACCCGTTGGCGACCGTGCAGTTCGCGCCCCGAGGCTGGGACCCGACCGTCACAGCGTAACTGCTGCCGTAAGTCAAAGGAGTTGCGAACGTGAACGCGCCATTGGCGGTCAGGGTAAGCGCATCGCCACCATTATTTTTGAGCGTGATCGAAGAGCCGTTTCGCAACCCACTCACGGCGCCGCCGACACTGAACGTCGCAGTGGAGCACACGATGCTCACGTTCGACACGTCGGCACTGACGCCCGTGCCAGATCCAGTGGATGCGGTGCAGATCTGCCCCATCGGCTGCGTCCCGATCGTCACGGCGTAGCTGCCACCGTATGCGACGGGAGTCGCAAATGTGAACACTCCGTCGGCACTCACCGTAAGCGCGCCGCTGCCGTTGTTCAGGAGAGTGACCGACGTACCGTTGGCCAAACCACTCACGGTTCCGCCGACACTGAAGGTCGTGGTGGAACACACGATACTCACGCTAGATACATTGGCAGTCACGCCCGTGCCAGATCCAGTGGATGCGGTGCAGATCTGTCCCGTCGGTTGCGTCCCGATCGTCACGGCGTAACTGCTACCGTATGCCACAGGAGTCGCAAACCTAAACGCGCCGTTGGCAGTCATCGTAAGCGCATCGCTGCCGTTGTTCAGGAGTGTGACCGAGGTGCCATTGGCCAAACCACTCACGGCCCCACCGACACTGAACGTCGCGGTGGCACACACGATATTCACGCTCGATACATCGGCAGTCACGCCGGTGCCAGACCCATTGGATGCGGTGCAGATCTGCCCAGTCGGCTGCGTCCCGATCGTCACGGCGTAGCTGCTACCATATGCGAGGGGGGTTGCAAACGTGAACCCGCCGTTGGCGGTCACCATAAGCGGATCGCCCCCATTATTTTGGATCGTGACCACGGAGCCGTTGGCCAAGCCACTCGAGGTCCCGCCGACACTGAATGTCGCCGTGGAACACACGATACTCACGTTCGATACATCAGCGGTCACGCCCGCGCCGGATCCGTTGGATGCCGTGCAGATCTGTCCCGTTGGCTGCGTCCTGACGGTAACGGAGTAACTGCCGTTATACGCTACGTGCGTCGAGAACGAGAAGGCGCCGTTGCTCGTGACGCTGGTTGGATCAGAGCCATTGTTGCTGAGAATGACCTGCGCACCGCTCGCAAGGCCAGACACGCTGCCACTGATGGTGTAGCTGTCGACCGAACAGGCTACGCGGACGTTCGAGACATTGGCGTTGACGCCCGCGCCGGAACCGTTTGAGACCGTGCAGGTCTGCCCAGTGGGTTGCGAACCGACGATCACGGTATACGTCGTGCTGACGGGCGCCGAAAAGATGAATGTGCCATCGGCGGTGACCAGCAACGGATTCGCGCCATTCAGCAGCAGAGTCAGAGAGCCGCCGGACAACCCGGAGACGTTCCCGCCCACTGTGTAAGATACGGTTGACGTAACAGTTGATGGACTTCCTGCAGCGGCCGGCAGCGAGACACTTACGGTCAGCCCACTCGCTGTGGAGGCGATCTGCACGCTGCCGGCGGCGGGTGCGCTCAGCGTGTACGCGTCAAAGAATGCGTCGAGACCCTTCCCATTGGCGGTGAACGGAGTCGAGGTGAGAGAGAGCCCTGTCGCCGAAACCCCATAGTGGGTCTGCAGGTCCGTCACCAGGGAAACGGTCAGAATATCCGTCGTGGCTTGTTGCACCTGAGCGGCAGTGACCTGCGGCAGGAGCGCCAGAACTTGCGCACTGCCGGCAGGGAGGGTGGACGATGAGAGCGTTCCGACGACGTCATACGCGAGCAGCGTGGTCAAAGGATCGATGTTGACCACACCCTCTATGATCGACTTACCCTGAGGAGGCACGGCCACTGACAGCAGCGGCACGCCACTGGGTGTCGTATATCCCTGAATCGACAGCGCGACGGACCCCGGTGCGCAGCCGCTCGTATCCATGGAATAAGTGCCATCACCGCCCGTAGTCGCCGTTGCGCAGGTCTTTCCCGCGGAGTCCAGCGCTACGACCGTTTTTCCAATCACCGGCTGGCCGTAGGCTACGGTACCCGCGAGATGATGCGACGCCGGGGTGGTCGGCGTTGAGCTCGTATTGGCGCCTGCTACGGGAGCCTCATCACGATGACAAGCCGTCAGAGCGAGAGAAAGCACCGGGATCGCGAACAGGCAGAGCCTGGTTCGTGAAATCACGCACGGAATCATCATGCAGTTCCTACGTCGAAGTTACGGAACACCGCAGGAGCACGACCCTTTCCGTGTGTACGAATGCCGATGCGAAGGTGCCGGACATGACTGTGGCGGCGTTGAACTTATAAGCCATTGTGCCGGGGATGTTCCGTTAATAGGTTCACACGGCACCGTGACGCGCTGCGGTCGCGATGACGTGCGCCCGGCAGATCAGTAGCGCCGTGCCACGGTTCTGACCAACTAGGCCGTTGTGTTGAGACCGGAGCGCGCTTCGCACGCCGACGCTTGCAAGCTATACGGCGGCAACGTGCATGACGCCCGCGGGTAGGAGACTTTTCACGACCCGACTCTGCCTCGCAGATGCATCACGGCGTTGCAATTCGAAGCCGCACGGCACCATTTCAGGGCACGAAGCGCGCGCCGTCGGTCGCGAGTTGCATCTGCACGCGCTCGTAGGTTAATCTAGTTAACGCTGGTTAACGAAGTTAACGTACAGTGGTCGATGTAGCCAAAAAACGCCGGTGGCGTGCTGTGCCGCGCGCCAACCGCCTAAGGGGTGTTGAGTGTCGGCAGCGTGGTCTCATGTGTAGGTCACTGACTCGCGCCTGGCAACCTGTATTCTTCGGAGATCCTCTATGACGCGTTCACCGTCCGTGGCCGCACGTGCATCGATTATCCGGGCGACGATCCTGCTGCTACCGGTATCTCTGTATTCCATTCCTGGAGCGGCGCAAGAGGCAAATAGCAGGGCAGTACAGGCCCTGGACACGGAATCCGCAGCCTCCGTGGGCCTGGAAGAGGTCACCGTCACGGCCACGCGCCGCTCAGAGACCGAAAGCAAGGTCCCGATCAGCATTACGGCGTTTACCCAGGAGCAGATGGACTCGCAGGGTCTGCGCCAGGTGGACGACCTCGTTCGATTCACGCCGGGACTCAATATCAACCGCGTCGGCAACGGAGGCAACGACGTCTCCATCCGGGGAATCTCCTCCGCCGCAGGTGCCGGCACGACCGGCATCTACATCGATGACACTCCGATCCAGGTGCGCAACATCGGCTACAGTCCTGGAACTACCTTCCCGGCCTTGTTCGACCTGGAGCGCGTGGAAGTGCTCCGCGGGCCGCAAGGTACGTTGTTCGGGTCGGGCTCGGAAGGCGGCACGGTTCGTTTCATCCAAGCCACACCGGACCTGCATCACGTCTCGAGCTACGCCCGTGCGGAAGTGAGCAACACGCAGTACGGCGCCGCGAGCTACGAGGCCGGAGTTGCTTTCGGCATGCCCCTCATCGAGGACCATCTCGCCTTTCGCGCGAGTGCTTTCTATCGCCGCGATGGCGGCTACATCGACGGTGTGGCCGGGACATGGACCACCAACGCCCCGGACGGGAGCCTGTATGGGCACTCCATCAACTTCGAGGCGACCGGGACGCCACGCCGGAACACCAACTCCTCGGGTGTGAATGGATTCCACGTGGCCCTGAAATATGCGCCCAGCGAGGCGCTCACCGTGACGCCTTCGGTTTCATACCAGAGACAGAACTTCAACGATGGTCTGGATACGTTCTGGTCGGCGACCTCCGATCCAGGCGCAGGTCGCTTTGCCCGGGCAGTCTTCGATGCAGGCGATCCCGCAACCAATCCGGCCCTGAACGCCATCCCTGTACCGAACGCCGACATCGGCAACGATCGATTCTATCTGCCGGCGCTGCTGATCAATGTCTCGGCCGGGCCGGTGGACATCGTTTCCAACACTTCTTATTTCAACCGCGACGAGTACCAGTATTCCGACGACACGACTCTCTACGAGTGGCTTTATGGGATTTCGGACGCTTATCGTCCGGGGGACAAGGCCGCCTCGCTATATACCAACTCGCAGCGCAATTTCACGCAGGAGTTGCGACTGCAGTCTGCCGCGAAAGATGCTCGTATCGACTGGGTCGTGGGACTCTTTTACTCCCATGAACGTCAGACTGCGGGGCAGTCGATTTTCGAGAATTTCCTCATCAACGCGCCGGTGCTGGAGATTACCGGGCTCCCTCCCTTTCTGGCGGGGGTCGCGGGCGGGGCGCCTTTCGGTCCGGGCAGCAGCGCTTCCCTCAATTACTTCGGCGTTCCGCTGTTAACGGGAATGCCGTCCTGGACAGCCAACATCGCGACGCTCGACAAGCAGGAAGCTTTCTTCGCCCAGACGAATGTGAAGATCACCAGGCAGTTGAAGCTCACCGCCGGCGTGCGGATCTCGCGCAACGAGCTGACCGTGGATGGAACGTATGGGGGTCCGGAGAATAACA
>Ga0070665_100006157_pt1 | contig 12269 bp, 12 predicted proteins | sample KBSS13metaG_FD_65862 | JGI IMG/M metagenome (GOLD analysis project Ga0070665, IMG submission 65862) | Switchgrass rhizosphere microbial communities from Kellogg Biological Station, Michigan, USA - KBS S1-3 metaG | ecosystem: Host-associated > Plants > Roots > Rhizosphere > Soil ...
CAGCGGTCAGGGCGAGCAGATCGCCGCGAACAAGGTGGTCGGCGTCCGCGCCGCGCTCTGCAACGAGCTCTACACCGCCCGCCTCTCGCGCGAGCACAACGACGCCAATGTCCTCTCCATGGGCGGCCGCATCGTCGCCTTCGGCCTGGCGGACGAGATTCTGGCGCTGTGGCTGAACACGGCGTTCGAGGGCGGACGCCATCAACGGCGAATCGATCAGATCAGCGAAGCGGAACGGTCGCGGCCGTGAGCTGCGCCACACCAGGAGCGCGAAGGCTTTAGCCGAGCGAAACCATCATGGCCACCAATACCACCACCCCCTCGATGTGGCGCACCCTCGCGGAAACCGATCCGGAGATCGCCGCCGTGCTTCGCGACGAGCTCCACCGGCAGAACAGCGGCCTCGAGCTGATCGCGTCGGAAAACTTCGTCAGCAAGGCGGTTCTCGAAGCCGCCGGATCGGTCCTGACCAACAAGTACGCCGAGGGCTACCCCGGCAAGCGGTACTACGGGGGCTGCGAGTTCGTCGACGTCGCCGAGCGCGCCGCGATTGCGCGCGCCACCGCGCTGTTCGGCGCCGATCACGCCAACGTGCAGCCGCATTCCGGGGCGCAGGCCAACATGGCGGTCTACCTCACGCTGCTCAAGCCGGGGGACACCGTCCTCGGCATGAACCTCGCCCACGGCGGCCACCTGACGCACGGCCATCCCCTCAACTTCTCGGGCAAGCTGTACACGATCGTGCCCTACGGCGTCCGAAAGTCCGACGAGCGGATCGACTACGACGAGATCGATCGGCTGGCCGACGAGCATCATCCGAAGATGATCATCATCGGCGCCAGCGCCTATCCGCGCGTGATCGATTTCGCACGCATTCGGGTCGCGGCGGATCGGGTGGGCGCGCCGATCTTCACCGACATGGCGCACATCGCCGGTCTGGTTGCGGCGGGTGTCCACCCCAGTCCGGTCCCGCACTCGGACTTCGTCACCACCACGACGCACAAGACCCTGCGAGGACCGCGCGGCGGGATGGTGCTGTGCCGCGAGCAGTATGCGAAGGACCTCGATCGCACGGTGTTCCCCGGCGTGCAGGGCGGACCGCTGATGCACATCATCGCGGCCAAGGCGGTGTGCTTCAAGGAGGCGGCCGAGCCGGCCTTCATCGCGTATCAGAAGCAGATCGTCGCCAACGCCTCACGGCTCGCGAGCGCATTGACGGCCACGGGCTTCCGCCTCGTCAGCGGCGGCACCGACAACCACCTGATGCTCGTCGACGTCTTCTCCAAGGGCATCACCGGCAAGGTCGCCGAGGCGGCGCTCGGCAAGGCGGGCATCACGGTCAACAAGAACGCGATCCCCTTCGATCAGAACCCGCCGATGGTCGCCAGCGGCATCCGCGTCGGCACCCCGGCGGTGACCACGCGCGGCATGCGTGAGCCCGAGATGGACCTCATCGCCGAGCTCTTCGCCCGCGCGCTGCAGACACCCGAAGACGAAGCGGCGCTGGCGATGATTCGCGCGGAAGTAGAGACCTTGTGCCGGAAGTTCCCGCTGTACCCGGAAGCGTAGGGCCCGAGCTTGCTCAGCCCGGGCCCCGGCCCGGTGCGGGGACGACCAAGGCCGTCCCCTACGGCGACGCCGTGCAGATGGTCTTCGCGCCGGGCGGGGCGCTCGCGCTCGCGATGCCCGATTTCGAGCCGCGCGCGGGCCAGGCGGAGATGGCCGCGGCGGTCGGCCGAGTATTCGAGGACGGGGGCGTCCTGCTCGCCGAAGCCGGCACCGGCACCGGCAAGACCCTCGCCTACCTGGTCCCGGCCATTCTCAGCCGCGAGCGCGTCCTGATTTCCACCGGCACCAAGAACCTGCAGGAGCAGATCTATTTCAAGGACATTCCGGCGCTGCGCGACGCGCTGGGCATCCCGTTCACCGCCACCTACATGAAGGGGCGCGCCAACTACCTGTGCGTCCACAAGCTCGATCAGCTGGCCGACGGCGTGGGCCCGGCGGTTCACGACGTCTTCCTGCCGATCATCCGCGAATGGTCCACCCGCACCGACACGGGCGATCGCGCGGAGCTCCAGGACCTGCCGGAGGATCTCGCGTTCTGGCACGAGGTCTCGGCAACCGCCGACACCTGTCTCGGGACCGAGTGCCCGCGCTACGACGACTGCCACGTCACCCGGATGCGGCAGCGCGCGGCCGCGTCGGACGTGGTCATCGTCAACCACCATTTGCTGTGTGCCGACGCGGCGGTCAGGCAGAACGCGTTCGGCGAGGTCATTCCCGCCTTTACGCGCGCGATCCTCGACGAAGCGCACCAGCTCGAGGACATCGCGACGCAGTACTTCGGCTTCAACGTCAGCACCTATCGCGTCGAGGAGCTGGCGCACGATGTCGAACGGCTGGTCGCCACCGGCGGCGTCGAGGACCGGAGCGCGAAGGAGGAGATCGCGAAGGCGGTCGCGCGCCTCCGCGACCACGCGCTGGCGTTCTTCTCGGAGCTGGCGTTCGCCCACCGCAGCAACGGCCGCGCGAAGAGCGAAGAGCGCGTGCGCGCCACGTCCGAATCGCTCGGCCAGACCTATGATGCCGCAGTCAACTTGAACGGCGCGCTCGACATCCTCGAATCGACGCTCGCGCTGCTCAGGACGGTCCGGCTAAAGCCGGACACTACCGACGAAGGCGGTGATTCCGGTAGTGTCCGCCTTCAGGCGGACCGTGGAGAAGAGGACGCCGCGACGCTCGCCCGGCGCGCGGGACAGCTGCGCGACGATCTGCGGTTTCTGCTCCGGTGCAACGACGACTCGTACGTGTACTTCGTGGAGTTCCGGGGCCGCGGGACATTCCTGCGGGCGTCGCCGATCGACGTCTCCACCATCGTGCGCGACCTGCTGCTCGATCGCATGCACACCACGGTGCTGACGTCGGCGACGCTGACGGTCGACGGCCGCTTCGACTACATTCGCGCCCGGCTCGGGATCGGCGAGGCAGACGAGATCCGCCTCGCCTCGGAGTTCGACTTCCGGCAGCAGGCGATTCTCTACCTGCCGCCGAAGATGCCCGATCCGCGATCGGACCAGTTCGCGGTCGCGGCGAGCCGCGAGGTGATCGCGATCCTCAAGCGGACGCGCGGCCGCGCGTTCGTCCTCTTCACCAGCTACGCGACGATGCGGGCGGTGCAGGCGATGGCGGAGATGGCGCTCAACTATCCGATCTTCGCCCAGGGGACCGCGCCGCGCTCGCAGCTGCTGAACCAGTTTCGCGCCACCCCGCATGCGGTGCTGTTCGCCACCTCGAGCTTCTGGCAGGGCGTCGACGTCGTGGGCGAGGCGCTGAGCTGCGTGATCGTGGACAAGATTCCGTTCGCCTCGCCCGGCGATCCGATCACCGCCGCCCGCATCGAACAGATCCGCGCGCGCGGCGGCGACCCGTTCGGCGAGTATCAGGTGCCGCTGGCGATCCTGACGCTGCAGCAGGGGCTCGGACGATTAATCCGTCACCGCCGCGATCGAGGCGTGCTCGCGGTTCTTGATCCGCGCCTCCGCACGATGGGGTACGGCCGGCGGTTCCTGGCGTCGCTGCCCCCCGCGCCGGTCGTCCACGATCTTGACAGCGTCGAGACGTTCTTCGATTAGCGGACACGGGCGGAGAGCGGACCGGCTGAGCTAACCTCAGAGGTTTGGTCTCAGAGGTTCCCCGGGGACCGGGTCTTCAGCCGCGGCGTGGATCAGGGTAAACTAGTCGCCGCGCGAGAGTTGCTCTCTTTTTTCAGGAGGATTTCCATGGTCCGCCGATTGAACGGCCGGCTTCCGTGGCTGGTTGCGTGCGCCGCAGTGTTGACACTGGCGCTCGTATCGCCCGCCCTTGCCCAGTCCACCGGTATGGTCCGCGGCGTCGTGAAAGACGCTGCCGGCAAACCCGTCGAGGGCGCGAAGATCAGCATCGACGCCGACTCGAACAACCGCCACTTCGACACCAAGTCCGACAAGAAGGGCGAGTTCCTGCAAATCGGCCTCGCTCCGGGTGCGTACAAGGTGACCGCCGAGAAAGACAAGGTCGTCTCGGCGCCGACCATGGTCACCGTGCGCATCGCCGCGGGCAACCCGATCACGCTCGTCCTCGGCGGCGGCGCGCCGGGCGCCTCGCCTGAAGCGGCGGCGAAATCGGCCGCGCTGAAGAAGTCGTTCGAAGAAGGGGTGACCGCGAGCCGCGCCGGCAACCACGACGCCGCCATCACCGCCTTCCAGGCGGCAGCCGAGGTCAACCCGAACTGCTTCGACTGCTACTACAACATCGCGTTCTCCGAGACGCAGAAGAAGGACTACGACAAGGCCGAAGCCGCCTACAAGAAGGCGATCGAGCTGAAAGCCGACTACGCCGAGGCCTACAGCGGGCTGGCCAACGTCTACAACGCGCAGCGCAAGTTCGACCAGGCCGCCACGGCCAGCGCCAAGGCGATGGAGTTGAGCGGCAGCGGCGCCGGCGCCGGCGCGGCGGGCGGCGGCAACGCCGACGCGATGTTCAATCAGGGCGTCATCCTGTGGAACGCCGGGAAGATCGCCGAGGCGAAGAAGCAGTTCGAGGGCGCGGTCGCCGCCAACCCGAACCACGCCGAATCGCACTATCAGCTCGGCATGGCGCTGGTGAACGAGGGGAACCTGCCCGGCGCCGCCACCGAATTCGAGACCTACCTGAAGCTGGCGCCGACCGGGCCGAACGCGGCCACGGCGAAGGGAATCCTGGGTACGTTGAAGAAGTAGTGATCGACGCTGCTGCGCTCCGCGCCCGGTTGGCAGACGTTCGCTCGCGCATCGAGCGGGCCGCCGGCCGGGCCGGGCGCGATCCCTCCTCCATCCGCCTCATCGCCGTTTCCAAGACCTTCCCCGCCGAATACGTACGCGCCGCGGCCGACGCCGGCCAGGTCGATTTCGGCGAGAACAAGGTCCAGGAAGCGCTGTTGAAGATGGACCAGACGTCCGATCTCACCGTGCGCTGGCACCTGATCGGACACCTGCAGTCGAACAAGGCGAAAAAGGCTGCGCGCTTCGACCTGGTGCATTCGGTCGACACCCCGGCGCTCGTCCAGAAGCTCGACGAGGCGGCCGAAGCGGCGCGGCGACGGCTGGATCTGCTCGTCCAGGTCGACCTGGCGGGCGAAGTCACCAAGCACGGCGCCGAGGAAGACCAGCTGACCCCCATTTTCGACGCGCTCCGCGCGGCGCGCTCCTGCCGGTGCGTCGGCCTCATGATCCTGCCGCCCGCGGTCGGCGATCCGAACGCCGCCCGACCCTACTTCCGGAACCTCCGCGAGCTGCGCGACCGGCTGCTGGCCCGGGGCGTGGACGCCTCCATGCTGCAGGAACTGTCGATGGGCATGAGCCACGATTTCGAGGTGGCCATCGAGGAAGGTGCCACCTTCGTACGCGTGGGAACCGCGATTTTCGGGGGCCGGAACTATGTTTGACCCGTGCCCTGTCGGGTCCGCGCATTCGGTCCGATAAGGCTGACCGGGAGATCGATCACGTATGAATGTCAGCCCGCTTGACCTACGCCAGCAGCGTTTCCGGAAGAGCTTCCGGGGTTTCGATCCCATCGAGGTCGCCTCGTTCCTGGCCGCCGTCGCCGACGACTACGAGCAGGCGCTGCGTGAGACCGACCGGCTCAAACAGGACCTGATGCGCATGGAAGCCGTCCTCACCGAGCATCGGGAGCACGAGAAGAACCTCCAGGCGACGATGACGACGGCGCAGAAGCTGTCGGACGACATCAAGGCGAGCGCCGAGCTCGAGGCCAAGCGCATCATCCGCGAAGCGGAAGGGCGTTCGAATCTGCTGTTCGAACGGACCCAGGCCCGAGCCGAAGACATGCTCGAAAAGGCCCAGTCGCGGGTCGAAGACATCCAGCGCGAGATCGACGGCCTCAAGCTGAAGCGCAAGGACGTCGAAATCTCGATCGAAGCCAACATCTCCACCCTCCGCAACACGCTGGAGTTCGTCCGCGAGCAGGAAGCGCGCGAGCGCGACGACAAGATCCTGATGCACCGTCCCCGCATCGTCGAGTCGATCGACTCCGAGGCGCATCAGGCCCGCAAGAACGTCGGGTGATCACCATCGACGTCCGCGTCATCCCACGGGCCCGCAAGACGGAATGCGCCGGGTTCAGGGATGACGTGCTCGTGGTCCGCGTCGCGGCGCCGCCGGTCGAAGGCGCCGCCAACGACGCCCTGATCGGGTTCTTCACCTCCGCGCTTCGAATTCCCCGCCGGGCCGTACACATCGTGAGCGGCGATCACGGCCGCCAGAAGCGCCTGACGCTCGAGGGCGTGACCCGCGAACAGATTCGCGCGCTTTCGCCGGCGTAGAGACGGCCGGCAGGCGGTCCCCTACAATAGGGACCTTGGTCGCCGACTTCCTGATCCACAACACGTCCGAGATCCTCACGTGCGCCGGGCCGGCGCCGCGCGTCGGCGCCCGCCAGGCCGATGCCGGCTCACAGCCCCACGGCGTGGTCGCCGCCCATCGCGGCACGATCGTGTTCGTCGGCGGCGATGCCGACTGGCGGCGCGACGGGGTGCTGGCCGAAGACGCGGTCGTGCTCGACGCCGCCGGCGGCGCCGTCGTCCCCGGCTTCGTCGATCCGCACACGCACGTCGTCTTCGCCGGCGACCGGCGCGACGAGCTCCGCCGGCGTCTCGGCGGCGCCACCTACGCGGAGATCGCGGCGGGCGGCGGCGGGATCGTCAGCAGCGTCACCGCGACGCGCGCGGCGTCGGCCGAGCAGCTGGAGGCCGACACGCGCGTCCGCCTCGACGAAATGCTGCGCTGCGGCACCACGACGTGCGAGGCCAAGAGCGGCTACGCGCTCACCACGGACGGCGAGCTGAAAATGCTGCGGACGGTGCGCGCGCTCGCGGCCAGCCACCCGATCGAGCTGTCGCCGACCTTCATGGGCGCGCACGAGGTTCCGGTCGAGCACCGCGATCGCCGGCGCGCGTACGTGGATCTGATCGTCGGCGAGATGATTCCCGCGGTCGCGCGCGAGCGCCTCGCCGAGTGGTGCGACGTGTTCTGCGAGACCGGAGTGTTCACTCCCGCCGAGTCGCGCGAGATCCTCGAGGCCGGCCGCGCCGCCGGACTGCGGCCGCGCATTCACGCCGACGAGCTCGCGGCAAGCGGCGGATCGGCGGTGGCCGCCGAAGTGCGGGCGCAATCGGCGGATCACTTGATCTTCGTGGACGAGGCCGGCGCTGCCGCTCTGGCGGCAGCCGGCGTGGTCGCGACGTTGCTGCCGATCGCGTCGTTCTATCTGAAACTCGGACGGTTCGCGCCGGCGCGCATGCTGATCGACCACGGCGTCGCGGTCGCGCTCGCCACCGACGTCAACCCGGGCGCGGGCTACTCGCCGTCGATGCCCTTTGCGATGACGCTCGGCTGCTTCGGGATGCACCTGACGTTCGAGGAAGCCCTGGTCGCGGCGACGATCAACGCCGCCTGCGCGCTCGATCGTCAGGACCGTGTCGGCAGCCTCGAGCCGGGCAAGCAGATGGACGCCGTCGTCGTGCACGGGCCCGCGATCAACCTGATCCGCGTCGGCGCGGACACGATTCGAGCCGTCGTGAAACGCGGACGGCTCGTCGTCGGCAGCTGAGGGACGCCTATGTCGCTGATCGATCGATCCGTCAGAGATCTTCTTACCGCCTTCAGCTCTTCTGATCCGACGCCCGGTGGCGGATCGGCGGCGGCGCTGGCATCCGCGGTTGGCGCCTCGCTGCTGATGATGGTCGCCGGACTGCCGAAGACGCGAACCGGCTCCGACCAGGATCGGTCGGCACTGACGACGGCAGGCGGCGTCCTGGCCGAACTTCGCAAAGGGCTGACCGAGGCGATCGACGCGGATACGGCCGCCTACGATCAAGTCGTCGCCGCCTACAAAATGCCGAAGGCGTCTCCGGACGAGCAGGCGGCGCGCAAGACCGCCATCCAGCAGGCGCTTCGGGGAGCCACCGAAGTGCCGCGCGGCGTGGTGCGTCTGTCGGCGGCCGCCCTCGATCAGGCGATCGCGGTGGCGACACACGGCCATCGGGCGGCGGCCAGCGACGTCGGCGTCGCCGTGGCCCTGCTGCGCGCGGGCGCGCGGGGCGCGCGGCTCAACGTCGAGATCAACATCGGCAGCCTTTCGGATGCGCCGTACGCCGGCGAGGTCGCCGCGGACATCGCCCGGCTGGGAGAGGACGTGGCGCGCGCGGCGGACGCTGCCGACGCGCGGCTATAGAGCGCCGAGCGTGACGATGTCGACGTGGAACGAGAAGGGCCAGGGATAGCGGAACCCGGGCGCGAGATCGACGGGGCGCACGTAGGACACGTCGACCAGGGTGTGGTTGCCGCGCCGGGAGACGATCACGTCCGAGGCCGTCACCGGCACTTCGAACTGGGCCGCCATGTCGAGAATCCGCTGCTGCAGCGCTTCATCGCTCAGCGAGCCGCGATTCTGCGCGGCGTACTGGATGGCGTCCTCGAACTTGTAGTTCGGCGAATAGGCGCCGAACAGGTGCCAGCCTGCATTGGCCACCAACGCCACGAGCGCCAGCTTGAGCAGCGTGCGAATCATCAGCGCGTCTGGTGGAACATCCGATCCCAGCGCGTGCGCGTGAAGAAGTGCGCGAACACCGACACCAGGCCCTTCACCGTCGCGCTCGCGCTTTCGTCCTGGTAGTCCTCACGCTCGGCCTGGTACGACCAGTAGATCACGAGCGACTTGCCCTTGACAAGCTCGCGGGGCAGGAAGCCCCAGTAGCGGCTGTCCTGGGAGTTGTCGCGGTTGTCGCCCATCACGAAGTAATGATTCGGCGGCACCGTGACCGGACCGTAGCGCTCGCGGACGTCGAACGACGTCACCTCGTGGAACTCCGACGGTCCGCTCGGCGGCGCCAGGAAGTGGACGTACGGCTCGTCGAGCGGCGTCCCGTTGATGTAGACCTTCTTGTCCCGCAGCTCCACGGTCTCGCCCGGCAGGCCGATCACGCGCTTGATGAAGTCGCGGTCGGGCTCCTCCGGGTACTTGAACACCAGGACGTCGCGGCGCCGGATCGTGCCGATCGGCAGCACCGCCCGTTCCGCCGAGCTAGCGGTGGGCCCGAACACGAACTTGTTCACCAGCAGGTGATCGCCGATGAGCAGCGTCTCCTCCATCGATCCGGTGGGGATTTTGAAGGCCTGCACGACAAAGGTGCGGATGAACAGCGCGAGGATCACCGCGATGACGATCGACTCGAAGTACTCGCGCAGCGTTGACTTCTTGAAGTCAGCCATCCCGCCTCCGCTCGCAAGCCAACGCGCGAGCTACGGCGTGGCTCGCCAAAGCGCCGAAGGCGCGGCGGCGGCAGCCCTGAGCCCTACTCACCATCGGTCCCCATCTTCAGCACGGCGAGGAACGCCTCCTGCGGGATCTGCACGCGCCCGACCTGCTTCATCCGCTTCTTGCCTTCCTTCTGCTTCTCGAGCAGCTTGCGCTTGCGCGAGATGTCGCCGCCGTAGCATTTGGCGAGCACGTTCTTGCGCAGCGCCTTCACCGACTCGCGCGCGATGATCCGCCCGCCGATCGCCGCCTGAATCGCGATCTCGAACATCTGGCGCGGAATCAGCTCGCGCATCTTGCTCGCCAGCAGCTTGCCGCGCTCGTAGGCCATGTCCTTGTGGACGATGATCGACAGCGCGTCCACGGGATCGCCGTTGACCAGGATGTCGAGCTTCACCAGCGGCGACGGCCAGTATCCGGTGACATGATAGTCGAGCGACGCGTAGCCGCGCGAGATGGTCTTGAGCTTGTCGTAGAAGTCGAGCACCACCTCGTTGAAGGGCAGGTCGTAGGTGATCAGCACACGATCCGAGGCGAGATATTCGAGCGATTTCTGGACGCCGCGCTTGTCCTGGCAGAGCTGCAGGATGCCGCCGACGTGCTCAGCCGGGGTCAGCACCATCGCGGTGATCACCGGCTCTTCAATCGTGTCGATCAGCCCCGCGTCCGGCAACTTTGCCGGGCTGTCGATCTCCTTGACCGTGCCGTCGGTCAGCGTCACCCGGTACAACACGCCCGGCGCCGTCGTCACCAGGTCCATGTCGAATTCGCGCTCGAGGCGCTCCTGCACGATCTCCATGTGCAGCAGCCCGAGGAACCCGCAGCGGAACCCGAAGCCGAGCGCCACCGAGGTCTCCGGCTCGTAGAAGAACGAGGCGTCGTTCAGCCGCAGCTTCTCGAGCGCGTCGCGCAGCTCGGGATATTGATGGCCTTCGACCGGGTAGAACCCGGCAAAGACCATCGGCTTCAGCGGCTTGAAGCCGGGAAACGGCTCGAGCGCCGGGCGGCCGCTCTCCGTGACGGTGTCGCCGATCTTGGCGTCGCTGATCTTCTTGATGTTGGCGACGAGGAAGCCGACTTCGCCGACGGCGAGCTCGTCGGCCGGCGTCGCCTTCGGCGTGAAGATGCCGACCTGCAGCGACTCGTAGTCCTGGCCCTCGGCCATCAGCCGGATCTTCATGCCGGGGCGCAGGACACCGTCAATCACGCGCACGACAATGACGACGCCGCGGTAGGGGTCGTACCAGGAATCGAAGATCAGCGCCTTCAGCGGCGCATCCGGATCGCCGGCGGGCGGCGGCAGGCGCGCGACGATCGCTTCGAGGATCTCGGGCACGCCGGTCCCGGCCTTGGCGCTGGCCAGCAGGGCGTGGTCGCCGTCGAGCCCGATGATGTCCGAGATCTGGCGGCGCGCCTCGTCGGGCTGCGCGCTCGGCAGGTCGATCTTGTTGATGACCGGGATGATCTCGAGGTTGTTCTCGACCGCGAGATACGCATTGGCCAGCGTCTGCGCCTCGACCCCCTGCGACGCGTCCACGATCAGCAGCGCGCCTTCGCAGGCGGCGAGTGAACGGGTGACCTCGTACGAGAAGTCGACGTGGCCCGGCGTGTCGATCAGGTTCAGGGCGTACTTCTGGCCGTCGCGCGCGGTGTAGTGCAGGCAGACCGGGTGCGCCTTGATGGTGATGCCGCGCTCGCGCTCGAGGTCCATCGCGTCGAGGACCTGCGCCTCCATTTCACGGGCCTGGAGGGCGCCGGTGATCTCGAGAAACCGATCGGCGAGCGTCGACTTGCCGTGGTCGATATGGGCGATGACGGAGAAATTCCGAATGTGTTGAGGATCCACGGTCAGTTGTTGAATCGTAAACGGCTGTCTATCAATGCTTTACAAAAAAGTCTACCGCCTGAGCGACTATCATGACACAATACGACTTTATGGCTAATCATAGCCTCGATGCCGAGCTCGCCGCGATGCAAGAGATCGCCACCGCGCTCCATCGACTCGACCAGCCGACCCGGGCTCGAGTCCTGCACTGGATCGTGGAGCGCTTCCAGGCCGATGCTTCGTTCATCGTGAGCGGCGCGACGTCGATCGCTTCCGCCGCTATCGCCGGAGGGCAGCAAGCCGCTCCGGCGTCCGTCGAGCCGCGCGACGAGACACTCTCGGTCGAAACGCTGAACGATCTCTTCGAGCCCAGCCCACCGGCGGTCGCGGCGCCGAAGGCGGCGCAGCCGACGCAATCGATCACCGGGATGCTGCAGGATCTCGTCGCCGAGTTTCAGGACCTCGCCCGCGAATGGAATGAGCCCGAGGTCCGGCCGGTGGACGCCAAGACCGTCCAGCCGGTGGCGTCGGTCGCGCCCGCCGCGTCCTAGCCGTCCCGGCGTCAGCGCGCATCCAGGGCGACGTAGCGCTGCGGATATTCGGGCCCGATGTACTCGGCGCGCGGCCGAATCAGGCGGTTGTTCGCGTACTGCTCGAGCACGTGCGCGGTCCAGCCGGAGACCCGGCTCACCGCGAAGATCGGCGTGAACAGATCGACGTCGATGCCGAGCGCGTGATAGGTCGTCGCCGAGTAGAAGTCGACGTTCGGGTTCAGCTTCTTCTCCGCCTTGACCAGCGCTTCGATCCGCTGCGACATCTCGAACCAGATCGGCTCGCCGGCGCGCTGGCCGAGATCGCGCGACATCTGCCGCAGGTGGGTCGCGCGCGGGTCCTCGGTGTGGTAGACCCGGTGGCCGAACCCGGGGATCTTCTCCTTACGCGCCAGCTTCGCGCGCACCACTTCTTCCGCCTTCTCGACCGGCGCGTCCTTACCGATCTCCAGCAGCAGCCGCATCACGTCCGCGTTGGCCCCGCCGTGCAGCGGTCCCTTCAGCGCACCGATCGCGCCGACGATCGTGGAATGGATGTC
>Ga0070665_100006162_pt1 | contig 12267 bp, 5 predicted proteins | sample KBSS13metaG_FD_65862 | JGI IMG/M metagenome (GOLD analysis project Ga0070665, IMG submission 65862) | Switchgrass rhizosphere microbial communities from Kellogg Biological Station, Michigan, USA - KBS S1-3 metaG | ecosystem: Host-associated > Plants > Roots > Rhizosphere > Soil ...
AGCGACGAACTGCGCACGATCATCTCAGGGGTGCTCCATCGCGTGCGCAAGGACGCCAACAGCGTCCGCTTCGACGGCATCCCGATTCCGGGCCTCGCCGGACGGTATTCGCTCCTCGGCGAGCCGCTTCGCGATCCGCATGGCGCCCATACCCATGTGCTCATCTCCCTGCTCGACGCCGACGCGCAGCAGCCATCACGGCCGGCCTCAATCTCGGCGCGGCCGGCGCTGCATGGCGAGGTCGTGGCGCAGGGCGAGGGGCTCGATCTGGCGGGGATGTCGCAGGACCGCATGCAGGTGCTGCAGGACGAGCTGTCCTACACCAAGGAAAACCTCCAGGCCGCGGTCGAGGAGCTCGAGAGCGCCAACGAAGAGCTGCAGGCGACCAACGAGGAGCTCGTCGCCTCGAACGAGGAGCTGCAGAGCACGAACGAGGAGCTCCATTCCGTCAACGAGGAGCTCTACACCGTCAACGCGGAGTATCAGAAGAAGAACACCGAGCTGTCGGCCCTGAACGACGACATCGAGCACCTGCTCAACGGCACCGACGTCGGCACGCTGTTCCTGGATGCCGATCTCTGCATCCGCAAGTTCACGCCGCGCATGGCCGAGATCTTCAAGGTCATCCCGCACGACATCGGCCGGCCGCTGCAGGCCTTCTCGCACGACCTGACGCATCCCAGCCTGATGCGCGAGATCTCCCGCGTCCTGATGACCGGCGTGCCGCACGAGGCGCAAACCTGGGACAAGACCGGACGCTGCTACTTCCTGCGGATCCTGCCCTACCGGGGGCGGACGAAGGACAGCGCCGGCGGCGTCGTGATGACGCTCACCGACATCTCGCCCCTCGAGCAGGCGCGTGCCAAGCTCGCGCAGCTGTCCGCCATCGTCGAATCATCCGACGACGCCATCGTCAGCCAGACGATGGACGGCATCGTGTCGAGCTGGAACCACGGTGCGACACGCCTCTACGGCTACTCGGCCGACGAAGCGATCGGCCGTCATGCCAGCTTCCTCTGGCCGTCCGGGCGGAAGGAGGAGATCCAGTCGGCGTTGAAAAAGGTGCGCGAGGCCGGCGCGGTCGAGCGGCTCAGCACCACCCACGTCAGGAAGGACGACAGCCGCGTCGACGTCTCGGTCGCCTTCTCGCCGATCCTGAATGGGTCGCAGGTGCTCATCGGCATCTCCGCGATCTCGCGCGACATCACGGCGCTGGTCGCCGCCCGCAAGGAGCTCGCGGACCGGGAAGAGCGCATCCGCCTGCTCCTCGACTCGACGGCTGAGGCGATCTACGGCATCGACCTGAACGGCGTCTGCATCTTCTGCAACGCGGCCTGCGCGCGGCTGCTCGGCTACGAGTCGCCGTCGGCGCTGATCGGCAAGCAGATGCATCCGTTGATCCACCACACCCGGGCCGACGGCACGCCGTACCCGCCCGAGCAGTCCTCGATCTTCGACACCATGCGCCACCGCGAGCAGGCCCATGTCGACGACGAGGTGTTGTGGCGCGCCGACGGCACCTCGTTCCCCGCGGAGTATTGGAGCCACCCGATCGTCCGCAACGACGAGCTGATCGGCGCGGTGGTCACGTTCCTCGACATCACGGAGCGCAAGCAGGTCGAGGAAGAGATTCAGGAAGGGGTCCGCCGGCGCGAGCAATTCCTGGCGATGCTGTCGCACGAGCTGCGCAACCCGCTGGCCGCGATTCTGAGCGCCACACGGCTGCTCGACGCCGCGGGTTGGCAGGACGGCGCATGCCAGGAAGCCGGGCAGGTCGTCGAGCGGCAGGCCAGGCACATGACCCGCCTGCTGGACGATCTGCTCGACGTCTCGCGGATTACCCGCGGCCGCATCACGCTTCGGCCCGAACGCGTCGATCTGCGCGACACGGCGCGATCCGCGATCGAAGCGCTGCATCCGCTGATGGTCGAGCACGGTATCCGGCTGACCGTCGACATCTGCCAGGAGGCGCTCCCGATCGACGGCGACGCCGCCCGGCTGCACCAGGTGCAGGCCAACCTGCTGAGCAATGCGACCAAGTATTCGTCGCATGGGGGCGACGTCCGGTTCGAGCTGCGGCGCGAACGTGGCGAAGCCGTGATCCGCGTGTCCGACCACGGCCGCGGCATCGAGGCCGAGCTGCTGCCGCGCATCTTTGACCTCTTCGTCCAGGGCGACCAGTCGATCGCACGGCCCGACGGCGGTCTCGGCATCGGCCTCACGCTGCTGCGATCGCTCGTCGAGCTGCACCACGGACGGGTCGACGCCTACAGCGAGGGGACCAACCGCGGCAGCGTCTTTACGGTGTATCTGCCGCTCGCCGTGGCGGACGCCTCGACCGGCGCCGCCCCGCTCGCGGCGCGGCCGAAGGTGCGGAGCATCGTGCTGGTCGAGGATCAGGCGGACGCGCGCCGGATGATGGAGCTGCTGCTGACGGCGGACGATCGCCAGGTGGCCACCGCGGAAAACGGGCTCGCTGGAGCGGAGTTGATCGAGCGCACTCGCCCGGATCTGGCGATCGTGGATCTGGGTCTGCCGGTACTGAGCGGCTTCGAGCTGGCGAAACGGATCCGCTGCAACCCGAGCCTCAACGGCACCCGCCTGATCGCGCTCAGCGGCTACGGTCAGGATGCCGACATCCAGGCAGCGCTCGACGCCGGCTTCGACCAGCACCTGACGAAGCCGCCCGATCTCCAGCGGCTCGAAGAAGTGCTCGCGGGATCGGACTCGTAGATCTCAGACGTCTCAGAGACGCCGTCTCAGAGGTCCCGTCTCAGAGACGCCGTCTCAGAGGTCCCGTTTCGGTAGTGTCCGGCTTTAGCCGGACCTTGTTCCTTGTTCAGCCTTCGGAGTCGGGAAACGCGCGACTAGTACGCCAACAGCGCGCGCAACGTCGGCAGCAGGCGACCCTTCGGCGAGAAGATCTCCTCGAGCGCCTGGGCCGCCGGCACCGGCGTGTCGAGCGCGCCGAGCCGCTGGACCGGCGCGTCGAGCCAGGCGAACGCGTCGCGCGCGACGACGGCGGCGACTTCGCCTCCGAAACCGCCGGCCTCGGGCGCCTCGTGCACGATCAGGCAGCGGCCGGTCTTCTTCACCGACTCCAGCACCATCGCCGCATCCCACGGCAGCAGCGAGCGCAGGTCGATCACCTCGATCGACCGCCCTTCCTTCGCGATCGCGTCGGCGGCCTCGGTCGCCCAATGAACCGCGACCCCATACGCGACGATCGTCGCCTCGCTCCCCTCTCGCGCGCGCCGGGCGCGGCCGATGGCGACGGTGTAGTCGTCGTCGGGCACCCGTCCCTTCAACGATCGATACAACCACTTGTGCTCGAGAAAGAGCACCGGGTTGCCGTCCTCGCACGCGGCGATCAGCAGGCCCTTTGCGTCGAACGACGTGGCCGGCGCGACGACCTTCAGTCCGGCCACGCCGGCGAACCAGCTCTCGACGTTCTGCGAGTGAAACGGTCCGGCGTGCAGGCCGCCGCCGATCGGCAGCCGCAGCACGATCGGCACCGGCGCGCCCCAGCGGTAGTGCGTCTTCGCCAGGTTGTTCACGATCTGGTTGAAGCCGCAGCTCACGAAGTCGCCGTACTGCATCTCCACGATGGGATGGAAGCCGTCCAGCGCCAGGCCGAGGCCGGCGCCGATGGCGCCAGACTCGATGATCGGCGTGTTGCGGATCCGCGCCTTGCCGAACTCCTCGACGAACCCCTTCGTCACCTTGAAGACGCCGCCGTACTCGGCCACGTCCTGCCCCAGCAACACCGTGTGCGGATCGCGGCGCATCACCAGGCGGAGCGCCTCGGTGATGGCGTCGACGTAGCGCACCTCAGGAGCCGACTCGAGGGCTGACCCGCTCGGCTCGCGCGCCTCCGCCGGCGACGACGTGTAGACATCGGCCAGCTCGCGAGCCGCCGACGACTGAGGCTCCGGCGCGTCGATCACCCGATCGGCAATCGCCTCGATCTCGTCCACGATCTGGCGGCGCAGCGCGTCCCGCTCGCCGGCCGGCATCGCGCCGCTCTCGTCCAGGCTCCGCTCGAACCGCGCGACCGGATCGACGGCGCGCCACTGGTCGAACAGCGCCGGCGGAACGTACGCGGTGCCCGAGGCCTCTTCATGGCCACGCATCCTGAAGGTCTTGAACTCGATGAGGGTCGGTCCATCCCCGCGGCGGGCGCGCGCGGCCGCCTCGCTGGTGGCGCGGTGAACCGCGATCAGGTCGTTGCCGTCGCAGATCACGCCGGGGATGCCGTAGCCGGGGCCACGGTCGGCCAGATCTTCAGCGGCGAATTGCTCGCGGACCGGGGTCGACAGACCGTACAGGTTGTTCTCGACCACGAAGATGACCGGCAGCTTCCACACCGCCGCGAGGTTCACCGCCTCGTGAAAGTCGCCCTCGCTGGTGCCGCCGTCGCCGACGAAGGCCGCCGCGACGCGAGGTTCCCGCCGCAGCTGCGCCGCCAGTGCAAGGCCGTCGGCCACCGGCAGCATCGCCGCGAGGTGGCTGATCATGCCGATGATGTGGTGGTCGAGGAGGCCGAAGTGGAAGGTGCGATCCCGGCCGCCGGTAAAGCCGCCCTCCTTGAAGAGGAGCTGGCGGAACAGCCGTTCCAGGTCGACGCCCCGCGTGGTGAACACGCCGAGGTTCCGGTGCAGCGGCAGGATCCAATCGTCGTCGTGCAACGCCGCGGCGACGCCGACCGCAATCGCCTCCTGTCCGATGCCGGAAAACCATTTCGACAGCTTTCCCTGGCGAAGCAGGCGGAGCATCTTGTCTTCGACGAGGCGCGGCAGCAGCAGCGCGCGATAGAGCGATTGGGAATCGGATGCCGGAATCATGGACCGCGTCGATTGTCCTATACTCACGCCGTGAAATCGATGCTGATGCTCGCCGCGCTGCTGATCGGCACCTCATCTCCCGTCGGCCGCCTGCCCCGAGCGACGCCCGAGGAGCCGAGTCGAGGAGCGCAGCCCGCCGACACGATCGCGGTCAACCTCGACGTGCGGACCGAAGGACGCGCCACGCGCGACGAGGGCGCGACGCGGCTGCTCGGCGAGGTGCGGCGACGCCTCCAAGCGATCAACGACGTCGAGCTCGTCCCGGCCGATCACGCGCGGCGCACCATCTGGATTGTGACCGGCGCGACGCCCGGCTCCTCGGCCGCATCGATGATCGTCACCGAGCGCTACGATCGCGAGACCCTGATGGTGCTGGGCATCGAAGACGACGACATGGCGGAGCGGATGATGGCGCTCCAGATCGTCGTCGATCACCAGATCTTCACCGGGCGCGATCCGGCGGCGCTGGCGCAGCGGATCGTCACCGCGATCGACGGCGGGATTTTCGCGAAGCTTCGGACGCTGAAACCGAAGCCCTGACGCGCTCCCTCACCTCGGCAAAGGCTCTCCTTGCGGCTCTGCGGACGTGATTGCGGCTTGCAGCACCCTGAGCAGCGCCTCACCCGTGTAAGGCTTCGGAATGAACGACTGGGCGCCGTCTTTTGCGGTTTGCGCGATGGCGGCAATCGACGTGTAGCCGCTGGAGCCGACAATGCGCACCGCCGGGTTGATCGACTTGAGCGCGAGGATCAGGGCCGGCCCGTCCATGATCGGCATCGCCATGTCGGTCAGGACGACCGCAATCTCGTTCTGATGCTGCGCGTACAGCCTGAGTGCCACTTCGCCGTTGGCGGCCAGCAGCACCCGATATCCTCGCCGTTCGAGCAACCGCTGGGCGACTCTGAGGATCCCGTCTTCGTCGTCCACGACCAGCACGAGTTTGCCGTCGCCGGACTCCAGCCTCGCCGGCACGCCGGCGGTGAGATCCGGCGCGGCCGCGGCGGTATTCGCCGGCAGGTAGACCTCGAACGTCGTGCCGGCGCCGACGTGGCTATCCAGTTGCATGAACCCGCCGTGGCTCTTGATGATGGCGAGCGACGTCGACAAGCCAAGGCCGGTGCCTTCGCCGATCCCCTTCGTGGTGAAGAACGGTTCGAAGATCCGATCGCGCAGGTGCGCTGGAATGCCGGCGCCGTCGTCGGCGACGCGGACCCTGACGTACATCCCAGGGCGGGCGTCGGCGTTCAACAACGGACCGGTGTCGGCGACGACCACGTTGTCCATCGAGACGACCAGGTGACCGCCGTCCGGCATCGCGTCGCGGGCGTTGACGCAGAGGTTCATGAAGACCTGGTGGATCTGGGTCGGGTCGCCGGTGACGGCACGGAGGTCCGGTCCCGGCGTGAACGCGACGTCGATCGACTTGGGCAGGATGCCGCGGATCACGCTCAGCAGCTCGCGCATGAGGTGCAGCGGGTCGACGGTGATGCGTTGGCCCTCCACTCCCCTGGCGAAGGACAACACCTGCTTGACGAGGTCGGCGCCCCGCTGGGCGCTGTGACGCATGGTCGCGAGCAGGCCCTGCGCTTGTTCGTCGGTGACCGTCTGCTGCAGCATGTCGACCGACATCAGGATCGGCGTGAGCATGTTGTTCAAATCGTGGGCGATGCCGCCAGCCAGCGTGCCGATGCTCTCCAGCCGCTGCGCGCGGAGGAACCGCGATTCGAGCGCCTTGCGCTCGCTGATGTCGGTGTTGATCTTCAGGATGGCGTGGGCTTCGTCGCGGACGTCGCGCACGAGGGTCCACCGCGCGTCCACCGGAATAACGCGGCCATCTTTCGTCCGCTTGAGGACCTCACCCTGCCACTCGCCGTTGGCATGAAGCGCCGCCAGCGCGGCGCGAAACTGTTCGGGATCGTCGTAAAAGAGATCGACGGAAGTGCGCCCCATCGCCTCCGCCGCTCCCCATCCGAACGTCCGCTCCGCCCCCTTGTTCCAGTAGACGATGCGCCCGTCCAGTGACTCGACCATGATCGCCTCGTGAGCGATGTCGAGCAGGGCGGCCTGCTCACGCACGCGGGCGTCCATTCGCTGGCGCTCCAGCTCCGACGCGGCGCGCGCCGCAAAGATTTCGAGCGTGGCGGTGACGAACTTCGTGTCTTCCGGCAGGTCGCGAAACAGCACGAACAACAGGCCCGTCGGCTGGCCGGCCGCGCCCGTCAGCCGCCGTCCGAGGTAGCCCCGCGCTTGCGGCGCCAGGAGGGCGAGCGCAGCCGGACGGCGCTCGGGCAACAGGGAGGCGATCGTGCTCGTGTCCGACGAAAGCAGCTGCTCGCAGAACGTACCGGAGATCGCACAGTCGAAACCGGCGGTGACCGTCCCCTCGACGACGGCGGCAATCGCGCGGGCGATCGGCGGATCGCCGTCACGCAGTTCCAGCACGAAGCCCGCCTCGGCGCCGAGCGCGTCGGCCATATTGGCGGCCAACTGCTCGAAGAACGCCGAGCCGGTGCCGGCAGATGCGCCGGCCGAGCTGCCGAGCATCATCAGCGCGCGATTCAACGTGCGGGATTCGGCCTCGCTCGCGCGCAGCGCCGCGACGGCGCGATTGCTCGCGGTGACGTCCCGCATCGAGCTGAAGAGCGCCGGTTCGCCGTCGTAGACGATCGACGTGCCCTGGACCTCGACCTCGATGACCGTGCCGTCCAGCCTGATGAATTTCTCCTCGTGCATCGGCAGCCCGCCGCCGCGGCTGGTGGCCTGCTCGACGCGTGCCCGCGCGACCGCCTGGTAGTCGGGATGCACCAGGTCGAAGATCGGCTTGCCGAGGAGTTGCCGCGAAGATGCCGCGCCGATCATGGTGACGGCAGCCGGGTTGAGGAAGAGGATCGTCCCGGCGCGGGTCACCGCCACCGGTTCGGGCGACCACTCCACGAGGGCGCGGTAACGCTGCTCGCTCTCCTGCAGCGCGGCCTCCACCTGCCGGCGATCGGTGATGTCGGTCACGATCCCGGTGTGACGGATGACGACGCCGGCGGCATCTCGCACCTGGAATCCCCGGACACGCACCCAGCGGACCTCGCCATCCGGCCGGGCGATGCGATATTCGATGTCGAGCGGCGGGCTCTCCCCGATGGCTCGGAACGCGGCGAGCACCCGCTCGCGATCCTCCGGCACGATGAAACTCGACCAGGCCTGGGGATCGGCGTATAGGCTCGCCACCGAACGGCCCCAGATCCGTTCGAAGGCCGGGCTGATGTAGTGCAGCGTGCGCATGTCGACCGATCGAATCCAGAAAGCATCGGCGATGTGATCCGCGAGCTGACGGAACCGCTCGTCGCTGAGGCGCGCGCGTTCGGCCTCGAGCTGACGCACCGGCTCAGGCCCGTCGGGCCCGGCGAGCCCGCCCGCGAGCTTCGCCAGGAAGCGGCGCATCCGTGCCCTGGCAGTCATCGGTCCAACGCGTCACGCACCTGTTGCGCGAATTCCGCCGCCGTGAACGGCTTCTGCACGAATGGCAGTCCGCGACCGATTCCGGCGGCGTGCACGGCCGACGGTTCGGTGTAACCGGACATGTACAACACCCGCAGCTCCGGCGCGGAGACCTGCAGTCGGCTCAGCAGCTCGGGACCGCCGCAACCGGGCATCACCACGTCGGTCACCACCAGGTCGATCCGCTGCGCGTACTGCGCGAATATCCGCTCGGCGTCCTCGCCGTTCGCGGCTTCGAGCACGCGATAGCCGGCCTTGTCGAGGATGCGCTTCGCCAGTTGACGCACGCCGGGCTCGTCTTCGACGAGGAGCACAGTCTCCGACGCCCGCCTGGCGGGCGCGGCCACCGCGGCCGGCTCCACGACCGCGCCGGTCTCGTTCGCCGCCGGGCACGGCAGGTAGATGTTGAAGGTGGTGCCGCAGCCAGGTTCGCTGTCGACCCAGATGTAGCCTTTGCTCTGCCTGACGATCCCGTAGGTCGTCGACAGGCCGAGCCCGGTGCCCTTCCCGATTTCCTTGGTCGTGAAGAACGGCTCGAAGATTCGGCGTTGCGTCTCCTCGTCCATCCCGGTGCCGGTGTCGCCGATCGTCAGCAGGACGTAGGCTCCTGGCACGATCGCCTCGGGGTGGCTGGATGACGCCTCGAGGATGACGTCTTTCGTCTCGATGGTCAGGCGGCCGCCGTCCGGCATGGCGTCTCTCGCGTTGACGACGAGGTTCATGACCACCTGTTCCAACTGGCCGCGGTCCGCCAGCGCCAGGCAGAGACGGGGCGACAACGTCAAGGTGACCTCGATGTGCTCGCCGATCAGCCGGCCGAGCATGCCGGTCATCTCGGTCATCAACACATTCACGTCGAGGGGCGCCGCGTGCAGCACCTGTTGGCGGCTGAAAGCGAGCAGTTGCCGGGTGAGACCCGAGGCGCTCTGCGCCGCCTTGATGATCTCGGCCAGATCGCTGGCGTCCTGGCTCCCTCTGGCCGCATCGGCGCTCACGAACTCGGTGAAGCCGAGGATCACCGTCAGGAGATTGTTGAAATCGTGCGCCACCCCCGACGCCAGCCGCCCGACCGCTTCCATTTTCTGCGCCTGCCGGTACTGCTCTTCCAGGGTGTGCCGCTCGGTAACGTCAATCGAAATCCCGACCGCGCGCAGCGGTTCCCCGAGCGGACCGAGCAGGGTCCGGCCCGACCCATTCAGCCACCGGACCGTCCCGCACGCCCACAGCGCACGGTGGAGTACCGAAAAATCGGCGCCGGACTTCATCGACCGGTCGATGGTTTGGAGGACCGACTCCCGATCCTCGGGGTGAATGAGCGCGCTGAACGACGCGAAGGTTCCGTCGAAGGCGCCTTCCGCCAGGCCGTATTGCGCCTCGAGAATCGGGGACCACGCGATGACTCCGGTGAGACAGTCCATTTCCCAGATCCCGACTTTTGCCGCCTCGAGCGCAAAGCGCATGCGCTCCTCGGCCGCCTGCACCGCGTCGGCGGCGTGGCTTCGATCGGTCACGTCCGTACCAGAGCTCAAGGTGCCGATCACCCGGCCGCTATCGTCACGGTTCAAGGTGCTGCGCCACTCGACGATCCGCTCCTCGCCGCCCCTGGTGACAACGGCGTTTTCGGCGATCGAGACGTCGCCGCGCAGCAGCTCGCCGAAGCGCACCCTGACCTGCTCGCGCAGCCGCGGTGCCAGGCAGGTCTCGAACCAGTCGCGGCCGAGCAGCTCGGGCTCCGTCCATCCGAGCACCGCGCACGCGAAGCGGTTGGCCAGCATGATGCGGCCGTCCGGGTCCAGCGCGATCAGCATCACCGTCGCGGTATCGAGATACCGCTGCGCCCGATCGCGCTCGTGGCGCAGCCGCTCCTCGCTCTCGCGCAAGGCCGCCTGGGCGTTGGAGAGAAGAATCGGCGTGCTGCTCCCGGCGTCGACCACGGCGTCGATCTGGCCTGAGAGCAGCGCCTCGATCGTCGCCTCGGCTTCCGACAGCCGCCGCGCGAGGTCCTGCATCTGCAGTACGTCGCCGCCCTTCATTCGTTGGCCAGGGTCATGAGCACCCGATCGGTGTCGTTCAGGTTGCCGATCACGCGCTGCACCGGCAGCGGCGACAGCTTCAGCAGCGTCGGCGTCACGATGATGCCGTCGGCGAGGGCGCGGCGCGGATCCTCGAGCAGGTCGACGATTTCAAGCGTGTGGCACGCGGCGAAGTGCTCGTGGCAGATCGCCGTGGCATTGGCGATCGCGCGCACCGAGTTGGGTGCGCGGCCGGCGATGTAGAGGCGCAACACCATGCGTACATCGGTCATGCCGGCCCTCGCCATCTAGCGCGCCCCCCGGTCTCCACGGGTCGACGCCCGGCCCTTGCTGCGCGCCCGCTTGCGACGCGCGCCGCGTCCGTCCTCGTCGGCGTGACGCATTTTTCTCAGCACCGCGTGGTCGGTTCTCAACAGCTTGGACGCCGAGCCGGTGGCGTCGGCGAGCAAGGCGATCTCGGCCCGGCGCGCCTCCATCTCGGTCTGGACCACCAGGAGACGCGCGCCGGCTTCGGCCTGCGCCAGTTGCAGCCGCAGCCGCTCCAGTTCCGCCGCGACCTGGACGCCCTTCGCCCGAGCCTGCTCTTCCTGTTCCCACTCGAAGCGGGCCACGCCCATGAGCACTTTGCCCTGGGCGACGAACACGTCGGTCAGCGTTGCGCCGTCGTCGGCCAGCGTCAGCTCGCGCACCTGGTTCGAGTGCCCGGTGCCGCGCGATTTCACGATGGTCAGCGCGCGGTTCCGCTCGCCGTCCTGGACGATGTAGGACAGGTGAATCCAGGTGTCGGCGATGGTCGAGATGCCGGTGGCGGTCTCTTCGTCGGTGCTGAACCCGTCCATCAAAGACGTATTCAGCACCGTGATGCCGGCGATCTTCAGGTAGTCGAGGAACTGCTGCGACGCGTCGGCAGACGCGACGTGCTCGACCTTGGTCGAGAGCGCCGAGAGCGGGTCGATCACGAGACACCGGGGGTTGTGCTCACGGACCTTCTCGCGCAAGACGCCGAACTGGTCCTCGATGTTCGGCCCTCGCGTGCGCGTCGAATACATCCTGAGCACGCCCGACTTCACGTACGGCTCGAGCCGGATGCCGACGGAGCTCAGGTTGCGCACGATCTGCGCTGCGCCTTCGTCGAAGCTCACGTAGAGGGTCCGCTCGCCGCGCGCGCAGGCGGCGACCGCGAACAGGCCGGCAAGCGTCGACTTCGCCGAGCCTGGTGCGCCCGAGATCAGGACGTTGCTGCCGCGGTAGTAGCCGCCGCGCAGCATGTTGTCGAGACGCGGGAGCCCCGAGGGCACCCGTTCATCGGTGACGGGGTATGCGAGCTCGGTCGGTCCGCGATTGCTCAGCTGCAGCCCGTCCTTCGTCAGCGTGATCGGGAACTCATCGGCCGCGAAGCCGGACCCGCGGTACTTCATGACGCGAAGATGACGGAAGGCCGACCCGTCGACCACCTGGTGCCTCAACACCACCACGCAGTCGACCATGAACTGCAGGAAGCCGTAGCGCTGATCCACATCGCTCCCGCCGGACTTCTGCGTGATGACGGCGGTGAGCCCGGTGCGCGCCAGCCAATCGCGGATGCGATAGAGCTCCCGCCGCTCCAGCGCCGGGTCGTCGAGCAGCCCGAGCAGCACGTCGATGCCGTCGAAGACGATCCGCCTGGCGCCCATCTCCCTGGCCCGGGCCTCCAGCAGGCCGAGCATCCCGATCAGATCGAATTCCCCGGCCTTCACGACGTCCGGCGTGAGGCGCGCGTCGAGGAAGAACAGCTTCTTCCGCTCGAGCGCAGGCAGATCCCACCCGAAGGTGGCCGCGTTGGCGATGATCTGCCGCGTGCTCTCCTCGAAGGCGACGAAGATGCCCGCCCCGTTCGCCTGCCGGGCGCCGTTGACGAG
>Ga0070665_100006164_pt1 | contig 12266 bp, 8 predicted proteins | sample KBSS13metaG_FD_65862 | JGI IMG/M metagenome (GOLD analysis project Ga0070665, IMG submission 65862) | Switchgrass rhizosphere microbial communities from Kellogg Biological Station, Michigan, USA - KBS S1-3 metaG | ecosystem: Host-associated > Plants > Roots > Rhizosphere > Soil ...
AACTCGCCGAGATGAGGGCCTGCCCAGTGCGCGAACAGGGGATGTCCTCTCTTCCGTTCGTACCGCCAGGCACACGCGAGCATCGCGACCGCCATGCACACGCGAGAAACACAGGTTGAAATCGCCGATCCGTTCACGCCGAGCGCAGGAAAGCCAAGCTTGCCGTAGATCAGAACCCAGTTCCCGCCCCAGTTCAGCAGGTTGGCCAGTACGTAGGTCAACGTAATCACACGTACCTGCCCCACGCCCTGCAGATACCGCCGCGTTCCGCCATAGAGCAACAACGGCAGCGTGCCCCAGTTCATGATGCCGAGATATCCCGACGAGAGAACCGCCACTTCAGGGATGACGCCAAAACGCGTAAAGTTCCAGCTCGCGACCGCCGTCAGGAGCATCAGAGGCGGAGTGATGATCAATGCCAGGTAGACACCCTGCGCCATCCAACGGTGGCACGCGTCATAATCGCGCCGCCCATACGACTGCGATACCAGCGTGTCCAGGCCCAGCAGCAGCCCGATTCCAAACAGCGACGGGATGTAATACACCGCATTTCCGAGTGCGACCGCGCCGATGGCCACAGGCCCCAGCCTGCCGACCATGATGTTGTCCACCACGCCCTGCGCCACCCAGCCAAGCTCGCTAAGGACAACAGGAAGCGCGAGCGCAATCATCGCTCGCAGTTCGCTGCTCCAGTTGTGGCGGTGTTCTCCCATGCTCGTGTGTCCCGGCTCCGAATCTGATGATTCGTAGTCGAACTCCGTTACAAAACGGACCTGAAACCAATTGTCACTTATTTGTTGAGATCGCGCTCAATATCCGCTATTGCTCCAGCAGCAGCCTGCTCCACGCATCTTTCAGCCAATCCTCGAACTTCGCCGGATCCCATCCGCGTCCTTCCACAAGCAGCAGATAGTACTCGGGCGAATTCATCGTCCACAGAACATCCGCAACCGTTTCGATGTTCAGATCGCGGCGCAACTGTCCTGTGGCGGCAAGGTCCTTTGCAAGTAGCAGCATGTTTCTCGCACGCCGCTCCGCGATGCCCTTCCACAACTGCGCCAAGCCCTCGTCTGCGGTCGCCGCTTGCTGCAGGACGCGAAACAGAGGAGCCAGTCTCTCCTGAATGCTCCGCAATGCTGACGCGTAGATCGCCAGCTTTCCCGACGCAGTCGGTACGGCCCGGATCGCCTGCACATAATCCCGCTCTTCGGCCGGTATCGCGACATCGGCACCGGAGATAGCCGCTTCCACCAGCAGCGCAAATAACGCTGGCTTCTTTCCCACCGCCGCGTACACCGTGTCCAGGGCAATGCCTGCTTCCTGCGCAATAGCCTGCATCGATGCCCCAGCGTATCCCTTCTCGCAGAACATTTTCGTCGCCGCATCGAGAATCGCCCGCCGTGTGGTCTCCGCAGCTTCGCGCCGCGAAGAAGCATCATAGGCCCGCTTTTTCGCTCGTGTTTTCGAGATTGTTTTCGCTGGACTTTTCATCCGAATATGCTTAGGATTAATTTAACACAGCGCGGATGGGCCTACCAGCACATCCACATATCGTGGCGCCACACCACAACCTTCGAACCCGGGTCCTTCCCCTTCTCCCGCTCGAAAGGAGCACCAGATGTTGTCACTCTTCGTTGACTTCACCAGCCTATTTCTCTCTGCACTGCTTGCCGGAGCGATGTTTTGCGTCTGGCTCTTTCTGAATCCTACGCAACTCGACGCATCGCACTACACCATTCTTCAGCAACAGGGTATACGCACGCTACACCCGGCTTTGCCTCGTCTCGGAGCCATCACTATTGCCGTTACGCTCACTGCCGCATTCGTCGCCCGCGCAAATCGACCGCGAATGGCTCTCATGATTTGTGCCGCGATCTTCTTCATCATCTCAGGTGTAATCACCAAGACCGTCAACATGCCCATCAATGCCAACGTCATTCGCTGGAACAGCTCGGCCCCGCCTGACAACTGGACGCAGTCTCGCGACCGGTGGTGGCATTTCCATAAACTTCGTGCAGCGTCCGGAGCGGCAGGACTTTGTCTTCTCATCGTTGCTTTGCTCATGCACGATCCCAAATCCGCAGAGGCGCTCGCTTCGGTTAGCTGCATACGTCCGCTCTTCAATGCGTTCATACAAGCGATGTCGCTGCTTATCTAGCCGCCCAGAACGCAAGTGCGTCCGGCATCTCCGCCGGACGCAAATCCGCCAACCAAATCGGTCTGTCAGAATCCCGAAAGATGCCGTTTATCGCGACCTATCTGCCTGCGCGGGTAGGCCGGGCCATCATCTGCCAGCAGATCGGATACCTGGAACTGTGACTGCATCACGCCATCCTTTTCATGGCATGCCTGCTGCTTCGCGATATGAATCCACTCATGCGCGATCACTCGCGACATCGCCTCGGCCATCACAGTATTTCTGCGCTCCCGGTTCATACCCAGAGCCATTCCCTGCAGCATTTCCACGATCCGCTCGCAGTTCACATGGATGAACGGCTGAATCTCGCCGTCGACTTTTTTCACCCAGCCAATGGCTCCGTTCACTACCCTCCGCGGACCTGGAAGCAGCGTGCAGTCGCCGTTCACGGTAACGCTGATCACCTGGTCAGCACTTATGCCAGCCGCCACGTCGCGTCCGCGCAGAACCTCGAGACCTCCACCAAGCTCACGGGCAGCCGTTTCAATCCGGATACTGGCCCGCTGCAACTCCCGTGCGAGCGCGGACCACTGATCATCTTCCATCGGGTGGTCCGTGAAAACCACCATCGTCGTATGACTTGTGTGCGGCATAGGACTCTCCGCCAGAGCCAGCGCGCTGCCGGCGCATAACGACGAGGTGTTGAGTGCAGCAAACAGAGCGAAAACAAAAACCACACGATAGGCCAACAACTGAGGGGAAGCAGTCATGGTGTGCACCTTCGTCGATAGTCGTCCGCATCAAGCGCCGCCGCTATCCGTTTCTTGCGTTGAATTGTTTTTGTTCAGTCAGTAAAGAAGGGGGTGAAAACTAATGAACTCGCCAGAGTCGCTTCTTCAAGGTGATCAGCAAGTCCGTTCTCATATTCGAATTCTGAATTCGTTTTCCAAATCTGTCTAATAGATTGATATGATGTTTTCAATCTGTTTGGGAGATAGCGATGGAAGTTCGGCAACTGCGGATATTTCGGGCTCTCGCAGAGGAACTGAATTTCACCCGGACAGCGGAGCGAGTCCACACCGTTCAGTCCAACGTCACGGCGCAGATCAAAGCACTCGAGGAGGAACTCGGCGCTCCCCTCTTCGATCGCCTCGGCCGCCGCGTCACCCTTACCGATGCGGGCCGGCGCTTCCAGCCTTTTGCGGAGCAGGCTCTCGCCGCCATGGAGCAGGGGGAACGCGCGATCTGCAACGAGCCGAGCGGTCCGCTGCGCATCAGCGCTCCCGAAAGCATTCTCACCTACCGACTGCCGGTCGTGCTCCGCAACTTCCGCCGCAAATTTCCTCATGTCGAGATCAGCTTTCGCTCGCATATCGAGACGACTCTCGTCAGCGAACTGGAGACCGGAAAACTCGATCTCGTCATCAACATGTGCGACAACCCGGCAAACCCCGCGCACAAGTCGCTGCGCTTTCACACCGAGCGCATTTTTATCCTGGCGGAGCCCGGCCACCCGCTCGCGAAGCGGCGCACGATCAAACCGTCTGATCTCGCCGGTCAGCAGTTACTGCTCACCGAGGCCGGTTGCGGCTACCGCGCCAAGCTCGACAAGGTGCTCGCGATGCAGAACATCCGCCCGGGCCACATCACCGAGTTCTCCAGCGTCGAAGCCATCAAGCAATGCGTATGCGCCGGAATGGGCCTCGCTCTGCTGCCTGCCATCGTGGTCGCGCGCGAACTTCGGCAGAATCAGTTCAAGGCTCTCCACTGGAACGGGCCCTCGCTCGACATCGGAACCCACGTCCTGTGGCACAAGGACAAGTGGCTTTCGCCAGCAATGACGGCGTTCCTGGAACTCATCAAAGCCCAGGTAGAGCATGCTGAAGCCAGCGACCGCTCCTGGCATATTCAGGGCACGTTCGCGGATTAACTATGCGCAAACGGTCCCGGTCGTTTTCTGTTAGTTTCTGATTCCTGCGACCTCGAACCGATACTGTCCAGCTGGAAGTTCGAACGCGTTATTGACCTTCTTCACCAGTGGGCTCTTGTTCACTGCAACGCCCTCGAGTTTCCAACCTGCTGCTTCCGCAGGTGTCAATTCCAGCCGCCCCGTGGTATTTGCAGGAAGCGTCACGTTCCACTCCGCCGCAGTTCCCTTCACCGTCCAACCCGACTTGATCTCGCCATACGACGACGCATAGCTGAACTCCAGTGGCGACAGCCGCACATCGAACACCGGGTGCAGGACCACCGTGTGAAATCCCGCGTCAAGCGGCGACGCGTCCACACCGGCTGCGTAGCGGTAGATCCAGTCCGCAACCGCCCCATAGGCGTAGTGGTTGTATGAATTCATCTGCGGATCGCCGATCATCTGGTCGCCGTTCCAGCGCTCCCATGTCGTCGTACCGCCATGTTCGATCACGTAACCCCACGATGGCATCCCGGTGTTGAGCAAGACGTCATACGACAGTTTCCGGTGTCCAGTCTTGGTCAGCTCTTCGAGAAGATAAGGCGTTCCCACAAAGCCTGTATTCAGGAGACCATGATTGTCGGCTATCTTCTTCGCCAGCCGTCCTGCTACAGCCCCGCGCATTTCATCAGGAACAAGATTCATATGCAGGGCAAGGACATATCCTGTCTGCGTATCGCCGGCTTTCGACTTCGCGTCGGGATTGTTGATATCGCCGAAGGGCGATGTGTCGTTGTCAGCACCCGGAACGTATCCGCCCTTCTCGACGAATTTCTTTTCAAACGCGGCGCGGATCTTTGCCTCCAGCTTCGCGTAGTGCTCTTCCTCCTCAGCACGACCCGTCGCGTGCGCCATCTGCCGCATCATGTCAACGTCGTATGCCCAGTATGCCGTGGCGACAATGTCTTCCTTCGTCCGTCCCTCTAGCGAAAGCCAGTCGCCAAAGGGCGTCCCGGAATTGTTATGCCAGATGCCGTCGGGATTGGTCTCGTCGATAGCGTCCACATACTTGCGCATCGCCTGCCAGTTTTCGTCGATCACCATCGTGTCGCCCGTCTGGATCCACGAGGTCCACGGGATGATTACGCCCGCATCGCTCCACGCGGCGCCTGTTCCCATGTGGGGCTTGGACGTTCCCGGGGCATAGATGCCGTAATAAGGCGTGCCGACCTGCGTTCCCCGCAGATCTGCGGAGAACTTCCGCGTGAACGACGCAAGGTTTGCGTTGTATGCAGCCGCTCTCCAGAACACCTGTGCATCCGCCGACCATCCGAGCCGCTCGTCTCTTTGAGGGCAATCTGTCGGAACTCCCACGAAGTTCGAACGCTGCCCCCACAGAATGTTGCTCCAGAGCTTGTTGATCATCTCGCTGCCGGTCTTCAACTTCGTGGTAAACGGAAAGTCCGTGTGCAGCACCAAAGCAGCTACGTTCTTCGGCTCGGGAGCAGTCTTCAGCCCTGTGATCTCCAGGTACCGAAAGCCGTGAAATGTGAAGTGCGGATAGAGTGTTTCGTTTTCCTGTCCCGCAAGAATGAAATGATCCGTGACCTTTGCAGTGCGAAGATTTTCGGTATACAAAGTTCCATCCGGATTCAGGACCTCTCCGGCGCGTACCTGCACATCGGTTCCCGCCGGGCCAGATACGGTCAGCCGCTCTACCCCCGCCAAATTCTGTCCGAAGTCGTAGATGAAAACGCCGGGCCTGGGTTCGGTCATCTTGGGATCGCTCAGTATTTGACTGACCCGAATCTGCTCAAAATCCTGTGCCTCGATCTTTATCTCTTTTGGCTGGACGATCTGGACGGCTTCGAATGCCGAGGCTCCGCCCATCTCTGACTGCGCGCCAGTGGTCGCGGCAGCATCGCGGTTTGGCTGCAATCTCCGCAGATCCTGAGACTCCCCGTCATACAGCTCAGAACTGATGATGTGCGACGGCCTGCCCTTCCAACTCGCATCCGTGTTGATCCACTCTACGCTGCCGTCCTGATGCTCGATCCGCAACTGCGCACGGAGGGCCGGGGGTGTATCGCCATAGTTGTTCGCCTGCTGTAGCCACTCCAGCGAAGTCGAATACCATCCGGGCGCGAGCAGGGCTGTTATCTGGTTATTTCCGCTCTTGACCTGGTTTGTCACATCGTACGTCTGGTACAGCACGCGATAGCGGAAATCCGTCCAGCCCGGAGCCATCCACGCCATGTGCTCAGCGTCCAGCGGAGAACCGTTCAAATAAATCTCGTATGCGCCAAGCGCAGTTGCATAGAGCCGAGCGGATTTTATTGAGCTGCCCGCATCAAATTCCTTCTTCAGCTCCTTCACGCTCTCGGGAATCCACGGGTGAACAACGCCGGCATCATCGGAATCCTTCGCCGGCTGCCACACCACGGCGCTTTTCCAACTCGCATCATCGAACGCCTTCGCCTCCCATCCCGATGCGGGCTCACTCGCACTCTTCCACTGCTGGTCGCTGACAACAGCCGAAGATGTTCCATCCGCATACAGCAGCACTAACGTTGCAACCATCGGCGGAGCGTCCTTGCGGTCTTTCTCGCCGTACTTGTCGATGTAGTGAACGCTCTCGATGGCAAGCGTGTTCTTACCTTGCGCGATCTGCCCGGTCACATCCGCGCGCACAAATTTCTTCCAGGGCAGATGTTTGTATCCCGGAAATGCCGCCGCCTTCAGAACTTTTTCGCCATTCACCCAGGCTGAGACGGTATCTTCGGCCGTTGCGAACAGCACCGCCTGCTTCACGGGCTTGTCCACATCAACATTGGTTCGATACGAAAATTTCTGCTCGCTGTCGGGTTTGCCGGGTGCCGCTCCCGGATTCGCGATCCACTTGGCAGGCGCCTTGCGCTCGGCAGCTTCCTCGGGAGTCTCCCATCCAATCCAAGCTGCCTTCCATCCGCTTTGATCGAGAAGACCCGTGTCCCACGAATTGGCCGCGCTCGACGGATATTCCCTGCCGTCAGCACCCCACGCGCTTACCCGCCAGAAGTACTGGGTACTCGGCTTTACCGCGGGCCCCGCATACTTCACGTTCATCGACTGCCCCGATGTCACCTTTCCGCTGTCCCAGACATCCGCTTTGCCTGCCGCCAGAAGTTCCGGAGTGGTCGCAACCGTCAGGCGATAGGCAGTCTGTTTCGCGCCGCGCGTCGAATCGTCCAGCTCCCACGAAAATCGCGGTGTCGGATCGTCGATCCCCAACGGCTTGTCGAGATTGTCCACCTGCAAATGGACAGGTCCCGTCTGTCCGCCTGCCGTCAATGTCGCCGTCACACAAATCGCCGCCAGCATCCTGTTCGCAAATCGCATGCCCGAACCCCTCTTTCCCAGAACCAGCAGTATATGCGGCTAAGTGCATCTCCCATAAGGCGGATGTGATTTAGGCGGTAAGATTGCGAGGGAATCTCTATGCAACGACCACTCAGCCTTTCCTCCGACGACTTCCGCGCGCTGGCTCATTCCCTTTCCGACTTCACTGCCGACTACCTTGAGCGCCTTCCCACTATTCGCGCCTATCCCGAAGACATCAACGGCGCCGCGATCGAAAAGCTCTTCTCCGGCGACATCCCGCTCGATGGCCTCGGCGGCGCGGCCTTCGATCTGCTCCCCGAGGTCTTCGAGAATTCGCGGCCTGCTTGTCCACGCTTTTTCGGATATGTCTTCGGATCCGGCGAGCCGATCGCCGCACTCGGGCAGTTCGCCTCGGCGGTCCTCCACCAGAACGCCACGGCCTGGCGCTCCGGGCCGTCCGCCAACGCCATCGAGCGCACCGTCGTTCGCTGGCTGGCTTCCGCAATTGGCTGCGAGGGATTCACCGGCAGCCTCACCCTTGGCGGATCATCTGCAAATCTCATGGGCCTCTGCATGGCGCGCGAGGCAAAGGCACCCGCAAACCAGGCTGGCGTTCGCGGCGGAGTTGTCTATTGCTCGGCTGAAGCCCACATGTCCAACACCAAGGCCGCAGCGCTGCTCGGTCTCGGCCACGATTCCGTCCGCCTCATTCCTGTGGACGACGCATTCCGAATGCGAACCGACATTTTGCGCGAGACCATCCAGCGAGATCTCAACTCCAGCCTTAAACCTGTTGCAGTCGTCGCCAGCGCCGGAACCACAGCCACCGGCAGCATTGACCCCATCCGCGAGATCGCCGGCATCTGCCGCGAGTACGGTCTATGGCTTCACATTGATGGCGCTTTCGGTGCGCTTGCCTCGCTCGCCATCCCTCAGGCCTTCGATGGAATCAACCTCGCCGACTCCATCTCGCTCGACCCGCACAAGTGGCTCTATCAGCCAACGGGCTGCGGCTGCCTTCTCTATCGAGATCCCACGGATGCGCGCCGCGCTTTCTCACACTCCGGCGATTACGCGCGTTCCCTCACCAATGACCCCATAGAAGGCTTCGCGTATTTCGAAGAATCTCTCGAACTCTCGCGCCCGTTTCGAGCCCTCTCGCTCTGGCTCTCGCTTCGCTTTTTCGGGCTGCGCGCCTTCCAGCAATCGATCAGCGACGACCTCCATCTCGCCCAGGTGCTCGCACAATTCATCGATGCCGAACAAAAACTTGAGCGCCTTGCCCCCGTAGCCCTCAGCGCCGTCTGCTTTCGCTACACCGACTCGTGCAGCGATCTCGACGATCTCAATCGCCGCATCCTCGAACGCGTCATCCGCCGCGGTCGAGTCTATATCTCCAATGCCACCATCCACGGCCACTTCGCTCTCCGTGCCTGCATCGTCAATCACCGCACCACAGAGGCTGACGTCCACGCCGTCGTCACCGAAGTGCTTGCCGCCGCGGGCGAACTCACGTGAGCAGTATAGGAACGGAATGACAAAGGCCGGCAAGTCAGGCGACTCACCGGCCCGGGGTGAAATTGCCTCGGATTCTTATTCCCGATCCGCGTCTCTCCGCGTAGTTTCAAACAGGAACCAGTGCCGCCGTTCCGCATGGTCTATCCAGTTCTCCAACAGACTGGCCGTCGCAACGTCCTCGCCCTCATCACACAGATTGTGGGTCTCGCGCATGCTCTGGATCAGTTGCCGCTCGTTGTCCCTCAACTCAGCCAGCATGTCCTCAGGAGTGACATACTGCGCATCGTTGTCGGAGATTCGCTGCAGCTTCGAGATATTTCCAATCGAGCGGATCGTCGTGCCACCGATCTTTCTCACGCGCTCGGCAATGTCATCTGTCATTGCAAACAGCTGATCCGCATGCTCATCCAGCAGCAGATGATAGTCGCGGAAATGCCTCCCGCTCATATGCCAGTGGAAATTCTTCGTCTTGATGTAAAGGCTGAACACATCCGCCAGCAGCGCATTCAGCGCGCCAGCGATGCCTTTAACGTCCTTGGCTTCGAGATCGGTTGGGGTTGCCAGCGGAGCCTTCTGCCGTTCCACAAGTTCCTGCGTAGGTGCCATGGGTCTCTCCTCAGGCTCTAAGATGACTACGGCAGGTTACGGTTGCAACAATTCCCCAAAAACCTTTCATACCCCGCACAATCTTCCGAGGATAATTTGTTCCCACATGGTGACGAGCTTCCGGCGCTGGTTGCGTCGAGGTGCGGTTGCCCAGCCGCCGAAATGGGCGCTACAGGCAGCGTTCTAAGCAGCCACCGCTAGTAATTGTCAGAAGGTATGTGCAGTCTTACCAGCGATACATAATGAAGTGATCGAGGTACAGCGTCGACGATCCGCTGGAGCCGACGCCATCAACCTGAAAATTGGCCACCAGCGATCCGAGTGCCCACCCCAGAGAGAATTCTGCGTTCACCGTCTGATTAATGGGCGCCTCCACTCCATCGAACCATACGGTGTGAAAGGTCACATTGCCGGAATCATCTCGTGAAGTTCTGATCTGAATGTGGTGCCACGTGTCTCGCGTCCACTTCGACGCATTGCATGGAGAGGTTGACTTGACCCATTTGATTTGCGGCTGGGTCGGGGTCCCGACATTCGAGGTGAATTCCCAGGTGTTTGTATATCCGGAGCATTGGAACGCGTAAATGACCGTGTTGCCGTTTCGCATCACCTGGTTGTTATCCATTTCCAGGTTGCTGAGAGTGCTGCCCGAAGAGATCCAGACGTGAGCGTCGTATAGAAAGTTCTTCGCGTCCGTGTCATTGGCATAGGAGACGGAATAGAGCTCTCCACCGGCATCCGTGAATGTGGTATGTATCTTGGCCGCCTGCCCGCTGAGCGAAGGATCGCTAACCAGCGTCATGGACCCTGAAGATGTGCCGGGTGTGCCCGAGTCATGTTTGATGCGCCAGGTGGGAAGTAGCTGAATCTCCTTTTCCGCGATTGCATACGAGGGCACCGACGGGCCGTTATTCGCCGCTGAGATCACGTAGCTCGCCTGCGCCAGCCCGCTGTTTGCATACCCCGGCGCCGCGGTGATCGCCTTCAGCGTCATCGAACTTGAGATTGTGACCGGAGCCGAATAGCGGTTGGAAGATGTTGATGGCGCGGAGCCGTTTGTCGTGAAGTAGATCGTCGACTGCGCCGTCGCGGACGAAAGCGACACGGATTGCGCGCTCGAGTAGGTTCCCGGCGGCACTGAGAACGATGGAGCGGCGGCAGTCGCGGTTGCGGCAGTTGTGGTGGGGCTCGAGGCGACGTTGATATTCATCAGAACTTCGCTGCTCACACCTTGACCTGAACACGTCACGTGCAATACGTGCGGTCCGGGCTTCGCCGTCACTTTGACGTTGAAGGATATGGGCTCAACAACCGCCTGCCCATCGTCAATTGAATATGCCATGGAGACTGCGGGATGAGTTGCGCAGGTTGCCGCGCTGGCAGTGATTGTAAAAGGCGACGTCACGTCAGCTCCATCAAGGGGCGCCGCGACTTTGATGCCAGAGGTCAGTTTCGCAGTGACGGATTTTGGTGGAATGGCGCATCCCGTGATTGCCAACGTAATTAGGAGGCCTGTCAGCTTGAGGGCTGTATTCGGGCTCGATATCGGAGACGAGCCGTTCTGCTTCCGAACAGCCGGCCGAGCGCAAGATTGCGGGCTCAAAGGCGCTGTTGCCCTCGCACTGACACAAGTTTTCGCACCAGACTGCATCCGGGCTCCCACTTACGAGCTAGATCAGGGTGCTAAAGAAATGCAGTATCGGCTGGACCTTACCGAGTGCCTCGCGATCGCGAGACGTGAGCCTGTTCTTTCACTTGACGAGTGGGCCAGACCCATAACCACTCATCGACGAACAACTAAATGGATTAGTTGGCAACCAGAATACCGAGTGCACAGCTATATAGGAAGCCCACGAGCATGATCTCGAATTACTGAGGTAATTCGAGATGCGAGCGCTAACTCTGATCAGCGAGACACTTCATCGTGTGTTTGCGTCGTCGGTGCTCACCCATCTGTGCTCACCTAAACGACGACCGGTCTCAGTTCCACCTTCTTAGTACGGATCGTGATTGCGGCCGGTGTCAGTTCTGCTCCATCCCAGCCTTCTTTGAAGGCCTCAATCTTGATCTCGCCCGCGTCCTTGTTCGCCTGCACAATGACCTGCGCGAGCCCATTGAACAGCGATCGTCTTGGCTCTTTGTCGCTCTCCTGGCAATTCGGATCTCCATTCCCGACGCCGATCAGCGCGCCGGCCCCTGTCACCTTGAACCCGATGTGATCGCCCGCCAGCGGATCCAGCCGTCCTTCCTTATCAAGCCCTTCTACCTTGATGACGGCAATGTCTTCTCCATCAGCATTGATCTCGGTGCGATCGACGCTCAGCTTTATCGCCGCCGCCGGGCCCGTCGTCTCACGCTTGTCTGTCAACACGACCTTGCCGTCTTTGCTGCCGCGCGCCTCAATCGAACCCGGCTCGTATTTCACCTTCCACTGCGCATGCCCAAAGCGAGGAATTTTCTGCCCACCCTGGCTCTTCCCGTTCACGAAGAGCTCTACTTCATCCAGGTTCGAGTATACCCACACGGCAATCTCATCGCCCTCGCGTCCCGTCCAGTTCCAGTGCGGGAACACGTGCACCACGGGTTCCTTGCCCCACCACGCTTTGTAGTAGTAGTAGTTGTCCTTCGGGAACCCACACATATCGACGATGCCGAATTGCGAGTTGATCGAGGGCCATCCATATGGCGTCGGCTCTCCGCGATAATCGAACCCCGTCCAGGCAAACCCGCCCGTGG
>Ga0070665_100006166_pt1 | contig 12264 bp, 23 predicted proteins | sample KBSS13metaG_FD_65862 | JGI IMG/M metagenome (GOLD analysis project Ga0070665, IMG submission 65862) | Switchgrass rhizosphere microbial communities from Kellogg Biological Station, Michigan, USA - KBS S1-3 metaG | ecosystem: Host-associated > Plants > Roots > Rhizosphere > Soil ...
ACCTTGCGGTCGACGTCGAGCTGATCGTGCCGATCGCCATGGAAGACAAGCTGCGCTTCGCCATTCGCGAAGGCGGCCGCACCGTCGGCTCCGGCATCGTCGCCGCGATCGTCGAATAACCAAGACCAACGATCTGACGCGGGCGCGGGATTGACCCGCGCCGCGCCGGAACAAGGAAGTGACGCATGAACGGACAGAATATTCGCATTCGCCTCAAGGCGTTTGACCACCGGGTGCTCGACGCCTCGACGCGCGAAATCGTGTCGACCGCCAAGCGCACCGGCGCCAACGTCCGCGGCCCCATTCCGCTGCCGACGCGGATCGAAAAATTCACCGTCAACCGCTCGCCGCACGTCGACAAGAAGAGCCGCGAGCAGTTCGAAATGCGCACGCACAAGCGGCTGCTCGATATCGTGGACCCGACCCCGCAGACGGTCGATGCTTTGATGAAGCTCGATCTGGCCGCCGGTGTCGACGTCGAGATCAAGCTGTAAAGCAGCGAGCCTCGACGGGAACTCTAGAGAACAAGAGACGTGGAGGGGCGACAGCCCCGACAGGGAACTCTGAAGGAAATTGAACCGATGCGTTCAGGTGTTATTGCACAGAAAGTCGGCATGACACGCGTCTACAACGACGCGGGCGAGCATGTGCCGGTCACGGTGCTCCGCATGGAGACGTGCCAGGTCGTGGCGCAGCGCACCAAGGAGAAGAACGGCTATACCGCCGTCCAGCTCGGTGTCGGCCTTGCCAAGGTGAAGAATACGTCGAAGGCGATGCGCGGCCATTTCGCGGCGGCTTCGGTCGAGCCCAAGACCAAGCTCGCCGAGTTCCGCGTGTCCCCCGAGAACCTTCTCGATGTGGGCGCCGAGATCACCGTCGAGCATTTCGTGCCCGGCCAGAAGGTCGATGTCACCGGCACCACGATCGGCAAGGGCTTCCAGGGCGTCATCAAGCGGCACCATTTCAGAGGCGGCCGCGCGACCCACGGCAACTCGGTATCGCACCGCACGCACGGCTCGACCGGCCAGCGCCAGGACCCCGGCAAGGTGTTCAAGGGCAAGAAGATGGCCGGCCACATGGGCACGGTTCGCGTCACCACGCAGAATGTCGAGATCGTGTCGACCGACACCGATCGCGGCCTGATCCTGATCCGCGGCGCGGTGCCCGGTTCGAAGGGTGCATGGATCCTGGTCCGCGACGCAGCCAAGAGCGCACTTCCGGACAGCGCGCCGAAGCCGGCCGCCATCCGTGCCGTCCAGACCACCGAAGCTCCGGCCAAACAGGGAGCCGAATGATGGATCTCAAGATCACCACGCTTTCCGGCGCCGACGCTGGCAAGGTGAAGCTCTCGGAAGAGATTTTCGGCCTCGATCCGCGCGAGGACATTCTGGCGCGCGTCGTGCGCTGGCAGCTCGCCAAGAAGCAGCAGGGCACGCACAAGGCCAAGGGCCGCGCGGAAATCAACCGCACCGGCGCCAAGATGTATAAGCAGAAGGGCACCGGCCGCGCCCGTCACCATTCGGCTCGCGCGCCGCAGTTCCGCGGCGGCGGCAAGGCACACGGCCCGGTCGTGCGCAGCCACGAGCACGAACTGCCGAAGAAGGTTCGCGCGCTCGGCCTGAAGCATGCGCTGTCGGCCAAGGCCAAGGCGTCGAACATCATCATCGTCGACGACATGAAGCTGACCGAGGCCAAGACGAAGGTGCTGGCGGCGAATTTCGTCAAGCTCGGCGTCACCAACGCGCTGCTGATTTCCGGCGCCGAGGTCGACGCGAACTTCAAGCTTGCGGCGTCCAACATCCCGAACATCGACGTGCTGCCGATCCAGGGCATCAACGTCTACGACATTCTGCGCCGCGGCACGCTGGTCCTTTCGAAGGCCGCCGTCGAGGCACTCGAGGAGCGCTTTAAATGACTGACCTTCGCCACTACGACGTGATCGTCAGCCCGGCCATCACCGAAAAGTCGACCATGGCTTCCGAGCAGAACCAGGTCGTCTTCAACGTCGCCCGCAAGGCGTCGAAGCCTGAGATCAAGGCTGCCGTCGAGGCGCTGTTCGGCGTCAAGGTGATGGCGGTGAACACGCTGCTTCGCAAGGGCAAGACCAAGCGTTTCCGCGGCACCGTGGGACGCCAGAGCGATGTGAAGAAGGCGATTGTGACGCTGGCCGACGGCCAGTCGATCGATGTCGCCACGGGCCTCTAAAAGGGACCGCGAGGAACAGAAACCATGGCACTGAAGAAATTCAAACCGGTTACCCCGAGCACCCGCCAGCTGGTGATCGTCGACCGTTCGGGCCTCTACAAGGGCAAGCCGGTGAAGGGCTTGACCGAGGGCTTGACGTCGTCCGGCGGCCGCAACAATTACGGTCGCATCACTGCCCGCTTCCAGGGCGGCGGTCACAAGCGCTCGTATCGCCTGATCGACTTCAAGCGCCGCAAGTTCGGCGTGCCGGGTACGATCGAGCGGCTCGAGTACGATCCGAACCGCACCGCCTTCATCGCACTGGTCAAGTACGAGGACGGCGAGCTGAGCTACATCCTGGCGCCGCAGCGCATTGCTGCCGGCGACCAGATCATCGCCGCCGAAAGCGCCGACGTGAAGCCCGGCAATGCGATGCCGCTGTCGGCCATGCCGGTCGGCACGATTATCCACAATGTCGAGCTGAAGCCCGGCAAGGGCGGCCAGATCGCCCGCTCGGCCGGCGCCTATGCGCAGCTGGTCGGCCGCGACCAGGGCATGGCGATCCTGCGCCTCAACTCGGGCGAGCAGCGCGTTGTGCACGGCTCGTGCATGGGAACGGTGGGTGCGGTGTCCAACCCGGACCACGGCAACATCAACCTCGGCAAGGCCGGCCGCAAGCGCTGGCTCGGCAAGCGCCCGCACAATCGCGGCGTCACCATGAACCCGGTCGACCACCCGCATGGCGGCGGCGAAGGCCGCACTTCCGGCGGCCGTCACCCGGTCACGCCGTGGGGCAAGCCGACCAAGGGCAAGAAGACCCGGTCCAACAAGGCGACCGACAAATTCATCATGCGCTCGCGTCATCAGCGCAAGAGCTAACAAGGGATAGTCAGACGTGACCCGTTCAGTTTGGAAAGGCCCGTTCATCGACGGCTATCTGCTCAAGAAGGCAGACAAGGTCCGTGACGGTGGCCGTAACGAGGTGATCAAGATGTGGACCCGCCGGTCCACCATTCTGCCGCAGTTCGTCGGCCTCACCTTCGGCGTCTACAACGGCCAGAAACATATCCCGGTCAACGTGTCCGAGGAGATGGTCGGCCACAAGTTCGGTGAATTCGCTCCGACGCGGACCTATTACGGCCACGGCGCGGACAAGAAGGCGAAGAGGAAATAGTCATGGGCAAGGCCAAAGCTCCGCGCAGGCTTGCTGACAACGAGGCGCGTGCCGTTCTGCGCACCATCCGGATCAGCCCGCAGAAGCTGAACCTGGTTGCCGCGTTGATCCGCGGCAAGAAGGTCGCTGCCGCGCTGAACGATCTGGAGTTCTCGCGCAAGCGTATCTCCGGCACGGTCAAGAAGACGCTGGAATCGGCGATCGCCAACGCAGAGAACAACCACGACCTCGACGTCGATGCGCTGGTGGTGGCGGAAGCCTACGTCGGCAAGTCGATCGTCATGAAGCGGTTCCACTCGCGTGGCCGCGGTCGCGCCAGCCGCGTCGAGAAGCCATTTTCGCACCTCACGATCGTCGTTCGTGAAGTCGAAGAGAAAGGGGAGGCCGCCTGATGGGCCAGAAAGTCAATCCGATCGGGCTGCGTCTTGGCATCAACCGGACCTGGGATTCGCGCTGGTACGCGAACACCGGCGAATACGGCCAGCTGCTGCACGAAGACATCAAGATCCGTGAATACCTGCTCAAGGAGCTGAAGCAGGCTGCCGTGTCGAAGGTGGTGATCGAGCGTCCGCACAAGAAGTGCCGCGTCACGATCCACGCCGCCCGTCCCGGCCTGATCATCGGCAAGAAGGGCGCCGACATCGAGAAGCTTCGCAAGAAGCTGATGGAGATGACCAAGTCGGAAACGCACCTCAACATCGTCGAAGTGCGCAAGCCGGAGATCGACGCCACGCTGGTGGCGCAGTCGATCGCGCAGCAGCTCGAGCGCCGCATCGCGTTCCGCCGCGCCATGAAGCGCGCCGTGCAGTCAGCCATGCGGCTCGGCGCCGAGGGCATCCGCATCAACTGCGCGGGCCGTCTCGGCGGCGCTGAAATCGCGCGCATGGAATGGTACCGCGAAGGCCGCGTGCCGCTGCATACGCTGCGCGCCGATGTCGATTACGGCACGGCCGAGGCGCACACGGCTTACGGCACCTGCGGCGTCAAGGTGTGGGTGTTCAAGGGCGAGATCCTCGAGCACGACCCGATGGCGTCGGAGCGTCGTGCGACCGAAGGCGATCACGCGCACAGCGGCGGTGGCCGTCGTCGCGAGAACGCTTAAAGCAAGGGAATTTGGAGTAACGAAGGATGCTGCAGCCAAAGCGCACAAAGTTCCGCAAGCAGTTCAAGGGCCGTATCCACGGACTCGCCAAGGGCGGGACCAACCTGGATTTCGGCGGCTTCGGACTGAAGGCGATGGAGCCGAACCGCGTCACCGCTCGTGAGATCGAGGCGGCTCGCCGCGCGATCACGCGTGAGATGAAGCGCGCCGGCCGCGTCTGGATCCGGGTGTTCCCGGACGTGCCGGTGACCTCGAAGCCGACCGAAGTCCGCATGGGCAAGGGCAAGGGCGCGGTCGACTACTGGGCGGCGCGCGTCAAGCCGGGTCGCATCATGTTCGAGATCGACGGCGTCTCGGAAGAGATCGCCCGCGAGGCGCTGCGCCTGGGCGCTGCCAAGCTATCGGTCAAGACGCGCTTCGTACAGCGCATCGCGGAATAGGAAAGGTCGAGACCATGAAGGCGTCTGACGTTCGGGCCAAGACCCAGGATCAGCTCACCGACGATCTGGCGAGCCTCAAGAAGGAGCAGTTCAACCTGCGCTTCCAGAAGGCCACCGGCCAGCTCGAGAAGACCGCGCGCGTCAGGATCGTCCGCAGGGACATCGCGCGCATCAAGACAATTGCGGCTCAAAAAGCCGCCAAGAAGGCTTAAGGACAAAACCATGCCAAAGCGCATCCTGCAGGGCACCGTCGTCAGCGACAAGAACGAGAAGACGGTCGTCGTCAAGGTCGAACGGCGCTACACGCATCCCGTGATGAAGAAGACCGTGCGCCAGACCAAGAAGTACAAGGCGCACGACGAGAACAACGCCCACAAGGTTGGCGACACCGTGTTCATCCAGGAATCGAAGCCGATCTCCAAGGACAAGCGCTGGATCGTCATCACCGAGCAGCAGGCGCAGTAGACAAATTTGGAAAGCCGGGGAGGGCGCTGCTCTCTCCCAAGGAAGTGAAGAAGGCGACCTGTCATGATTCAGATGCAAACAAACCTCGACGTCGCGGATAATTCCGGCGCCCGTCGTGTCATGTGCATCAAGGTGTTGGGCGGCTCGAAGCGCAAGTACGCTTCGGTCGGCGACATCATCGTCGTGTCGATCAAGGAAGCGATCCCGCGCGGCCGCGTCAAGAAGGGCGACGTCATGAAGGCGGTCGTCGTGCGCACCGCCAAGGACATCCGCCGCCCGGACGGCAGCGTGATCCGTTTCGACAAGAACGCGGCCGTTCTCGTCGACAACAAGAAAGAGCCGATCGGCACGCGCATCTTCGGGCCGGTTCCGCGCGAGCTTCGCGCCAAGAACCACATGAAGATCATCTCGCTCGCGCCTGAAGTGCTGTAAGGAGCCGACCAATGCAAAAGATCCGCAAAGGCGACAAGGTCGTGGTCCTGTCCGGCAAGGACAAGGGACGCACCGGCGAAGTGCTGAGCGTCCAGCCGAAGGAAGACAAAGCGCTGGTGCGCGGCGTCAACATGATCCGTCGTCACCAGAAGCAGTCCCAGTCCGAGCAGGGTGGGATCATCACCAAGGAAGCGCCGATCCACCTGTCCAATCTCGCGATTGCCGACCCCAAGGATGGCAAGCCGACCCGCGTCGGCTTCCAGTTCCAGAAGGATGGCACCAAGGTTCGGATCGCCAAGCGCTCGGGAGAAGTTATCAATGGCTAAGGCAGAATATCAGCCGCGCCTTAAGACGGTCTACAACGAGACCATCCGCAAGGCGATGCGCGACGAGTTCAAGTACGAAAACGAGATGCAGGTTCCGCGCATCGACAAGATCGTCATCAACATGGGTGTTGGCGAGGCGACTGCCGATTCCAAGAAGCCGTCGGTGGCGGCCGAGGACCTGGCGCTGATCGCCGGCCAGAAGGCCGTCGTGACGCGGGCTCGTACCTCGATCGCCGGCTTCAAGGTTCGCGAGAACATGCCGATCGGCGCCAAGGTCACGCTGCGCAAGGAACGCATGTACGAGTTCCTCGACCGGCTCGTGAACATCGCGCTGCCGCGGGTCCGCGACTTCCGCGGCCTCAACCCGAAGAGCTTTGACGGCCGCGGCAACTACGCGCTCGGCATCAAGGAGCACATCGTTTTCCCGGAGGTCAACTACGACAAGGTCGACCAGATCTGGGGAATGGATATCGTCGTTTGTACGACCGCCAAGACGGATGATGAAGCCCGGGCTTTGCTCAAGGCCTTCAACTTCCCGTTCCGGCAGTAACGGCAGCGAGAAAAGGATCAATCTGAAATGGCAAAGACCAGCTCAGTCGAAAAGAACAACCGGCGCCGCAAGCTCGCGGACCGTTACGCCGCCAAGCGCAAGGCGCTGAAGGCGATCGTGATGGACCAGAAGAAGCCGATCGAAGAGCGTTTCCGCGCGCAGCTCAAGCTCGCCGCGCTGCCGCGCAATTCGGCCAAGACCCGCATCCGCAACCGCTGCGAAATCACCGGCCGTCCGCGCGCCTATTACCGCAAGCTCAAGATGTCGCGTATCGCGCTTCGCGATCTTGGGTCGTCGGGCGCCGTTCCGGGCCTGGTCAAGTCGAGCTGGTAAGGAGGACACGATATGTCATTGAACGATCCTCTCGGCGATATGCTGACCCGTATCCGCAACGCCTACGGCCGCAAGAAGAGCAAAGTCTCTACGCCGGCCTCGCGGCTGCGCGCCCGCGTCCTCGACGTGCTGAAGTCGGAAGGCTATATCCGCGACTACAGCCAGGTCGACTACGACAACGGCAAGTCAGAAATCGAGATCGAGCTGAAGTACTACGAAGGTACGCCGGTGATCCGCGAAATCTCGCGCATCTCCAAGCCCGGCCGCCGCGTCTACGTCTCGGTCAAGTCGATCCCGCAGGTCGCCAACGGCCTCGGCATCTCGATCCTGTCGACGCCCAAGGGCGTGATGACGGATCACGATGCGCGCGAAAACAATGTCGGCGGCGAGGTGCTCTGCCAGATCTTCTGATCCGGTAGACACGAAACGCCTACAAAAACAGGAACGAAGACAATGTCTCGTATTGGCAAGAAACCGGTACCGTTGCCGCAAGGCGTAACGGCAGCTGTCAGCGGTCAGACCGTGACCGCCAAAGGCCCCAAGGGCGAGCTGAAATTCGTCGTCAACGACGAAGTGCTGGTCAAGTTCGAGAACAACCAGATCGCGGTCGAGCCGCGTGACCAGTCGAAGAGCGCCCGCTCCAAGTGGGGCATGTCGCGCACGCAGATCGTCAACATCCTGCACGGCGTCAAGGACGGTTTCGAAAAGAAGCTCGAGATCAACGGCGTCGGCTACCGTGCGGCGATGCAGGGCAAAAACCTGCAGCTGGCGCTCGGCTTCAGCCACGACGTGGTCTACCAGACGCCGCAGGGCATCACGATCAGCGTCGGCAAGCCGACCGAGATCACGGTCAACGGCATCGACAAGCAGCAGGTCGGCCAGGTGGCCGCGGAGATCCGCAAGTACCGCGGGCCCGAGCCTTACAAGGGCAAGGGCGTGAAGTACGCAGGCGAGAAGATCGTCCGCAAAGAAGGCAAGAAGAAGTAAGGCCGAATTCGGCAAGGAACGAAAGCTATGGCTTCCAAGGATTCCACCCAGCGCCGCGCCCAACGTGTGCGTCGTCAGCTCAAGAAGGTCGCCAGCGGCCGGCCGCGCCTGTCGGTGCACCGTTCGTCGAAGCACATCTATGCGCAGATCATCGACGATGCAGAGGGCCGTACCCTGGCAGCCGCCTCGACGATCGACGGCGATCTCAAGACCTCGCTCAAGACCGGCGCCGACAGCGCCGCTGCTGCGGCGGTCGGCAAGCTGATCGCCGAGCGCGCGGTCAAGGCCGGCGTCAAGGAAGTGGTCTTCGACCGCGGCGCCTACATCTATCATGGCCGCGTCAAGGCGCTGGCCGAAGCCGCGCGTGAGGGCGGCCTGAGCTTCTAGCAACCCTTCGGCGGCAGACGAGCCGTCCGAAGACATCATCAACCCGTGCTTCCGGAAAAAAATAAGGAACAGGATAATGGCACAAGAACGCAGGGACGGCGGCCGCGATCGCGGTCGTGACCGCGAAGACAGTGAGTTCGTCGACAAGCTGGTTCACATCAACCGCGTCGCCAAGGTCGTGAAGGGCGGACGCCGCTTCGGCTTTGCAGCGCTCGTCGTCGTCGGCGACCAAAAGGGCCGCGTCGGCTTTGGTCATGGCAAGGCGCGCGAAGTGCCGGAGGCGATCCGCAAGGCGACCGAATCCGCCAAGCGCGAATTGATCTTCGTGCCGCTGCGCTCGGGCCGTACGCTGCATCACGACGTCGAGGGACGCTGGGGTGCGGGCCGCGTTCTGCTGCGCGCCGCCAAGCCCGGCACCGGCATCATCGCCGGCGGCCCGATGCGCGCCGTGTTCGAGACGCTCGGCATGCATGACGTCGTCGCCAAGTCGATGGGTTCGTCGAACCCGTACAACATGGTGCGCGCCACCTTCGATGCGCTGAAGAGCCAGATGCATCCGAAGGATGTGGCTGCCCAGCGCGGCATCAAGTATTCGACGCTGCAGGCCCGCCGCGGTGCTGCCGTCGCCGCCGACGAATAATCGGCGGACAGGAGACAACGACCATGGCAAAGAAAGCCGCCGCCGCAAAATCGGCCAAGACGCTTGTCGTCGAGCAGATCGGCAGCCCGATCCGCCGCCCCAAGGAACAGCGCGCAACGCTGATCGGCCTTGGCTTGAACAAGATGCATCGCCGCAGCACGCTCGAGGACACCGCCTCGGTGCGTGGCATGATCGCTGCCGTCCAGCACCTCGTCCGCGTCGTCGACGAGGCGTAAGCGGTTCGCCAGGAGAAAGACCATGAAACTCAACGAACTGCGCGATAACGAAGGTTCGACCCACTACAAGAAGCGGCTTGGCCGCGGCATTGGCTCGGGTTCGGGCAAGACCGCAGGTCGCGGCGTCAAGGGCCAGAAGGCGCGCTCCGGCGTCGCCATCAACGGCTTCGAGGGTGGCCAGATGCCGCTCTACCGGCGCCTGCCCAAGCGCGGCTTCAAGAACATCTTCGCCAAGAAGTTCACCGTCGTGTCGCTGGCGCGCGTGCAGACGGCGATCGACGCCAACAAGCTCGACCCGAAGAAGACGATCGACGTCGAGGCGCTGATTGCCGCCGGCGTCATCCGCCGCGCCAAGGACGGCGTGCGTCTGCTGTCGGACGGCGAGATCAAAGCCAAGCTGACATTCGACGTCGCCGGCGCCTCCAAGGCGGCGATCGAGAAGGTTGAGAAGGCCGGGGGTTCGGTGAAGCTGCCGGAACAGGCAGCCTCCGAATAGGGGCCTTCAGGCAAGCGGCCGCCGGGATGGCGGCCGCTTGCAACTTAGCCCTGCGAGGCCTATCTCGTGGCTTCGTCTGACACGCGCCGCCTGCTGAGCGGGCCTGCCTGCGTGACCTAGCGGAGAAATCTATGGCGTCGGCTGCTGAACAACTTGCTTCGAACTTGAATTTTGCGGCCTTCGCGAAAGCCGAAGACCTCAAAAAGCGCATCTGGTTCACGCTCGGCGCGCTGCTTGTCTACCGCCTCGGCACCTACATTCCGCTTCCCGGCATCAATCCCGACGCATTCGCCCAGGCGTTCAACTCGCAGAGCGGCGGCGTGCTCGGCATGTTCAACATGTTCTCGGGCGGCGCCGTGCAGCGCATGGCGATCTTCGCGCTCGGCATCATGCCCTACATCTCGTCCTCCATCATCATGCAGCTGATGACGTCGGTGGTGCCGTCGCTCGAAGCCTTGAAGAAGGAAGGCGAGCAGGGCCGCAAGGTCATCAACCAGTACACCCGCTACGGCACCGTGATCCTGTCGCTGGTGCAGGCCTACGGCATTTCGATCGGCCTCGAGGGCGGCAACGGCATCGTTACCGATCCCGGCATGTTCTTCCGCATTTCCACCGTCATCACGCTGGTCGGCGGCACCATGTTCCTGATGTGGCTCGGCGAGCAGATCACTGCGCGCGGCATCGGCAACGGCATTTCGCTGATCATCTTTTCGGGTATCGTGGCCAACCTGCCCGCCGCCATCGGCCACACGCTCGAACTCGGCCGGACTGGCGCCATCTCGACCGGCATCATCATCGCCATCATCATCTTCGCGGTCGCCGTCGTCGGCCTGATCGTGTTCTTCGAGCGCGCCCAGCGCCGGCTGCTGATCCAGTATCCGAAGCGCCAGGTCGGCAATCGCATGTTCCAGGGCGATACCTCGCATCTGCCGCTGAAGCTCAACACAGCCGGCGTCATTCCGCCGATCTTCGCGTCATCGTTGCTGCTGCTGCCGGCGACGCTGGCTGGCTTCTCCGCGTCAGCCAATATGCCGGCCTGGGCAAGCTCGATCCTGTCGGCGCTGGGCCATGGCCAGCCGCTCTATATGACGCTTTACGGCGGGATGATCGTGTTCTTCGCCTTCTTCTACACGGCGATCGTGTTCAATCCGAAGGACACGGCCGACCAGCTGAAGAAGCATTCGGGCTTCATCCCCGGCTACCGGCCGGGCGAGCGCACCGCCGAGTACATCGATTATGTGCTGACGCGCATCACCGTGATCGGCGCACTTTACCTCGTCGTCATCTGCATGATACCGGAGTTCCTGATTTCTGCGACCGGTGTGCCTTTCTACCTCGGCGGAACATCGCTTCTGATCGTGGTGAGCGTCACGCTCGATACCGTCGCGCAAATCCAGGGCCATCTCATTGCTCACCAATATGAGGGGCTGATCAAGAAGTCGAAGCTCCGGGGGGGCAAGAGGGCGCGATGAGGCTGATTTTGCTTGGGCCGCCTGGGGCGGGCAAGGGGACGCAAGCACAAAGACTCGTAGAAAAACACGGCATACCCCAGCTCTCGACCGGCGACATGTTGCGCGCCGCAGTCAAGGCCGGGACAGAGATCGGCAAGCGCGCCAAGGCGGTCATGGATGCCGGCCGGCTGGTTTCCGACGAAATCGTCAACGAGATCGTCTCGCAGCGCGTCGACGAGCCCGACGCGCATGAAGGCTTCATCCTCGACGGCTATCCGCGCACGCTCGTTCAGGCAGACGCGGTCGAGAGCATCCTCGCCAAGAAGGGTGCGCCGCTCGACGTGGTGATCGAGCTCAAGGTCGACGACGAGGTGCTGGTCGACCGAATCGCCGGGCGCTACACCTGCGCCAAATGCGGCACCGGCTATCACGACTCCAACCACCGGCCAAAGGTCGCGGGCGTGTGCGACAAATGCGGCTCGACCGAATTCAAGCGGCGGCCGGACGACAATCCGGAAACGCTGCGGACGCGGCTGCAAGCCTACTACAAGGATACGTCGCCGCTGATCGGCTACTATTACGCCAAGCGGCTGCTGAAGAGCGTCGATGGCATGGCTGAGATCGATGCCGTGACCGCCGAGATCGAGGCGATCCTCCGGAAAGTCGGCAGCAAAGAAAAAGTCAGCTGACGAGTTGACTGCGAGGGAAGGCTGGCCTATAGCGGCCCGTCTCCCAATCAGGCATCAGGCTGATCGGTCCGAAAGGGCGTGCTCAGGCGTTTGAAGGGAAACCCGCAAGGGCCGGCCTCCACCGGACGCGGGTCATCATAATAGCGCCGGCATGACCGGTCCACATGGAGAAGTGCTATGGCTCGTATCGCGGGCGTCAACATACCGACCAACAAGCGCGTTGTGATCGCGCTTCAATACATTCACGGCATCGGCAAGAAGTTCGCCCAGGAGATCGTCGACAAGGTCGGCATCCCGGCCGAGCGTCGCGTCAACCAGCTCACCGACGCCGAAGTGCTGCAGATCCGCGAAACCATCGACCGCGACTATCAG
>Ga0070665_100006171_pt1 | contig 12261 bp, 7 predicted proteins | sample KBSS13metaG_FD_65862 | JGI IMG/M metagenome (GOLD analysis project Ga0070665, IMG submission 65862) | Switchgrass rhizosphere microbial communities from Kellogg Biological Station, Michigan, USA - KBS S1-3 metaG | ecosystem: Host-associated > Plants > Roots > Rhizosphere > Soil ...
ATCGTGTCCAACATCAATTGGTTCATGAATGTCCCGGTCGAGGCCGACGGCACCCTGGGGATCGTCGACGGCATTTCGGCTCCGGGCATGTACGTGGATCTCGAAGCGCAGATGGACCTGATCGTGGTCATTTCCAACTGCCCGCAGATCAACAACCCCTGCAACGGCTTCAATCCAACACCCGTCCGGGTCGTCATTACGTGTTCAGCAAGGTCCTGATCGCCAATCGCGGCAGCATCGCATGCCGCATCATCCGGACCTTGCGCCGCATGGGTATCGGCTCGGTCGCCGTCTATTCCGAGGCGGATGCCGGCTCGCTTCATGTCATGCAGGCCGACGAGGCCGTGTGTATCGGGCCTGCCCCGGCGCGGGCCAGTTATATGAACCACACCGCGTTGATCACCGCGGCGCGGGATCGGGGTGCCGAGGCGATTCACCCCGGATACGGATTTCTCAGCGAGAGCCCGGAGTTCGCGGCCCACTGTGTGCAAAACGGCCTGGCGTTTGTAGGACCGACGCCGGACAACATGCGCGCATTCGCTCTCAAGCACTCCGCGCGCGAGCGCGCCCGAACGGCGGGCGTGCCACTGCTGCCCGGCTCGGAACTTCTGGCCGATGTTGAAGCCGCCCGGCACGCAGCGCAGCTGATCGGCTTCCCTGTCATGTTGAAGGCGACCGCCGGTGGCGGCGGTATCGGTATGCGTGTCTGCGAGGATATCGCCAGCGTCGAGGAGGCATTCCCCGTGGTTGCGCGGCTCGGCAGCAATCACTTCCACAACGCCGCCGTCTTCATGGAGCGCTTCATTCCGGAAGCCCGACACGTCGAAGTGCAGGTCTTTGGAGACGGCACCGGGCGCGTCGTTGCGCTGGGCGAGCGTGATTGCTCACTGCAACGACGCAACCAGAAGGTCATCGAGGAGACCCCTGCACCTGGATTATCGCAGATGACGCGACACGCAATGGCGCAGAGCGCTGTGCGTTTGGCCGCCTCAGTGGGCTACCGTTCCGCGGGCACGGTGGAATTCCTGTTCGATCCGGCGCGCGACGAATTTTACTTCCTCGAGGTCAACACTCGCCTGCAGGTGGAGCATGGCATCACGGAACAGGTGACGGGCATCGATCTCGTCGAGTGGATGATACGGTGCGCAGCCGGACAACATGCCTATCTGGATGAATGGCTCCAATCGGCAAACGCGCCCCGCGGCTGCTCGATGCAGGCGCGCGTCTACGCTGAGGACCCGCTGCAGGAAAACCGGCCCAGTAGTGGAGTCATCACCGACTGCAGATTCCCGAACGACATCCGTGTCGATACCTGGATCGCGCCCGGTACCGAGGTCACCGCGCACTATGATCCGATGTTGGCCAAGCTGATTGTGACCGCACCGGACCGCCCGTTGGCCGTGGCAGCACTGCAACGCGCCCTCGCCGCTTCCCACCTGGCCGGTATCGAAACAAACCTGCCCTGGCTGCGACAGATCGTCGACAGCGAGATGTTCCAGTCGGGAAAAGTGTCAACGCGGGCACTGGCCGGCGTCCCTTACCAGTCTTGCACCGTCCGAATCAGCAGCGGTGGACTGGCCACTACGGTGCAGGACTATCCGGGGCGGCTGGGTTACTGGGACGTCGGCGTACCGCCCTCAGGTCCTATGGACGCTCTCGCCTTTCGATTGGGCAACCGGCTGCTCGGCAATGTGGATACATCCGCCGGGCTCGAGATCACAGCGGTCGGGCCCACGATGCGTTTTGACCACGCGGCAACAGTGTGCCTGACAGGGGCGGCCTGCGATGCCCGGTTGGATGGAATCAACGTGCCTCTGTACCGGCCAGTGAGGATCAGCGCCGGACAGACCCTCAGGTTGGGGCGCGTGACCGGACCCGGACTGCGCAGTTACTTGTTGTTTCAGGGTGGGCTCGACATCCCGCAGTATCTGCGCAGCCGCTCAACTTTCACGCTGGGCCAGTTCGGCGGCCACGGTGGGCGCAATCTCAAGGCGGGGGATGTGCTTCACCTGGGCATACCCGCGGATGCCGCAACCGGCGCGGGCTCGCTGGCAGACGAGCTGCAACCTGCCCTCACCCATCAATGGCAACTGCGCGTTCTGGCCGGCCCGCACGCTGCACCGGATTTCTTTACTCCCCAGGACATCGACACGATCCTCGGGGCTACGTGGAAGGTTCACTACAATTCAAACCGAACCGGCGTACGCCTGATCGGTCCCAAGCCGACCTGGGCGCGGCGCGACGGCGGTGAGGCCGGACTACATCCTTCCAACATCCACGACAATCCCTACGCGGTGGGTGCCCTGGATTTTACCGGAGACATGCCCATCCTCCTCGGCCCTGATGGGCCGTCTCTTGGAGGATTTGTCTGCCCGTTCGTGGTCATGGAAGCCGATCTGTGGAAGCTGGGTCAGTTGGTGCCGGGCGATACCGTGTGTTTCGACTGCGTCGATGCAGAGACTGCCGAGCAGGCGCGGGACGAACAGGATGCGTTCATCAGGGATTTGCGACGCACGAGCGTAGCCCGCAGGGCATCGCGGACCGCGTCCGTTTCAATACTCGAAACGCTCCCTGCCAGCGGGCCACGGCCACAGACTGTCTATCGCCGCCAGGGCGATCGTCATGTGCTCATAGAGTACGGGCCGCTGACACTCGAGCTGACATTGCGGCTGCGAGTCCACGCCCTGATGCTCGAGATTCAACGCCTCGGGCTGGCCGGCGTTCTCAACATCACGCCGGGAATCCGCTCTTTGCAAATCCAGTACGAGCCGCGGCGACTGCCGCTCGCAAACCTGCTGCGCGCGCTCGTAGATGCCGAACAGCGGCTGGGAACTCTCGAGGATTTTGAGATTCCCTCCAGAACGGTCTGGCTCCCCCTGTCATTCAACGACCCGGCCGTTGCAACCACCATTGCCCGCTACATGGAATCCGTCCGCGCGGATGCACCGTGGTGCCCGGACAATATCGAATTCATCCGCCGCATCAACGGCCTGGACTCCTGCGAAGAGGTCCGGCGGATCGTATTCGAAGCACAATATCTCGTCATGGGCCTGGGTGATGTTTATCTGGGCGCTCCCGTTGCCGTCCCGCTCGACCCACGCCACCGGCTCGTAACGACCAAATACAACCCCGCGCGAACCTGGACCCCACCCAACGTCGTTGGAATCGGGGGCGCATACATGTGTATCTACGGCATGGAAGGACCCGGGGGCTACCAGCTTTTCGGGCGCACCATCCAGGTATGGAATTCGTATCTGCGCTCACCGGAGTTTCGCGACGCACAGCCCTGGCTGTTGCGCTTCTTCGATCAGATCCGCTTCTTTCCCGTCACGGCTGCGCAACTCGAGGAGTGGCGACGCGACTTTCCCTACGGGCGGCGCCAACTCGAGATTGAAACCGGCACGTTCCGTTTGCGCGACTACCAGCGCTTCCTCGCTGAAAATCGGCCGTCCATAGAAGCCTTCCGCTCGCGTCGCCAGGCCGCATTTGAGCGCGAGCGCGAGGCATGGGCCCGTGCCGGACAGCTGGGAGCAGACAGCGCCCTGCCTGACACTCTATCCGCGATCGAGCCGATCGAGGCTCCCCGAGGCACCGAGTTGGTGGAAGCCCCACTGGGCGGCAACATCTGGAAAGTTCATGTCAGCGCCGGAGAGACGATCGAGAAAGGCTCCGTCATCGCCGCGATCGAGGCCATGAAAACGGAGTGCGAGGTGCCGAGTCCCGCGACCGGGATCGTGCGCGCCGTCTACGTTCAAGAGCGACAACCCATCACGCCCGGCACGCCCATCATCGCACTGGAGCCCTTGCAACAATGAATAACAACAGCGTCGTAGGAATCGCGGGCGATGTGACCTCCGGCGTGCGCACTGCCGAGCTGATTGCCCGGGAAACGCTCGAGCGCATGTCCGCCTACGATGCCATTCAGCCAGAGGCGTGGATCACCCGCGTACCCGCAACTGATGTCATGGACAGGGCACGACAGGTCGATGAGCGTGTGGCAGCGGGAGAATCGATGCCCCTGGCCGGCGTACCCATTGCGGTCAAGGACAATATCGATGTCGCCGGTGTTGCGACAACCGCCGGATGCCCGGCATACACCCACCGCCCTTCCAGCTCGGCCCACGTCATCGATCTGTTGCTGGCCGCCGGGGCCGTGGTCGTCGGCAAAACCAATCTGGATCAGTTTGCCACCGGCCTGTCAGGTACGCGCAGCCCCTACGGCATCCCGGGTTGTGTTTTCAATCGTGAGTACATCAGCGGCGGGTCCAGCTCCGGCTCCGCAGTCGCTGTCGCAGCAGGCGTCGTTCCACTGGCGTTCGGCTCCGACACCGCCGGCTCAGGTCGCGTGCCCGCAGCATTCAACCATCTCATCGGTCTGAAACCAACTCGGGGACGATGGAGCTCGCGCGGGTTGCTGCCTGCCTGCCGCACACTCGACTGCGTCAGCAGCTTCACCAGGGATGTAGCGGATGCTGCGCTCGTCGACCGGGTTCTGACCGTATTTGACCCGCTCGACCCCTACTCGCGACGCGCGCCTGCGCAGGCGAGCAGCTTTGCGAGCGGGTTTCGGTTCGGCGTGCCGCTCCCACGCCAGCTCGAGGAACTGCCGCCGGAGGAGAAGTCTCTGTTCACGGCTGCAATCGAAACCCTCCACACGGCAGGTGGCGCGGCAATCAACGTCGACATCAGCCCTCTGCTCGAGGCCGCACAGCTCCTATACAGCGGACCCTGGATCGCGGAGCGCGCGGCGGCACTGGAGACGTTGCTGGAATCCAATCCCAGTGCAATCCACCCGGTCGTGCGGGGAATCGTTCAACCCGGCAGGAGCGTGTCTGCGGTTGCAGCCTTCAGAGGATTGTACGCACTCCAGGGATTCGCCCGCGCAGCCGAACAACTTTGGGAGAACATCGATGTGCTGGTGCTGCCAACGACTCCTGCCATCTACCGCCGCAGCGAACTGCTGGCCGAGCCTGTTACATTGAACGCACATCTGGGTCGCTATACCAACTTCGTCAATCTGCTGGACATGAGCGCCCTGGCACTCCCAGCCGGATTTCGCAGCAACCGCACCGGTTTTGGAGTGAGCCTGATTGCTCCGGCCTGGGGTGATGAGCATCTGCTGCAGATCGGTGCCCGTTATGAGCGCGCCGCCGCATTTCCGGCGCGTCCGGATCTAGACCTGTCAACACGTCCGCCGAGCGTACTACTCGCCGTCGTTGGCGCGCACCTCGCGGGAATGCCCTTGAACTGGCAACTCAGCTCGCGTGACGCCCGCCTCGTCAGCCGGGCGCGCACGGCGCCTGTGTATAGGTTGTATGCGATGTCGCAACAGAATCCTGCCAAACCCGCTCTGGTCCATTGCGGCTCGGGAGGCAGCGCCATCGAGTTGGAAGTTTATGAACTGAGCACGACCGCTTTCGGCAGCTTTGTCGCCGAAGTACCCGCCCCGTTGGCCATCGGTTCGGTGACACTGGAGGATGGGTCCACGGTGCGTGGATTCGTGGCCGAGCCCCGAGCCCTGGACGGTGCCTCGGACATCTCGGCATATGGTGGTTGGCGCGCATACCTCGCGCGGCACGAGGTCAAACTATGATGAATGTGTTGGTTCGACTGGTGGTAGTGGTGCTGGCCACGTGCTTCGCCCCCTGGTCGCACGCCGCGGTCCTCGGCGGCGGTGGCCCAGCTCCCGTCAAGGTGGGCGTCTCGGACTGGACCGGCTGGGTTGCCTGGTACGTGGCGCGGGATCGAGGTTTCTTCAAGAAGTACGGCGCCAACGTGGAGCTGGTCTGGTTTGCCAACTACACCGATTCCATCTCGGCGCTCGCCACCGGTCAGCTCGATGCCAATTGCCAGACCTGGTCGGACACGCTCGGACCGCTGGCCAAGGGCGTGCCGTTGAAGGCGATTCTCGTCAATGACAACTCGGCCGGCAACGATGCATTGCTGGTGTCCCCCAGGATACAGGCCTTCGCCGACCTGCGCGGCCGCAAGGTTGCGCTCGAGCAATACAGCATCTCGCACTTTGTTCTGTATACGGCGCTCGAGCGCAACGGGCTCACACCCCGCGATGTTGATATCGTCAACCTGCCCGCCGGTGATGCGGCGGCCGCTTTCATGAGCGGACGAGTGGATGCCGCAGTGGTCTGGAATCCCTGGATCAGTCAGATCCAGAAGAGCGGCACCGGACGGCCGCTGTTTACATCCACCGCAATGCCGGGCCTGATACCGGATCTGTTGGTGGCCAACACCCGCGCCATCCAGAACAAACGCCAGGATCTGGTTGCCATGATACGTGCCTGGTTCGACACGGAGGCCTTCATCCGCAGCGCGCCCGATCAGGCGGTCGCCATAATGGCCAAGGTCGTAGGCATGGATCCGCAGCAGTACCGTGTGTTTCTTCCCGGCACCCGCTTCTTCGATGCGACCGCCAACCGGCAGGCCTTTGACCCGCAGAACCCACAGAGCCTGGTGCGCGTGGCACCGACCATTGCTGCCTTCCTGCTGTCCAACAAGCTGATCGAGGGACACCCGGATGCCGCGCAGGGCGTCGATCGCTCTCTGCTCGACGCGGCTGTCACTCCATGAGCGGGGGCCGAGGGTGGGTGATCCGTGGCTGGATCAGTCCTGCCAGTTACTGGACGCTGGCGGTCGTCGGACTGGTGTTACCTGTGGCAGCGTGGCTCCTAGTCAGCAGCAGCGGTGCAATCAATCCGGTCTTCCTGCCGGGGCCCTCGGCTGTGGTGCACAGAGTCGCTGCCTGGTTTGACGACGGAGACCTTCTCTCCGATATCCGGATAAGCTTCTTCCGGGTGTTGGCGGGCTGGGCTCTATCAGCGGTGATCGCGATGCCGCTCGGCCTGCTCATCGGCACCTTTCGTCGCATTCAGGCGCTGCTCGAACCGCTGACCGATTTCATCCGTTACATGCCCGCAGTCGCATTCATCCCCCTCGTGATGTTGTGGGTCGGCATCGACGAGAGTGCCAAGGTGGCCATCATCTTCATCGGTACCTTCTTCCAGATGGTGTTGATGGTCGCCGAGGACGTGCGCCGGGTTCCGATGGCACAGATCGAAGCCGCGCAGACAATGGGTGCGACCCGGGCCGAGGTGATCGAAAAAGTCATCATTCCATCAGCCAAACCGGCCTTGCTGGACACATTGCGGATCACAATGGGATGGGCGTGGACCTACCTCGTCGTGGCCGAGCTCGTCGCCGCGAACTCCGGCCTCGGGTATGCGATTGTCAAGGCCCAGCGCTTTCTGCAGACGGATAAGATCTTCGCCGGCATCATTCTAATCGGCCTCATTGGACTGGCCATGGACCAGTTCTTCAGATGGGCACACCGTGCGGCATTTCCCTGGCTTCACGGACGCAACTGACCATGGCAGGGATCATCCGCTGTCGCGGCGTGTGCAAAATCTTTGATTCCCGGCGCGGCTCGGTTCCCGCCCTCCAGGATGTCAATCTCGAGATAGCCGCAGGCGAATTCGTCACCATCGTCGGCGCTTCCGGATGTGGGAAGTCCACGTTGCTGAGGCTCATCGCCGGACTCGAGACCGTGACCTCCGGTGAAATCGAAGCCGTTGGTGCCCGCGTCCATGGACCCGGTGCCGAGCGGGCCATGGTGTTTCAAAACTACAGCCTGTACCCGTGGCTCACCGTGATGGGCAACATCAAGTTCCCGCGGCAACTCTCGGTCCACAATCGCGACAGCACCAGCTCGGATGTCGAGGCCGCCTCGGGACGAGCTGATGCACTGTTGCAGTTGATGGGCTTGTCGGCGGTCGAGACAGCCTTTCCTGCACAACTTTCGGGCGGTATGCAACAGCGTGTCGCAATTGCGCGCGCACTCATGACACGTCCGCGCGTTCTTCTCATGGACGAGCCATTCGGCGCCCTCGATGCACAGACGCGCGAGGTCATGCACGATCTGATCCTTCACGTCTGCGCGTTGGAAAAGTGCAGTGTGGTGTTCGTGACGCATGACGTGGAAGAAGCCATCTACCTCGGTCATCGCGTTGTTCTCATGGCGCCCCAACCTGGGAGAGTGGAATGCGTTTACAACGTTCCCCTCGGTTCGACGCGTGATCAGGAAATGAAGCACACGCGCGAGTTCCTCCACCTGAAAGGTCAGATTCTGGCTCGCATCCGGGACACCTGCGGCGTACGAACCGACCTGGAGCTGTTACAGAAACTCTCCCGGGCCTGATTCCATTTTCGGGCAGCGGGCCCCGCGTTTGCTCAAAGACGGTGCGTGGGCTCCAGGCGACATGAACACGCAACCCCTGATTTCTCAGGCAGTTGTGCACATCGCGAGAGTCCGTCCGCTTCGGCATATAACTTGCAACCATAAAAACAACAATGTGCGTCTAGGGTTCCGACTCGCGAAAGCGGGTGGCTGGTCCGAGAGAGGCAGTCCAACCGGCGGCGGCACGAGCCTGCCTCCGGGATGGATACACGGCGGGATAAAAGCCCGGGAGATCTGATGTCGAGGAAGCTTTGCGTCCTCGGGAGATCTTCCGCCCAAGGGGATATCCCATCAATGACGCGACCCTCCTCGACGGTTCGATCACGCATCGACAGTTTCGGAGGCACCTGCGGTGAGACGACACACGATCCAGGCAGCGGTCATGGCCGCCTTGTACAGTACGACCACGCTGGCGGATAACGCCCCGGAAAACGACAGCGACGGACTCCAGGAAGTCATCGTCACTGCCAGCCACAGGGAAGTGTCTGCTCAGGATCTGCCGATCAGTATCAGTGCCGTGACCGGCGCCGAGCTCGCCAGCCAGGGAATTCAGGACATGGCCGCCCTCGCCCACTCGATGGCGGGAGTGAGCTATACCGACAAGGGACCCTTCGGCGGCGTCAACGGCGCGAACCTGATCATTCGCGGCCTCAACAGCGAAACAACTTCGGGACTGCCCGCGGCGGCCTCCCCGGTCGTGCCGCCGGTGGCGACCTATGTTGATGACACTCCGCTGTTCTTCAGTCTGCGCCTGCAGGATCTCGACCGAGTGGAAGTGCTGCGCGGCCCGCAAGGCACACTGTATGGATCCGGATCCCTCGGTGGCACCGTTCGCTTCGTGCAGAATCGCCCGGACCCGAGCGCCTTTGATGCCAAGGTCGAAGCCAACATCAGCGGCACCCGGCATACCGACACGCCGAACGGCGATGTAAATGGAATGCTGAACATTCCGCTCACTGACGTGCTGGCTGTGCGCGTGAACGCCGGCTGGTCTCACGATGCGGGCTTCATCAATTACCCGAATCTGTACGTGTTGGATGGCAACGGTGCGCCGGTGTCGGCCGAACCCGGCAATCTGTTCAGCCCGCCGGTGAAATACGCGCGGCAGGGAGTCAATTCATACGACTATCGTTCCGCGCGAGTCGCCGCGCTCTGGAAACCTACCGAGGAGCTCCACGCGCAGCTTTCCTACTACTACCAACGATCCCGGGCCGGCGGCTTCCCGTATGCTGCCACCAGCTCGGCGGCCTACAATCAGCCCATCAATCCTGCGGCGCAGCCGGCGGGTAACTTCACCAATCCGCCCCTGGCCACCCAGCTCTACAATGCGCCGGTTCCGGCGGGTGTCGACTCGTTGTCGAGTGCGGAATATTTCGCCGATACAACCCATGACAACGTGGACCTGGCAGCACTGACGGTCTCCTATGACATGGGATTCGCGACACTGACTTCTGCAACAGCGTGGGCGCACCACGTGAATCACACGTCAGCGGACGAGACGCAAGAATACACCAACTTCCCGTTCTTCCAGAGCCTCTACGGCCAGGACCCGCGATCGTTCGTGCTGGGCCAGGAAGTGTTGAACGATCGACCCCTCACCCAGGAATTCCGCCTGACATCCAAGACCGGCGGGGCCCTCGATTGGGTGGCCGGCCTCTTCTACAACGACCAGAAGACGACGATCCAGGAGCACGACTTCTTCCAGGGCTACCTGGATTTCTACAACGCCTGCGCCCCCATCTACGGCCAGAGCGCCGGCGATGGGGTGACCCCTTCCTACTGCGGCCTCGGTGAAACCGCCTACACCGCGAACCCGCTGACCTATGTCAACGGCATCCCGATCAACAAAGACCAGGCTTACATCGGCGACTTTGAGACGCACTTCAAGGACCTGGCCGTGTTCGGCGAGGTGACCGGGCACATCACATCCGCCTGGAGCGTCACGGGCGGAGTCCGGCTCTTCAGACAGACCCTCGACCAGCAACAGCAGACCGGGTTGCTGTTCGATGGACCGGATTACATCGCCAACTCCTCACTGAGTGATTCCTGGCGCCGCGCCCTCTGGAAGGTGAATTCGGCCTACAAGCTCGATAACACGAACCTCGTGTACGCCACCTGGTCCCAGGGCTTCCGGCGCGGCGGGGTCAATGCTCTGCCCCAGAGCGAGATCGGCGGGACTTACACCACCCCCGCAGGGCTGACACGGCTCGCACCTGACAAGGCCGACAACTATGAGATCGGCATGAAGGGCACCGTGCAGGATCGCTTCCGCTACTCGGCCGCCATTTTCGATATTCAGTGGCACAACATCCAGGAAGGCTTGCAGGTGACGCCCCTGGTGTTGCCGGCCGCCATCAACATCGGCTCCGCATACAGCCGCGGATTTGAGACCGAGCTCGAGGCGCTGCTGACGCACAACCTGTCGGCACAGCTCGATTACACCTATAACAAGACCAAGCTGACCTCGATCAGTCCGCTCTTTGTCTATCCGAATGTGACAGCGCCTCCCCCGGCCATCGGCAGCGCACTTCCGGGGACACCGAAGTCCAGCGCGGCCATCACCCTCGAATACGGCCATGTCGAGCTGTTCGGCGGGGAATGGCGCTACAGTGTCAGCGCACACTACCAGAGCCGAGTATTGCCTTCGCTCTCGGCAACCGTGCCCACCGTACCCGGATACACCATGGTGGACACGCGGCTCGCATTTGCCCGCTCGCATTGGATTACGACACTGTACGTCAACAACGTGACAGACAACCTGGGCATCACGTCCTATCAGGACCCGGCCATTTTCGGAAATCGCGCCCAGGCGATCGTCTCCCAACCGCGCACTGTTGGGCTATCGGTCAGTTACTCCTTGAACCCGAGGTGACACACATGACTCGAAACCCGATCTCGGAGCGTGTGCGTATGGTCTGGCGCGTGTTGCTCGTACTCAGTCTTCTTTGTGTCGTGTGCGTACGAGCTTCGGCTGCGGTCAACCTGGGCGTCGTCAACTGGATCGGGTACGGACCCTTGTATTGCGCGGCCGCCAACGGCTACTTCAAAAAGTACGGGGCCGACGTCAAGCTGGTCACCTTCAGCGACAATTCCCTGATGGCCGGGGCGTTGCGCGGCGGCGAGCTGGAGGCATCGACCCTGACCTACGATCAGGTGATCCTGGCCGATGCCAAAGGATGGGGCTTGAAGGTCGTCATGCCGCTGGACTATTCGGTAGGCGGCGATGCCATCCTGGCCAGCGCCGCGGTGCATACCATCCAGGATCTGAAGGGCCGCAAAGTGGCATTCCAACCTCTGTCGCCGTCGGATTTCCTGCTCGGGTACGCGTTGGCCCAGAGAGGGCTGTCCAAAAAGGACCTGCAGCCGGTCAACGTAACACCCGAAGCGGTGCTGGCGACAATGGCGACCGGGCTGGTGGATGCCGGGGTTACCTATCAACCGAGTGTGGCGATGATTCTTCAGCTCGGAGGTGGGACGCGTTATCACGTTCTGTTGTCCTCGCGTGAGGCGCGCGGGATGATTACTGATGTACTGGCCGTCAGGGACACTACGATTGCGCACAATCCGGACCTGGTTGCTGGTTTGATTCGCGCGACGCTCGAAGGTCTCGCCTTCATGCAGCGAGAACCCGCCAAGGCCGCCGCCATCATCAGCAAAGTACTGGATATCAGCACCACCGATGTCGCCTCGCAGTTGTCCTCCATCGAGAACCCGTCCCTGCCGCAACTCGGTGAGGTGTTCCACAGAAGCGATTCACTGCCCTCCTTTCATGCCAGCGGCAAGGTGATCGGGGCCATTCTGCAGCGTGAGGGCCAGATCGCAGCGCCGCCCGCGCTGGAATCAACCTATGATGAGCGATTCGTGCTCGCTCTTCAGGCCCACAGCCAGGAGCTCAAATGAATGCACTGGCGATTCTCTACACGTTCCTGGGATGGGGCCTCGGAGTCTGGCTGCTGACTTCCGCGCATTGGATGTTGAATGGGGTCGGAGTTCTTTTGACCGCCCATACTCTC
>Ga0070665_100006177_pt1 | contig 12253 bp, 9 predicted proteins | sample KBSS13metaG_FD_65862 | JGI IMG/M metagenome (GOLD analysis project Ga0070665, IMG submission 65862) | Switchgrass rhizosphere microbial communities from Kellogg Biological Station, Michigan, USA - KBS S1-3 metaG | ecosystem: Host-associated > Plants > Roots > Rhizosphere > Soil ...
CGCACGCGCCGATCCGCGTCTGCGCGGTCGGACGCGACGCCGCCGACCATCAGCATCCGGACCGTCAGTTCCACGGACACTTCCACGAGATCGGCAGGGCCCCGGCCCTTGAGCACGTCGAGACACTCGATGACTTCGAGCGCGTTGCCGACCGCGCGGCCGAGCGGCATGTCCATCGCCGTGATGATCGCCTCGGTCCTGACACCGGAGGCGTTGCCGATCGAGACGAGCGACTCGGCGAGCCGCCGCGAGTCGTCCTCGGTTTTCATGAACGCCCCGCTGCCCGTCTTCACGTCGAGCACGAGGGCGTCGATGCCTTCGGCGATCTTCTTGCTCATGATCGACGCGCTGATGAGGGGGATGCTCTCCACGGTGGCCGACACGTCGCGCAGTGCGTACAGGGTCTTGTCGGCAGGCGCGATCTGCGACGTCTGCCCGATCATCGCGCACCCCACCCGGACGAGGGCGTTCCTCATCTCGTCGAGGGTCAGGTTGACCCGGAAACCCGGAATCGCTTCGAGCTTGTCGAGCGTACCGCCCGTATGACCGAGACCGCGTCCCGACATCATCGGCACCTTGAGCCCGCAGGCGGCCGCGAGCGGCGCCAGAATGAGCGACGTCTTGTCTCCGACGCCTCCCGTGCTGTGCTTGTCGACCTTCGGTCCCGGTATGTCCGACAGATCGACGCGGATGCCGGAGTGCACCATCGCGTCGGTCAGACAGGCTGTCTCCTGGGTGGTCATGCCCCGCAGGACGATCGCCATCAGGAGCGCCGTCGACTGGTAGTCGAGCCACGAGCCGTCGGTTGCGCCCGCCACGAACGCGCGTATCTCCTCCTGCGAGAGCGCCGCGCCGTCACGTTTCCTGGCGATGATGTCAACCGCGCGCATTCGCGCGAGTATACTGCGAGAATCGACATGGCCTCGGACGTGACGGCCGCGCCCCCGCCGCTCGGCCCGGAAGACTCGACTCGCCTCGTGGAATTCGCGCGCGCGTGCAAGGCGGCGGCGCGGGCGGTGCTGCTCTATCCGGCCGCGCACCCGGCCATCGCCGCCACGCTCGGCCGCATCGTCGATACCACGTCCGAGCGCACGCTGCCGCAGCCCCTGCGTCTCACCGTGCTGCCTGACGGCCTGCTGCAGGACGGCCGCACGCCGGGCCGCGCCGATCAGTCGCTCGGAGAACTGGCGACGCTCCTCCACGATCATTTCGTCGGCGAGATCACGATCGCACCCGGCGGGGACCGCGAGACGTGGCGCAGCTTCCTCACGCTCCTCGGACGGACACCCGCCTCGGTCCGGGCAGAGGGCGGTATCGCGCTCCTATGGGCCGCGGCGGGAAGCCGCTCCATCGAGCTCCAGGAAATCAACTACGCCGAAGTCCTGCGCGAACGCTCCGGCGGCAAGTCGGCCAGCTGGGAAACCATCATCACCCATTGCGTGTCCGGCGGAGGGGCGCTCGACGAGAGCGCGATCGCCGAGCTGCTGGGCATTGCCGCCGATCCCGACAAGGTCATCGAGCTCATGTCGGCGGTCGAGAGCCGGACCGAAGGCGGCGTGGCCACCAAGGCGGCGTCGGTCATGCGGATGATCCGTGGAGTCGTCTCGACTGTCTCCAGGAAGGACGGCGAGCGCGTCGAACCGATGCTGCGTAATATGGCCGCGGCCGTCGGCGAGCTCTCGCCCGACCTCCTGGTCGGCCTCCTGTCCGACGACGCCGACAGCGCCGACGAGGCGCGGGTCATGGATGCCATCGTCAGCCGCATGACCGATCGGACGATCGCGCACTTCGTCTCGAAAAACGTGATCGCGAGCAACGGCACACCCACCGACCGCCTGGTCGAGGCTTTCCAGACGCTGGTCAGAGACCCCGACGACCGTCACCGCCTGCTCAACCTCGCTCACGAGGACGCGGCGGCGTCGCCATTCGGCCAGACCGAAGGCTTCGAGACGGTGTGGAACCACGTGGCGGAGAAGCTGCTGACCTCCTACTCCGACGCCACCTTCGTGTCGGAGGAGTACGCGCGCGAGCTGTCGGGCGCGCGCACGAAGGCCGTGGACGTCGAGCAGGCCAGCGACGACCCGCCCGAGCGCCTCGCGGTCTGGGTGGACAGCGTTGCCGCCAGCGCGCTGCGGTCGCTCGACCTGCACCTGCTGCTCGATCTGCTGCGGCTCGAGCAGGACAACGAGCGCTGGGGCACGCTGATGGCGCCCGTGGTCCACAATCTCGAGGACCTGCTGCTCGTCGGCGACTTCGACTCCGCCATCGAGCTGACGGCCGCGATCACGAGCGCAGCGGCGGACGGGGTGTCGAAAGAGCGGCGCCAGCACGCGTTGATCGCGATCGACATGCTGGTGGCGGGTTCGATGATGCGGCACATCGTGACGCACATGCTGTCGATCGACGAGCCGTCCTTCGAGCGCGTCAAGACCATGTGCGTGTCGCTCGGCGAGGTGCTGGTGCGTCCGCTGGCCGAAGCGCTGTCGGTCGAGGAGCGCGGACGCACACGGGAGCGGCTGACGGCGATACTGATTGCGTTCGGACCCGCCGGCCGCCGGACCATCGAACGGCTGAAGAACTCGCCGAACGCAGCCGTCCGGCGGACGGCGATCCACCTCATGCGCCAGTTCGGCGGCGCGGACTCGCTGCCCGACCTGACCGATCTGCTGAACGACAGCGACTCGATGATTCAGCGCGAAGCCGTGCGCGCCATCCTCAATCTCGGCACGGAAAAAGCCTACCGGGTGCTCGAGGAGGCGCTGTCGACCGGCACCGAACGTTCCCGCGACGCGATCATGCTCGCCATCGGCATGCAGCGCGACGAACGCGCGACACCTCTGTTCGCGTACATCCTCCGGCACATCGATCACCGCCGCCTCACGGCCATCTACCTGCGCGCCATCGAATCCCTGGGCGCCCTGCGCGACCCGGAGGGCATCGCGCCCCTCGTGGAGGCGCTCGGCAAGGGCGAATGGTGGGCGCCCCGGCGCACCGCGGCGCTTCGCGCGGCGTCGGCCGCCGCGCTCGCGCGGATCGGCACGCCCGAAGCGTTCAGCGCGCTCGAGACCGCCGCCGACGGGTCGCGGCGCATCCGCGCCGTCGCGCGCCCGTTTCTCGAGAACCGCGGCCGCTCGGGAGGAACCCCGTGACGGCACCGCGGGTCCAGCTCGCCGACGAGTTGCTGCGCAGCTTCGCCGCCACGCTGCGCTCGGCGCAGCTGTACTCCAAGGGCCACCCGATCATCACGCGGAACCTCGGGTCGTTCTCGGCCGCGATCCAGCTGCTGCACACCCTGTCCCCTCGCGTCGTCATCGGCTTGATCGGCGACGAGGTGATCGTGGACGACACGCCGATCGCCAAGATGGACGCGATGGGGCCGCTCATTCACCGGCTGCGCCAGAACGGCCTCGAGCGCATCACCATCGAGCGCGGCGTGACGCTCGACGAGCTCGGCCGCTTCGTGGAGGCCACGACGGCCCTCGAGCACCAGGACCCCGGCGACCAGCCCGAGACGGCGTTTGCCGGCATGCCGCACATCCGCGTCGGCCGTGTCATGGTGGACGAGCGCACTCCAGGCGAGCTGGCCGACATCGCGACGATCAAGCGGATGTATAACGAGGCCGTCACCGTCGCGACCGACGTCTGGAACAGCGCGCAGACCGAGGGCAAGCCCGACGCCACCGTCGCCAAGACGATGATCGACGGCCTGGCCCAGGCCGTCGCCCAGAATCGATCGGCGCTGCTCGCGCTCACCACGCTCAAGAACTACGACAACTACACCTTCACTCACATGGTCAACGTCTCCATCCTGACCATGGGCCAGGCGCGGGGACTCGGCATCGACGGGGCGTTGCTGCGCGAGTTCGGCCTCGCCGCGCTGATGCACGACATCGGGAAAGTGCGAACGCCGCTCGAGATCCTGAACAAGCCCGACAAGCTGACGCCCGACGAGTTCGCGATCATGAAGCGCCACACGGTCGACGGGGCCGAGATGCTCCGGAGCACGCCGGACATCCCGACGCTCGCCCCGGTCGTCGCCTTCGAACACCACCTGCGGCTCGACGGCACCGGCTACCCCGACGGCGCCAGGCGTCCGACCCTCAACGCGGGCACCATGCTCTGCGGCATTGCCGACGTCTACGACGCCATGCGATCGCAGCGCGCCTACCAGCAGGCGTTCCCGACCGATCGCATCCTCGAAGTGCTGAAACGCAACGACGGCAAGCAGTTCGATCAGCATCTCGTCCGGCGTTTCGTGCAGCTGGTCGGCATCTACCCGATCGGCAACCTCGTTCGCCTCAACACGGGCGAAGTGGCCGTGGTCCGGTCGATTCACGCGCCTGATCCGTACAGGCCGCAGGTCAGAGTGCTGTTCAACCGGGCTGGCGCCCGGGTCGACCTGCCGTACGAAATCAACCTCTGGGAAATCGTCGCCGGAGAGGACCGGCCCTCGCAGATCGTCGCGCCGCTCGACCCGGCGGTCTTCGAGCTCGATCCCCTGGCCCTGTTGTGATCCCATGACCCGCTCCCGGCCGCTCAAGGCGCCGGCGGCGCCATTTGCCGCGCGGGTTCTGTCGGTCGTCCGGCGGATCCCGCCGGGACGGGTGGCCACCTACGGCGAAGTTGCCGAGATGGCGGGGCGGCCGCGTGCCGCGCGCGCCGTAGGCAATATCATGCGGACGTGTGCAAGGCCGGACGTCCCGTGCCATCGCGTGATCGCTGCGGGAGGAAAACTCGGCGGATACGGGGGCCGGGAATTGATGAAGCGGGCGCTGCTCGTGGCGGAAGGCGTGACGGTGGCCGGCGGTCGCGTGCGCGAACTCGACCGTGTCGGCTGGCGCGGCCGGCGGCCGAAGGCAACCTGAGGCGGTATAATACGGGCAGGCTTTGATGTTCAGCCTGGAGGCGACGATGAAGCACGTGCTGATGGTGGGAGTTCTGGTCCTCGCGAGCGCCGCGGCAACAGCCGCTCAGACGTCCAAGGCCAAGCCGGCCACCGACGGACACACGGCTCCCAAGGTGCAGCCGGCCACTGCCCCGTCTCCTGCCGCACCGGCCGGAGAAGTGGCGCTCGGGTCGGTTCACTTCGCCAAGGGCGTCAAGGCCGACGGCAAGGCGCTGGCGGCCGGCACCTATCAGGTGCGCCTGACCACGCAGGCAGCCAACCCGCCGGCGAAAGGCCAGTCGGAGGGCCTCGAACGCTGGGTGGAGTTCACGCAGGGCGGGCAGGTGAAGGGCCGCGAAGTGGTCACGATCATCCCGCAGTCGGAAATCGCTCAGGTCCAGAAGGACACGCCCCCCGGAGCGAACGGCTCGAAAGTCGAGCTCCTGAAGGGCGGCGATTTCGTGCGCGTCTGGATCCGCAAGGGCAGCAACCACTACCTGCTGCACATGCCGACGGCGTAGATTCCAGGGTAGAGGGTAGAGGTTGGGGACCAGGACGCGGAGCGTCGAGCGTTCTTCCCCAGCCCCTGGCCTCCAACCTCCAGCCCCTGATTAGACCGCCATCACGTCGAACTGCTCGTGATGGAGCTGGTGGTCGGCTTTCACGGTCACGTCCCGTCCCAGCGACTGCTTGAGATCGCGGAGCACCGCGCTCTCCTCTTCCCTCAGCGCCCGCGCGATGTCGGGGTTCACGCGCAGCAGCACGCGGTGTCCGTTCAGGTCGGGCCCGACTTTCTTCACTTCCGTCAGGATCTCGTAGCAGATCGTCGAGCTCGACTTGATCACGCCCGTGCCCGCGCAGTACGGGCAGGGTTCGGTGAGGACGCGCTCGAGGCTCTGCTTCACGCGCTTGCGGGTGATGATCACCAGCCCGAAGTCCGAGACCTGCAGCGCCTTTGACGGCGACCGATCCTTTCGCAGTTCCTGCTCGACCGCCTGGTAGACCTTCTGGCGGTTCTTCTTGTCCTCCATGTCGATGAGGTCGAGCACGATGATGCCCCCGAGGTCGCGCAGCCGGATCTGACGGACGATCTCCTTCACGGCCTCGAGGTTCGTCTTGACGATGGTGTCCTCGAGCCGTCCGCTCGTCTTCTTGCCGACGAACCGCCCCGTGTTCACGTCGATGGCGACCAGCGCTTCGGTCTGGTTGATCACGATCGATCCGCCAGACTTCAGCCAGACCTTGCTCTTGAGCGCCTTGTCGATCTCGGCCTGGACGCCGTATTCCTCGAAGATGGGAAACGGCTTCGAGTAGAGCTTCACCTTCGGCGCCAGGTTCGGCAGGATGTGCTCGATCAGGTCCATCACGCGCCGGTGCTCCTGCGCGTTGTCGATCCGGATCGCCTGGTAGTCGTCGTTCAGCAGGTCGCGGAGCAGCCGCCCGACGATGCTGGGCTCCCGGTACAGGACGGCCGGGGCGCGCGACGATTCCATCTTCTGGCGAATCTCGGTCCAGATCTTGTGGAAGGCCTCGAGGTCGCTGAGGATGTCCTCCTTGGGCCGTCCCGACGCCGCGGTGCGGATGATCACGCCGCCCGTGAACCCGTGCGCCTCGCGGAACTCGCGGACGATGCCGCGGAGCCGGCTGCGCTCCTCGCGCGAGTCGATTTTCCGGGACACGCCGACATGGTCGACCGTCGGCATGAAGACCAGGAACCGTCCCGGCATCGTGACGTGGGACGTGAGGCGGGCGCCCTTGGTGCCCAGGGGCTCCTTGACGACCTGGACGATGATTTCCTGCCCCTCGCGGAGCAGGTCTTCGATCTTGGGCTGTGGCTGGCTGTCCGGGCGCGGCGCCCCGCGGCCGCCGCCGTCGTCGTCGCCCGACTCGAGCTTGTCGAATTCCTCCATCGTGTCGATCACGTCCGCGACGTAGAGGAACCCGTCGCGTTCGAGGCCGACGTCGATGAACGACGACTGCATGCCGGGCAGGACCTTGTTGACCCTGCCTTTGTAGACGTTACCGACGACGCCGCGCTGGTTTTCCCGCTCGACGAAGATCTCGGCAACCAGGTCGTCTTCGAGAATGGCCACGATGGTCTCGTGGACATTCGAGGAGATGATCATCTCCTTGGTCATGCGCGAAACTCCTGAGGGTCGGCATCATGATGTCGATCCTCAATTCGTGAATCTGCGCATGCGTACGTTGAGCACGAGCCCGAAGCCCGCGAGGGTCGCTATCATCGACGACCCTCCGTAGCTCATGAGCGGCAGTGTTAACCCTTTGACGGGCGCCAGCCCGGCCGACATGGTGACGTTGTAGATCACCTGGAAGGTAAAGCTGGCGAGCACGCCGAGCACGAGATACGAGCCGAGCTGGTCCTTGGCGAGACGGGCCGACTCGAGCGCACGCAGAATCACGAACAAATAAAGGCCGAGCGCCACCAGCACGCCGGCGAATCCCTGTTCCTCGGCAAGCACCGAGAAGATGAAATCGTTGTGGGCCACGGGGAGGAACCGCAACTGGCCCTGCGTCCCCTGCTTGAACCCTTTTCCTGTCAGTCCGCCCGATCCGACGGTGATGCGCGCCTGAATCTGCTGGTAACCGGCGCCCTTCGCATCCTGAGACGGATCGAGAAAGGTGGAGATCCGCGACTTCTGATACGGCTTGAGCGCGAACATCCAGGCGGGCGGGGCCGCGAGGAGGATCGCCAGAAAGATGATGCCGAGGATGCGCAGGCGCATCCCGGCGAGGTACGCGATGGCGATGAAGATCGGCACCAGCGTGACGGCCGTGCCGAGGTCCGGCTCCTTCGCGATGAGCGCGAGGGGAATGAGCGTGAGCACGCCCCCGATGGCCAGGTCGGTCCATTGCGGCTCGCCGCCCTTTTCGCCGAAGAACTTGGCGAGCACGAGCGCGACGCCGACCTTGGCGAACTCGGAGGGCTGAAGGTTGAACCCCTTGAGGGCGATCCACCGGCGCGCGCCCATCTGCGTCGTGCCGAGGAACAGCACGTACAGCAGGACGACGACCAGGCCGATGTAGATGAAGTGTGACTTGTCGGTGAACGTGCGGTAGTCGAGCGTCAGCGTGACGACCATCGCGACGAGCCCCAGCCCGATCGCGTAGGCCTGGGTGACCCACAGGTGCGACGACGCCCTGGTGGGATCGGCGGTCGTGCTGTAGATCATGGCGACGCCAATCCCGCACAGCGCGAGAATCGCCGCCAGCAGCGCCCAGTCGATGTGGAAATACAGTCGTCGTTCAAACACGTCGCGTGCAGGGGATTATTCCTGACCTCCGCCCTGGTTGTCGCCCTTCCGGGCGTACGGGTCCTTGTAATCGAGGCGCATCTGCTCGTGCGTCGGGACCACCGGCAGCGGCCGGCCGTCCTTCTTGGCGAAAAACGTGTCGAGGATGTGGTGCGCGACCTGCGCGGCGTTCGGGCCGTGAATGCCGTGCTCGAGGAACACGACCCCGGCGATTTCGGGGTTGTCCCGCGGCGCGAAGAACACGAACCAGCCGTTGTCCCGCAGATCCTTGTTCGACCTGGCCGCCGCCAGCCGCCCCGCGTTGGAGATGACCTGCGCCGTGCCGGTCTTCCCCGCGACGTCGTGGCCGGGTATCCGGGCGCGCCCGCCCGTGCCGCCGGCGTTGACGACCATCCAGAGGCCGTCCCGGATCGCCTGCAGCTTGTCGTGATCGATCTCGATTTTCGACTGCGGCGGCGGCACCGGCATCGGTTTCCACCCCGTGCCATCGTCGACCGCCTTGAGCAGGTGGGGCGTGACGCGCGTGCCGCCGTTGGCGAGTGTCGCCATATAGACCGCCATCGAGACCGGCGTGACGGCCACGGCGCCCTGCCCGATCCCGACCGAGATGGTCTCGCCGGCGTACCACTTCTCTTTCTTCACCCGCTGTTTCCACTCGGTCGAGGGCACGAGGCCCTGCAGCTCGTTCGGCAGATCGATGCCGCTCTTCACGCCCAGGCCGAGCGCCGTCGACCACTTGTTGATCTTGTCGATGCCCACCATGTTGGCGACCGTGTAGAAGTACACGTCGCACGACTGCTCGATCGCGTGCCGCAGATCGACCGAGCCGTGCCCGCTCTTCTTCCAGCACGCGAACGGACGGCCGTAGAACGTCGCGTGGCCGGCGCACGAGACGTGGAAATCGGGCGTGATCACGCCTTCTTCGAGAGCGGCGAGGCCGACGGCCATCTTGAACGTCGATCCGGGTGAATAGCGGCCCTGTGTCGCCCGATCCTGCAGCGGCCGCAGATCGTCGCTGTTCAGCGTCGTCCACGTTTCGCGGTCGATGCCCGACGCGAAGGCGTTCGGATCGTAGGACGGCCGGCTGGTGAACCCGAGCACGGCGCCGCTGGTCGGATCGAGCACGACGGCCGCGCCGTTGAACTGCGCCGACGCGAACGCCTCCTCGATTGCCTTCTGCACGTCGTAATCGATCGTGAGCTGGAGCCGTTTGCCCTCGGTGGGCTCGTCCTCGTCCAGCGTGCGGATCTCACGGCCCACGCTGTTGACGACGACGCGCTTGGCGCCGTCCTCGCCCTTGAGCAGCGCGTTGTACACCTTCTCCACGCCGGCCTGCCCGACGATGTCCCCGCTCTTGAGGGCCTCGTTCTCGGCCACCTGCGCGTCGCTGACCTCACCGACGTACCCGAACAGGTGCGCGCCAATCATGTCGGGATAGCGCCGGGTCGGCACCTGCTCGACGACGACGTCCGGCAGTTCGGAGTCGAGCCGGTGCGCGACGACTGCGGCGACCTGCGCGAGCGACGCGTCCTGGATGATCGTGATCGGCCGGTAGGTCGGTTCGCGCCGGTGCCGATCGACGATGGCCCGGACGCCGGCCTCGTCGAGCCCGACGACCGCGGCCAGCGTGCGGATCGTGTGGTCGAGGTTTTTGGTGTGCTCGCGAACGATCGAGATGCTGTACGAATGCCGGTTCTCGACCATCACACGGCCGTCGCGGTCGAACACGAGGCCGCGCGGCGCGCGCCACGCGAGCGTGCGCTGGTGATTGTTCTCCGCCAGCTCCTCGAACTTCGCGTGCTGCACCACCTGCAGCACCCAGAAGCACACGGCCAGCAGGGAGAACAGAACCGCGATCACGAACTGGAGACCGCTCAGCCGTTGGTTGGCCTTGCGACGCTCCTCAATTGCCATCTTGCTGATACCCCCGGCGCAGGTGTCATTCTGCGCTGTCGGCTTCTACCGGCGCAACCGCGTTTTTGCCATCCGCCGGCGCTCCACGGCGCCCGGCAGCAGTTCGACCAGCTGAAACGCCGCCGTGCCCACGACCGCATTGCCGAGCGCCTGGCCGGCCACCCCGGCATACGGGGAGCCGAGCGGCCGCAGGCCCAGCACGACCCCGAGGCCGATCGTGATCGTCTGGTGCAGCAGGGTCGCCCCGAAGAACACCAGAAACCTCGGCAACGGCCGCGCGACGATGAATTGCGTGCCGATGATCCCCGCCAGGAAACCCACCACTGTCTTCGCCAGGCCGCCGATGCCGACCACGCCCGTCGACAGGACATCCTGCACCAGCCCCGCAACCGTTCCCGCCAGCAGGCCCGTCACCGACCCGGACATGAGCGCGACGTACACCACCACGACCAGCACGAGGTCCACGGCGATCGTGCCCCGAACGAGAAACTGAGTCAGCGTCGTCTGGAGCACCAGGGCAAGCGCAATTGCCAGGGTGACCCCGGCCGCCCTCACTCGTGGCTCTCCTCTGCTGCCTCTCGCGCCGGCGTCGGCGTCAGGACGACCAGCACCTCTTCGAGCGCGGAGAAATCAACCGCCGGCATCACGGTAATCCGCTTGTAGGCCGGACCGCTCTTTTCCACGGTGTCCACCCGGCCGATGGTGAAGCCCTTCGGAAAGATGCCCTCGATGCCCGACGTCACCACCAGGTCGCCCACGGCCACGTCCGCCGCCTCTGACACGAACTCGAGTTCCAGGCGGGTCTCGCCGACGCCCTTGACGACGCCCTGCGCGCGCGACCGCTCGACCAGGGCACCGGCGGCGGCGTTGCGATCGACGAGCAGCTGCACCTTGGCCGCGCGTCCGCTCGGCGTGACAATCCGGCCGACGACGCCGCCGGGCGCGATCACGGCCATGTCGGTGCGAAGGCCGGAGCTCGTGCCCTTGTCGATCGTCAGCGTCCGGAAGTCGGGGGATGCGCTCGACGCGATGATCTCGGCCGCCGTCGTCTTGAGCTTGGAGCGATCGCGCAGGTCGAGGAGCTCCTGCAGGCCGCGCGCGCGGTCGGCCAGGGCGCGGCGCTCCTGGAGCTCGACCTGGACGGCTTCGAGCTTCTGCTTGAGCTCGGCGTTCTCCTTCTCGACATTGCGGAGGCCGCCGTAACGGTTCCAGAAGCCGCGCACGCCCGAAACCCCCTTCGAGGTGCTCCGCTGCGCCTCGGCGAACACGCCGAACGTCACGGCCTCGAGCACAGGAACACCGCTGCGCGAGTTGACCTGGGCCGAGATGAGGATGACGTGGCCCAGCGTGACCGCGAGAAAGAGATAGCCGGCGTGCTGGCGAATTTCGAGAATGGACACTAGTCGATTGAAATCTTCCTGAGCAGGTTGAAGTCCGACAGCATCTTGCCTGCGCCGAGCACCACCGAGGACAGCGGGTCCTCGGCCATGGCGAGCGGCAGGCCGGTTTCCTCGCGCAGCCGTTTGTCCAGGTTCTTCAGCATCGAGCCGCCGCCCGTGAGCACGATGCCCCGATCGACGATGTCGGCCGACAGCTCGGGCGGCGTGCGCTCGAGCGCCACCCGCACGGCGTCGACGATGACGTTGACCGTTTCCGCCAGCGCCTCGCGAATCTCTTCATCGCTGATGGTGATGGTCTTGGGCACGCCCTCGATGAGGTGCCGGCCCTTGATCTCCATCGTCATCCGTTCCTCGAGCGGGAAGGCCGACCCGACCTCGATCTTGATGGCCTCAGCCGTCCGCTCGCCGATGAGCAGGTTGTACGTCTTCTTGATGTATTGGATGATGGCTTCGTCCATCTCGTTCCCGGCCACCCGCACCGCCTTGCTGTAGACGATGCCGGCCAGCGAGATGACGGCGATGTCCGTCGTGCCGCCGCCGATGTCGACGATCATGTTGCCCGACGGCTCGGTGATCGGCATGCCCGCGCCGATGGCCGCCGCCATGGCTTCCTCGACCAGGTGAACCTCGCTGGCCTTGGCGCGGTACGCGCTGTCCTTCACGGCGCGTTTCTCGACCTGCGTGATCTCCGAGGGGACGCCGATGACGATGCGCGGCCTGACCCACACGTTGCGGTTGTGGGCCTTCTTGATGAAGTAGGTCAGCATCTTCTCGGTGACCTC
>Ga0070665_100006178_pt1 | contig 12251 bp, 10 predicted proteins | sample KBSS13metaG_FD_65862 | JGI IMG/M metagenome (GOLD analysis project Ga0070665, IMG submission 65862) | Switchgrass rhizosphere microbial communities from Kellogg Biological Station, Michigan, USA - KBS S1-3 metaG | ecosystem: Host-associated > Plants > Roots > Rhizosphere > Soil ...
TGGCCTTTCTTCATCAGGCCCGTGATCTCGATCATCGAGCCTTCGTGCGCCTTGATCTCGTTCATCACCGTCTTGGGCCCGTTCATGCGCAGGTGCGTGCCCTGGGGAACGGCGAGGCTGCCCGGCTCGTCTGCGGTGCGGCGGCCGGCCGTGAAGACATAGCCCTTCGTGCAGCCGGGCACAAATACCCGCACCGAGTCCTTCGGCACCGGCTTGCGCTCCTGTGCGACGAGCGGCCCGCTCAACAGGGCCACGGCGGAAACGATCGCGACGGTCGTCCTCATGAAAAACACTCCCCCTTGATTGTGCCTCTTTTTGCCCGTCATCGAGCGAGCGGCAACTTCCAATGCGCGCGTTGCGAACCGAGTAGGGGGCCTGTCGACAGCGCCTGATGCATGGTGGCAAGATGAGCTCATATGGCCACTCAAGCAACGGCGTTTCCCGGTGGATACGCGGCCGCACGGACTCGGGAGTCGACAGCCGCACCCTGGTCGATCTACGCGGTGCTGTTCGCCTCTACCAGCGTCATCCTCGGCGTCATCTGGGACATCTCGTGGCACCGTACGATCGGCCGCGATACGTTCTGGACGCCGGCGCATCTCGCGATCTACACCGGCGGCGTCGTCGCGGGCCTGACCTGCGGCTGGGTGGCGCTGACGACGACGTTCGGCGCCGCCGGGGCCAATCGCGACACGGCCGTCCGCTTCTGGGGCTTCCGGGCGCCGTTCGGCGCGTGGGTCTGCATCTGGGGCGCGTTTGCCATGATCACGTCGGCGCCCTTCGACGACTGGTGGCACAACGCCTACGGTCTCGACGTCAAGATCATCAGCCCGCCGCACATGCTGCTGGCCGCCGGCATTGCCGCGATCCAATGCGGCGCGATGCTGATGGCGCTGGCCTGGCAAAACCGCGCCATCGGCGACCGGCGCCACCTGGGGCGCTTGTATCTGTTCGGCGCCGGCCTGCTGCTCCTGCTGGTCGCCACCGTCGCCACTGAACATACCCAGCGGTGGGGCATGCACCAGGCGCACTTCTACCAGGTGAGTGCGGCCGTGTTCCTGTTCTTCATCATCAGCGCGGCGCGTGCGTCGGTGGCGCGATGGCCGGCAACGACGATCGTGCTCGTCTACACCGTCCTGACGCTGATCATGCTCGTCCTGATGCCGCTGTTCCCGGCGCAGCCGCTGCTCGGGCCGATTTACGTGCAGGTCGATCGCTTCATGCCGACGGATTTCCCGCTGCTGCTGATCGTGCCGGCGCTGGCGCTCGATCTGGTGATGCATCGAGTGCGGGGGCGGGTGAATGACTGGACGTTCGCCGCGCTGGCGTCAGCGGTGTTCGTCGCCACCTTCCTTGCGGCGCAGTGGCCGTTCGCCGATTTTCTGATGAGCCCGTGGGCGAGGAACTGGTTCTTCGTGAGCCATCGGATGCCGTACTCGGTCGACCCGGCGTTTCAGTCGCGCTGGTACCTGCTGAATCCGCCCGACAACCTGGCCGCCGGGTTGTCCGTCGCGCTGGCGCTTGGATTCGTCTCGGCCCGCTTCGGTCTGTGGTGGGGCAACTGGATGGCGCGGGTTCAGCGGTGAGCCGTTGGCGTGTGCACGGCGCCGTACTCGCGCTGGCAGTCCTGTCGATGGCGCACGTTGGCAGCCCCGACACGTTCTTCGGAGGACGCGCCGGCCCTTACAGCGTGCGCGTCAGCGTCCGGCTCCCCGGGGTGATCCCCGGGCGCGCGCAGGTGGCGGTCCGTGTCGCCGGCGCGGCCCGGCCGCAGGACTACCGCGTGACCGTGCGCGCGGGGCAGTGGAACGTGGGCTTGAAGGGCGCTCCGCCACCCGAGCCGGCGCCGCCCGTTCCCGGGGATCCCGAACTCTTTGCGACCGAACTCTGGTTCATGACGGCGAACTCGTACGAGATGGCGGTCGCGGTCGACGGCCCATCCGGGTCCGGCAGCGTCGTTATCCCGGTGGTGGCGCTGGCGACGGAGCAACGCGCGATGGCCCCGTGGCTCGGCGCACTGCTCGGCGGACTCGGGCTGTTCCTCACCGCCGGTCTCCTGACGATCATCGGCAGCGCGGTCCGCGAGAGCGTGCTCCCGCCTGGCGCAGAGCCCGACGCGGTGCGCCGGCGTCGTGCGCGTCTCAGCATGGCAGGCATGGCGGTGTTCGCTGCGCTGGTCCTCTGGGGCGGAAGCCGGTGGTGGTCAGCAGAGGCGTCGAGTTACAGCCAGTTCATCCTCTACCGGCCGTTCAATGCGGTCGCGACGATCGCGCGCCACGACGATCGCCGCGTGTTGACGCTGAGCATCCGCGACGAGCGATGGCCCAGCCCGCCGATCGCCGCGAGCCGCTACAACGCATTGCTGCCGGACCACGGCAAGCTGATGCACCTGTTCATGCTGCGAGAGCCCGCGCTCGATGCGTTGGCGCACCTCCATCCCGTCGCCCGTAGCGCGCAAGCGCACGAGTTCGATGCCGAGGTGCCGCCGCTGCCGCCGGGGCGCTATCGGGTGTACGGCGACATCGTGCACGAAAGCGGCTATACGCAGACGATGGTCAGCAGCGTGGATGTTGCCGATGCCGGCGGTGCGTCGGCGATGCCGACCGACCCGGACGATTCGTGGTTCAGCGGCAAAGGCGTGCCTGAGGCCGCGGTCGCGACCTTCGATCTTGGCGATGGCTCTCGGCTCGAATGGCAGCGGGGCGAAGGGGGCATCGTCGCCGGCGTCGAACGCGACCTGCGCTTCTCGGTGCGTGATGCCGGCGGGGCGCTCGCGACGGTCGAGCCCTACATGGGCATGGCCGCGCACGTCATCATCGCGAGCCGCGACGCGTCGGTGTTCGCGCACCTGCACCCGTCGGGCAGCATCTCCATGGCCGCGATGCAGAAGCTGACCGATGCCGGCGCCGGCGATTCGCACGCCGGCCACGTGATGCCGTTGGACAGTGCGGTGGCGATTCCGTACGCGTTTCCCAAGGCCGGCGGCTATCGCGTCTTCGTCCAGGTCAAGCGCGGCGGGCGGGTGCTGACCGCTGCCTTCGACGTCGACGTCCAGCCGCGCGCGGCGAGCTCATAGTCGAACAGGACGCAGAGATCGCAGAGGAAAAGATCATCCGCGGATTACGCGGATTGCGCGGATTAAGAGAGCAACGCCGCTCCGAACAGCGGATCTGCGGGTCCCGACGTCCGGCGCCGGACGTTCCGGGTTCAATCCTTGAATCCGCGAAATCCGCGGATAAAACGTCTGTCGCCTCAGGCTTTCGGCATCGCGCCGTCCGGCGTCAGCTTGTCGACCGCCTGGGGCAACACGTGCGAGAGCTTCTGGGTCAGTTCCTCAACGGACAAGCCGGATTTCGCAGACAGTTGCTGCAGCAGCTCGGGGCCAAGGGCCTTATGGACTTCATCGGCCGAGATCGTGCGATTCGGTCCGGTGCCGACCCATGACTGAACCGTTGGACCCAGACCGTTCTTCTCGAACTCTCCGATCACGCCCTGCAGGCCGCCATGTTGTTCGAGAATGCCGTTCACGACCGACACCATGCCTGCTCCGACGATCCCACCAAGCAACCCATCGAACATGCCCATACGCGCCCTCCTCGCTACACTGAGAAGAGAATACTACTCATGAGGGATGAGGACATCGTCGTCATCGGGGCAGGGCCGGCGGGCCTGGCCGTGTCCGCGAGCCTGCGGCGCGCGGGACTGGCCCACGTCATCGTCGATCGCGCGTCCGATGTCGCGGCCTCGTGGAAGCAGCACTACGACCGGCTGCATCTGCATACCGTCAAGACACACTCGAGCCTGCCCTTCACACCCTGGCCTCGCGAAGCGCCGCGTTATCCGTCGCGTGACGAAGTGGTCGGCTACCTCGAACGCTACGCCGAGCAGCACCGGATCGCGCCGCGCTTCGGCATCGAGGTGCAGCGGGTGACACGTGGCTCGACCCATTTCACCGTGGACACCAGCGCCGGCCGACTGGAGCCGCGATTCGTCGTCGTCGCCACCGGATACAACGGCGTGGCGAACCGGCCTGCGTTTCCAGGGCTCGCCGAGTTCACCGGCAGCGTCGTCCACACCGCGCACTACCGGAATCCGCAGCCCTACGCGGGAAAGCGGACGCTGGTGGTGGGATGCGGCAATTCAGGAGCAGAGATTGCGCTCGATCTTGCGGAACACGGAGTCGATGTCGCGATGGTCGTGCGCGGCCCGGTGCACGTGGTGCCGCGTGATCTGTTCGGCCGGCCGTCTCAGGAAACCGGCATCCTGCTTTCCGGGCTGCCGACCGCCTGGCGCGACGCGCTCGCGGCGCCGCTCCTGCGCCTCGCCGTCGGCGACCTCTCCCGATGGGGCATCGTGAGGCCGGCCCTTGGGCCGAACCGGCTGATTGAGGAGGCCGGCAGAATTCCGATCCTCGACGTCGGCACCATCGCACAAGTGAAGGCTGGACGAATCCGCGTGCGCCCCGGCATCCACGCAGTGCTGCCGGATGGCGTCCGCTTCACGGACGGGCGCATCGAACCCTTCGACGCGATCGTCCTGGCCACCGGCTATCGGCCGGGACTCGACCGCTTCATCGACGGCTTTCAGTCGATCTCGGACGAACGCGGCCGGCCGCAGCAGTTTGGTGAGGAGACCCGCGTTCCCGGTTTGTTCTTCGTCGGGTTCAGGAACCCGTCCACCGGCGCCCTCCGCGAGATTGCGATCGAGGCGCCGCGCGTCGCCGCCGCGATTCAGGCTCGCGCGTAGCGCCCTGAGCTCGGGACCGAGCGGGGTACGGCCTACTTGTTCGCGTCCTTGATCTGGGTGACGAATAGATCAACGTAGCCTTCGAGGCCGCGCACCACCGCCGTGCCGTGGGCGGCGGGCGCGCTGGTGCCGAGACCGCCGCGGTGCATCAGCGACACCTGCACCAGCACCGGTTGTTCGCGATACGAGAGCTTCGCGGTTGCGTGGGTATACAGGAACGCGTCGTAGCGCGACGCGCAGAGGCCATTCGACAGGCTGGTCGTCATGATGTTCACGTAGACATAGGTGTCGTCGTCCGAGTTGCGCCGGACGGTGAAACCGCCGTCGGTGAGGCGTTTCGACAGCGCGCCTTCGATCGCATCCTGGTTCAAGCCACAGGCGACCGCCTGCGCGCTCAGGGTTTCGACGAGGATGCCGAGCGTGGTGAGTCCCCTCAGCTCGGCTCCCGGCCGCTGGTCGAACGCGTCCTGAACGGGTTGTTTCGCCGCAGCAGGAGCCGGGGCTCCGGCTGTTGTCGTCGGGGTTGGCGGCGGCGTCTCGACTCCGGCGCCGGATTCGTAGACGCGCCTGGCCTTGTCGCCGGCGCCGCGCTCGAGAAACTGCACGTCGACGACCAGCCGCGCGGGATTCGCCGTGAACGAGTACGAGTAACGGACCTCGCGGGTCCGATCGACGGTGTAGTGGACGACGAGCTGGTCGCCGTCGCGTTTCGACGTCACGCTGAACGAGACGCCCTGCAGTTCGATCGACTCCTGCCTGCCATCGGGATGCACCGTGCGCGACTGGCCGAGCTCGTTCGTCATCGTCACGGCGGCCGCTGTGTCGACGATGGTGAGGCGCGTGGGTGGCGTGCGCGCCTCGGCGGTCATCAGTTGGACCCGGCGGCTGTCTTCATAGCTCTCGGGGCGGGCGGCAAACGGTGCGGCGGCGCCGCTGCTGGACGAGCCCCGACGTCCTCGACCGCTACTCGCGCCCCCCGTGGTTTGACCGTCTCCGCCCGCCGTCATCCACGCCGGATTGAATCCGATGTCGCGCGGCAGCTCGCTCAGCGAGCGATTGAGCGTCCAGATGCCCGCGAGCGGCGATGGATTTTGCGCCCGCGCCGGAGCAGGCAGCAGTCCGCCTGCGGCCGCCGCGGCCAGGAGTGCGACGAGTGCGAATGACCGTTTCATGCCGTCCACTGACACGGTAGCACGGTGCCCCGCAGAGCCTGGCGCCAGGCCCATCAGGATTCCGTTATGTTAAGAACCTAACATAGCGTGATAGCCTTCGGCCCTTGCCGCCGCCCACCTATTCGACGTGCGACTCCGCCGAGTGACCCGCCGCCGCTGAATCTGCGCTCTGTAACGTTCACGACAGACCGACTCTCCGGAACTTGGTACGGTGGCGCGTTTGTGGCCGGCGTGATCTCCGATCGATCGGCCAGACCGCGTCAGCCTCGCTTCCAAGGAGAGGATCATTTTGGTGTCATCCCGTGCGCCCAGGACCGCTCCGAATCAGCCGAGGGCGGTTCGAAACGCGCTGCTGGCGGCATTGCCGAACAACGAACGCGATCGGATTGTTCGATCCATGGAGATCGTTCCGCTCACCTTGAAGGAGATCGTGCAGAAGGTGGACGACCCGGTCGACTACGTGCATTTTCCCGGCGGCGGATTCCTGTCGGTGGTCACCGTGCTGGAAGACGGGCGGATGGTGGAGGTCACCACCGTCGGGAGCGAAGGCGCCTCGGGGGTGTCTGCCGCGCTCGATGGCGCCCGGGCGGACGCCGCGACGATCGTGCAGGGCGAGACCGATGTCTGCTACCGGATGACGGCGAAGGCCTTTCGCAATGAGATGGCTCGGCGCGGCGCCTTCTACGAGCTGCTGACCCGCTATACCCACGCGTTTGTCGGCGTCATCATGCAGTCCACCGCCTGCAATGCGGTGCATTCGATCGAACAGCGACTCGCCCGGTGGCTGCTGCTCGCGGAGGATCGGATGGGCACCGACCAATTCCCCCTGACACAGGAATTCGTCGCGATGATGCTCGGCGCCAACCGGTCGACGGTCACCGTGGTCGCCGGCACGCTGCAGAAGGCCGGGCTCATCACCTACCGCCGGGGCCGCGTGTCGATTCTGCAGCGCGACAAGCTGGAGTCGGCCTCGTGCGAGTGCTACCGTGCCGCGACGAAACTGCTCGAATCGGTGACGGCGGATGGCTCGCGGCGTTCCCGGCCGCGCTGAAACCCGCGTCCAAACTCACGGTGCTGAGTCCTCGTCGGCCTCCTGTGGCTGCGGTTCGGCGGACGCCGTCAACTGATAGACCCCGGGCGCGAGCCGGGTCGCGTAGCCTTCAGCCACCAGCGCATGGTTGCCGCGTCCGGCCTCGGATCTCGAGAGCCCCGTGACGCGGGCCAACTCGCCGGGGATGGTCATGCCCGCGCCGGCGAGATAGCAGCGCGCGATTTCCCGGAGCGCGGCGTCTCGACTCACGCGCCGGCGCAGGCCATCGGGAAACCGCCCGACGCCGAGCGTCCAGATATAGGTGAACTTGGGCTGGTAGAAGACCTCGCTCGGCATCACGATCATGGCGGCCTGGAGCTCGTCCACGCCCGCGGTGAATTTCCTGCGGTCCTTGACGCCGGATTCATCGCGCAGGTCGCCCGTGCTCATCTCCCACTCCTTGCGCAACACACGCAGGATCGCCTGCGCGCTCCTGCTCAGCCGCCGTTTCTCGTCCGCCCGACGCACCCCCCAGATCGCGTGGAAGTAGGGGATCATACGCGGCGCGAGGAACATGGTCTTGCCGCGCGCGAGCTTGGCGTAGTAGACCTTGCCGCGAGCCACGAGCTCGTCCTTCAAGACCCAGGTGAGCGACGCCTCGGGATCTTTCTGGACGTGGCGCGGCATCACCGCATCGCGGCGCCCGCAGACCGCGACGTAGAGCGACGGTCCCGGGCGGCGCGAGTCGGTGAGGCAGGCCGCGAAGCCGACCTGCTCGATGAAGGCCTCCGCATCGAACGCGGTCTCGACCTGGCGCGTCGCTTCGCGGCGCCAGCGAGCATCGCGATGCTCTTCCATCTCAGCTGAAATCTGCGGCGTGAATCTCATGCGTCTCCTGATCGTGGCACAGTGGCGTCCTGCCGCATCCTGGACGATAATCGCTGAACATTTTCGAGGTATGACATGAGAAACCGAGACCGCGCCACGATCTCACGCCGCGCCATGCTGCAGGCCATCGGAGTCGCGGCGGTCGGCGCGCCGCTGTCCTTGTCCGCGCAGGGCCGCTGCATGCTGACCTTCGGCGCGCCGGCCTGCAACACGACCGAGATCAAGCCGATCTTCGAACCGACCGGCTGGAAGACGGTGGCGCTCGACCACGTCACCTTCCGGGTCGCCGACTACCGCAAGGAGGCCGCCTTCTACATCGCGCTCATGGGTTGGAAGCTTCGGAGCGACGACGGCAAGCAGGCCGTGCTGGACATGGGCGACTGGGGCTCCGCCATCTTCAGGCAGGTCGCGCCCGAGGCGTTCGAGACGCCGGCCGGGGACGGCGGGCGCGGACGCGGCGGTCCGGTGCGCGTCGCGGTGGAGTCGTTCGCCTTCGTCATCGATCAATGGAATGCAACGAAGGTCGAGGCCGAGCTCAAAAAGCGCGGCCTCAACCCGGTGGCCGAGAACGACGGCAAGGGATTCGAGAGCTTCCGCGTAAAGGATCCCGACGGCTGGGCAGTCCAGATCTGCAACGGCAATGGCCTCGCGAAGAGCCGGAAGGCCTCGCCCGCGAACGCGAAGCTGTCAGAGCCGGCGCCGTTCGAATCGACGGGATGGAAAACGGTGTGGCTGGATCATTTCTCGTTCAACGCCTCCAACTACAAGAACAGCGCCTCGTTCTACCGCAATCTCCTCGGATGGACCCCGACCTACGACGAGGGGAGCCAGAACGAATTGCTGATGGGAGATGTCGGCGACATCATCATCCGGGGCGGCAACCCGCTGGACCCCGAATTCGGGAAGGGGCCCGCGCGACGCGCCGCCGGTCAGATCGACCACATTTCGTTCGGGATCGCGCCCTGGGACACCGACGGCGTCAAGGCGGAGCTCGAAAAACGCGGCCTGCGTGCGCAGATCGACACGTCCAGCCGCCACCTGGGGCCCGATGGCACCTACGTGCCGGACGAAATCCACACCGCGGCCTTCAAGAGCTATCACACCGCGACGCCCAACGGCTTCAACCTCCAGATCAGTTATGTAACCAAGGACAACCGGTTGGCGCTGCCGAATGCCGTGAAACCCAGCCCATCCAGGGTCGGCCGATCTGGTAGAATGTAAGCACCCCTAACCAATGAGCACAGCATTCTCCGCCAGATACCGCCGCTCGGTCGTTGCCGTCAGCCTGGGATTGGCGGCCGTCTGGGCGGTCGCCGCGGGCGCGCAGGCCCCGAAAACGGCGTTGCCGCTGGATCCGCTGCGCGAGCGCGGCGCCAGCATCACTCCGGCGTTCGAGGGCTGGTATCCGAATCCGGACGGCAGTTTCAGCCTCCTCCTGGGCTACTACAACCGGAACTCGAAGGAGCCGCTCGACATTCCGGTCGGCCCGAACAACCGGGTCGAGCCGGGTCCGGTCGACCAGGGACAGCCTACGTATTTCGAGATTGGCCGGCAGTGGGGCGTCTTCGTCGTGAAGGTGCCCAAGGACTTCGGGACGAAGGCAGTCACCTGGACCATCGTGGCGAACGGCGAGACCCAGTCGATCCCATTCACCTTGAACAAGGGCTATCCGATCAGTCCCTACAAGGAACTGGGGATGGGGAACCAGCCGCCGGTCCTGGCGTTTTCACAGGGCGGGGCCAAGGTGACGGGTCCGCCGACCGCCGTGGCAACGACGTTGACCGGAACCGTGAACCAGCCGGTCACGATCAACGTCTGGGTGGAAGACCCCAAATCGCCCAGTGAGGCGCCGGGAGCGCCGACCGGCCGCGGTTCCGGTTCAGTGGCGACCGTTTCGCTCCATAAGTTCCGGGGCCCCGGAAAGGTGACCTTCGACAAGGTTCGCCTGCCGGTTCTCACACAGGGCGCTATGATTAGCGCAGCGGCGACCTTCAGCGCGGCCGGCGAGTACCTGCTCCGCGTGCAGGCCAACGACGAGTCGGGTGAGGGCGGGGCCGGGTTTCAGTGCTGCTGGACCAACACCTACGTGAAAGTGACCGTGCGGTAGACGAGTGCAGGGGAAGGGATCACCAACATGATGCAGATCAAGCATGGACTCGGGCGGAACGCGTCGATCGGGGCGTGGGCGCTGACGGCGGCGCTGGTGCTGCCGGGCGCGGCCTCGGCCGCCGACACAGCCAAGACGCCCACCTTCACGAAAGACATCGCGCCGATCTTCCGGGAGAAGTGCGAGGCCTGTCACCGGCCGGACTCAATGGCGCCGATGTCGCTCATGACCTTCGCCGAGGCGCGGCCGTGGGCGAAGTCGATCAAGGCGCGCGTCAGCGACCGCCAGATGCCGCCGTGGCAGATCGACCGGACCGTCGGCATCCAGAAATTCAAGAACGACCGTTCGCTCACCGACGATCAGGTCGAGACGATCGTCCGGTGGATTGACGGCGGCGCGCCGCAAGGCGACCCCAAGGACATGCCGCCGGCGAAAACCTGGCCGAGCGATCAGGGCTGGAATTTTGCCGCACAGTTCGGCCAGAAAGAGCCGGATCTGATCATCAAGTCGTACGACTTCACCATGCCGAAGGTGTCGCAGGACGTCTGGGACAAGCGCGTCACGCCGTCGGGCATCACCGAGCCGCGGTGGGTCCGCGCGATCGAGATCCGTCCCGAGACGCTGCCGGGCCGCAAGATCACGCATCACGCGATTGCCTACCTCGAGCAGACTGAGCCGGGCGTCGCGGCGACGCCGGGTCTCCCCACGCCGTTCATGGAATGGGCCGTCGGCAAGCAGGGCGAGATGATGCGGCCGGACACCGGCAAGCTGCTCCTGCCCGGCTCCAAGTTCCACTGGGACATTCACTACTCCCAGGCCGGCGAGGAGATCACCAGCAAGGTGGAGATGGGCATCTACTTCTACCCGAAAGGGCAGGAGCCGAAGTACCGCGACACGCTGTCGCTCGTGCCGGCCGCGCTCGGCCTGCTCGACATCCGCCCGAACACGGTCGCGGTCGAAGAGGGCTTCACCACGCTGCGTGAGGCGGCCCGCATCGAGAGTTTCCAGGCGCACATGCACCTGCGCGGCAAGGCGATGATGCTGGAGGCGATCCTCCCGAACGGCCAGAAGCAGGTGATCAGCCTGGTCAGCGACTTCAACTTCAACTGGATGACCACCTACGTCTACGCCGACGATGTGGCGCCGTTGCTGCCGAAGGGGACGATTCTCAAGGTGACGGCGTGGCACGACAACACCGTCGCCAAGAAGAGCAATCCCGATCCGAACCAGTGGGTGGGTTGGGGCGATCGCACGGTGGACGAGATGGCCCACGCCTGGATCAACATCGTCTACATGAAAGACGACGACTTCAAGATCGAACAGGACAAGCGCCGCGCGATGACGACGTCGACGACGGCTGCCGCGCCGCAGCAGTAATCGGCGCATCGTTCGGGTCAGTTGAAAAGGCCGGCGCTCCGCGCGCCGGCCTTTTTCTTTGTCCAGCGATCAGTCCCGAAATCCCGCCACGAATCCTGGACCAACTCTTGCGCCCCGGGGGCGCGGAGCGCGAATTGACTGCGAATTCACGCAACCGCGCACCGAATCTGTGATTCCAGCAACAGAAATAGCCGATCCGGTCGAGCCGGTCAGGAACAGTATCGTCCCGTTGTTCGCGACCACGCTGTTCGTCAGCTCGTTGCTCATGTTTGCGCTCGAGCCGATCGTGGCCAAGACCGTATTGCCGATTCTCGGCGGCACGCCCATGGTCTGGAACACGTGCGTGCTGTTCTTCCAGATCCTGCTGCTCGCGGGATATGCCTACGCGCACGGCGTCACGACCTGGCTGGGAGGGAAGCGCTCCAGCGCCGCCTACGTGGTGCTGCTGGTGCTGCCGTTCCTGACGCTGCCGTTCGCGGTTGGGCCGGAGACCCAGCCGCCGGCCGACGGCAACCCGATCGGCTGGCTGCTGCTGGTGCTGGCGAAATCGATTGGGCTGCCGTTCTTCGCGCTCGCGGCGACGGCGCCGATCCTCCAGCGGTGGTTCGCCGACACCGATCATCCGGCCGCGCGCGATCCGTATTTCCTCTACGCCGCCAGCAATCTCGGCAGCCTGCTGGCACTCGTGGCGTACCCGCTCGTCATCGAGCCGATGCTCCCGCTCCGGATGCAGAACCAGATCTGGGCGGCCGTCTACGGCGCGTTCGTCCTCGCGGCGTGCCTCTCGGTCGCCGTCGGTTGGAGATTCCGGGCGCCCGACGGCCGCTGGCCGGCGCGGTCGACCGGCGAGCGCGAGGAAGTGTCGCCGAGCACGGCCGCCGAGCCGATTGGCGCGACGCCGACCTGGACGCGCCGGGCGGTCTGGGTGGCG
>Ga0070665_100006180_pt1 | contig 12250 bp, 14 predicted proteins | sample KBSS13metaG_FD_65862 | JGI IMG/M metagenome (GOLD analysis project Ga0070665, IMG submission 65862) | Switchgrass rhizosphere microbial communities from Kellogg Biological Station, Michigan, USA - KBS S1-3 metaG | ecosystem: Host-associated > Plants > Roots > Rhizosphere > Soil ...
AGATGGAAGGCCAACGGCACGATGGCCGGGAGATCTCTCGATGACGCTGTTCAACCTGTCGGCGCTGGCGTCGGCACTCATCGCGGTGCTCGCGCTGTCGTTGGCCCTCGTGGCGTACCGAATGCTCAAGGGGCCCGGGTATGCGGACCGCATCGTTGCCCTCGACATGCTCACCGCCGTCGTGGTGTCCCTTTCGGCACTGACGTCGCTGGCCACCGGGCGTAGCGCCTTTCTCGACGTCGGCCTCGGGGCGGCACTCATCAACTTCGCGTCCACGTGCGCGTTCGCGGCGTTCGTCGAGCGCAAGCGAGGTGGCCGGTGATACGCACCATGGCGGCCGCGGCGCTGCTCGTTGTCGGTGTGGCGTTCATCGGCATCGCGAGCATCGGTGTCGCTCGCCTGCCCGATGTGTTTCAGCGGATGCACGCGGCCACGAAGGCGGGCGGCATCGGCACCAGCCTGGTGGTGCTGGGCGTGCTCGTCGCCGGCGGAGTGGCTCGGCCGCTGACTGGCATGCTCACTATCGTGTTCATGTTGCTCACGCTCTCGGTCGCGTCGCAGCTCCTGGCTCGCGCGGCGTACCTCTCGGGAACCCGTATCGAGGGGCTCGATCGCGGCGATCCTCTGGCTGACGTCCTCGACCGGCCCGCTGCGGACGCCTCGCAGACGCCACCAGCCGGGGCAACTAGCGACTCGCACCGCTGAGTCGCAGGCGCAGTTCTCGAGACAAGGGGAACTAATACTCCTTACAAGGATATGTCTTATAACAGACGATGTACCGCGGCACGTGGCCTTGCCACAGTCACCCCACACCGGAGGACGACAATGACTACTCAGCTCATGCCCGACATGCTCGCCCATCCACCTCCATTCGAGATGGATCTCATGGACGCGGACCGCGTGGTCGGCTGGATCAGCGGCGACACGATCGGGTTCCGAGGATTCCAGGACGAGACCGAGGCGACGCACGCGGCCTGGGTCGCGCATCGAACGCTCGCGCGCCGCCTCGCTCGCACACACGGCACGCGACTCGTGCCCATCGACATTGAGCCGCTGGCGCTCAAGCGGAGCGACGCTGGAGACACGGACGTCATCCTCGCGAGCAATCGCCCGATCGGGACTCTCGTTAGGCCCGCGCGCGACAGCCGCGCGGGAGACTCGTTCGGGTTCGAGATCGCCGTCCCGTCGCCTATGCCGGAGTTTCAGCTGCGGGGCGTGGCGTATCTGATTTACCGCACGCTGCGCAAGTCCGGCGTGCGGTGGGCGATATGGCGTCCCGATCCGCCAATGCGTGCACCGCGGGTGGTCGAGACGACTGGCGAAGTCGCACATGGAGCACACAAGCCGGTTCGATCACGCCCACGCGCGTGGACACTCGCCGGAAGCCCGTTACGGTGGCTGGGCCATCGGCTACGCCTAACGACCGACATGGTCCGCGGGGCCTCCCCGTTGGACCGCACCCCACACTCTCGCTGAGTCGGAGGACACACGCCATGAACAGACACCCCGTACGAACCAGCATGTGGATGCCATCCGTGAGCGTCTCGAGAATCGGTGGCCCCCTAACGAGTCACCCAGCGCCGAGCGAGTCGTCGGCGATCGGGTTTCCGACGGCAATCGGGTTGACCACGACGATGATGATCGTAGGCGCCGCGTTGATGACGACGGTTCCGTTCACTGTCATGCTGCCGTTGGCGACGGTGCTGAGCTCCGGGCTGATCGCCGGCGTCCTGGTCTCGGCCGGCGAGCGATGGCTCGCGGGCCGCCGTAGCACCGCGCAGCCCTGACCTTGACGGCGCGACCGGTGGATGCCCCCTTCCTATAGCAGTCGAACGTGCTCCCGGCCGTGCCCTGGTACTCCCGCAGGAGAGGAGCGCATGTCAATGCAATCGCCCCGCGCGACCGATGGCGCACCGTTCGTTGGGAATGATCGTGTCCTCTTCGGCATCATCTTCGGCGTTCTCGCGTTCTGGCTGTTCGCGCAGACGACGCTGAACATCTCGCCGGTGATGGCGGATGATCTAGGGATCGAGACGAGCGTGATGAACATCGCCGTGTCGATCACGGCACTGTTCTCCGGCATCTTCATCGTCGTCATCGGCAGCCTCGCCGACCGCTTTGGCCGCGTGAGGATGGTGCAGATCGGCTTCGTGCTCAGCATGGCCGGCTCGCTGCTGGTCGGGTTCGCGCCATCCGGCGGCCTCGCCTCGGCGTTCCTGATGCTCGGTCGAATTCTCCAGGGCCTGTCAGGCGCGTTCATCATGTCGGCCAGCCTCGCCCTCGTGAAAGCGTACTGGGAAGGGGCTGCACGTCAGCGGGCGATCTCGCTCTGGTCCATTGGCTCCTGGGGCGGTTCCGGCTTCGCCGCCCTCTTCGGCGGATTGATGGCCGAGAACGTCGGCTGGCGCTGGATTTTTTTCGCCGCGGCGGCGATTTCCTTGCTCGGCCTGCTCATGGTGCGGGGCACGCCCGAGAGCAAGACCGAGACGACGGGCTCGTACAAGTTCGACACGGCCGGCGTCCTGACCTTCATGGTCATGATGGTTTCACTCCAGGTGCTGGCCACACAGGGCGGCGCATTCGGCTGGACCAGCCTCCCAACGTTAGGCCTCGTGGCAGCCAGCATCATCTTCTCGGTTCTGTTTTTCCGGATCGAGTCACGCAACGCCGATGCGTTCGTCGACTTCAAGTTGTTCCAGAACATGACCTATACCGGCGCCACGATCTCGAACTTCCTGCTCAACGCCACTGCTGGCATCCTGATCGTCGCGATGACGCTCGTGCAGGTTGGCGGAGGAATGACGGCGCAGCAGGCCGGCTTCCTGACGATCGGTTACGCGATCGCGATCGTCGCGTTCATCCGCGTCGGCGAAAAGTTGCTGCAGCGCTTCGGTCCGCGCAGGCCGATGATCTGGGGTTCCCTGATCGTTGCTGCTTCGATCGCGTGCCTGCTGCCCACGAACCTAACGCTTGGCGCGTACAAGATCCTCGCGATCGTGGGCTTCACGTTGTTCGGTCTGGGTCTCGCATTCTATGCGACTCCCTCCACGGATGCGGCGCTGTCCGCCCTGCCCGACGGGCAGGCCGGCAGTGGCGCCGGCATCTACAAGATGGCCTCGTCTCTGGGGGCATCATTCGGCGTCGCCATTTCGGCGACGGTCTTCGCGGCGTTGAGCGACCAGAGCCGTTCGTTCGCGTGGATGGAGGGTGTGATCAGCTATCTCGGCCGTCAGGACAATCTCGCCGTGCGTCAGGCGGCATTCTTCGCGCTGGCGATCAATCTGCTGATGGTGGTGGCGGCGATCGTCTCGATCATGGTGACGATCCCGAAGCGGAAGTCCGACAGGGAGGTGTTACCATGAAAACGATGAATCCGCTGCTCGAGGCACTGGAAGCCGATCAGGAGCAGATGCAGGGGTGGTTCGAGCACATGCATCGCCATCCCGAGCTCTCGATGCAGGAGGACCGCACCGCCGCCTACATCGCCGAGATCGTTAGGCAGCTGGGGTACGAGGTCGAGACGGGCATCGGCAAGCACGGTATCGTCGCCTCGATGACGGTGGGGAAGAGCGGCAAGGCGATCGGGCTCCGCGCAGATTTCGACGCGCTGCCGATTCAGGAGGTCAATGCCCTCGACTACAAGAGCACGGTCGAGGGCGTTGCACACCTGTGCGGCCATGATGGACACACCACGATGCTGCTCGCCGCGGCCAAATACCTCGCCGAGACGAAGAACTTCAACGGGACGGTCCGGCTGATCTTCCAGCCGGGCGAAGAGACGATGGAAGGTGGGCCGGCGATGATCAGCGACGGGTTGTTCCGCCGATTCCCGGTCGACGCTGTTTTCGGCATGCACAACATGCCCGGGCTCGAGCTCGGGAAACTGTATTTCGCCTCTGGCGATGTCATGGCGGCGGTCGACAACTGGGAGATCGAGCTGACAGGCAAGGGCGGGCATGGCTCGATGCCCGAACTGAGTATCGACCCGGTGGTCGCCGGTTCCTCGCTCGTCATGGCGCTGCAGACGATCGTGTCGCGTAATGTCTCGCCGCATAACAGCGCCGTCGTGACGATCGGCGCGTTCCTCTCGGGAAACGCCGGCAACGTCATCGCACAGTCGGCGATCCTGCGCCTGTCGATCCGTACCAAGACACCCGCCGATCGAAAGCTGGTGCTCGACAAGGTTCGGACGCTCACTTGTGCGCAGGCCGAGGCGTATGGCTGCACCTACGAGATCCGTGAGGGCGTGCCGGGCGCGGTTCTCGTCAACGACGAGGAGGAGACACTGCGCGCGGCCGAAATCGCGCGGACGGCCTTCGGCGAAAAGAACGTCGTTTACCCGGGGCCCACGTTCCTGGGCTCGGAGGACTTCGCCTTCATGCTGCAGGAGAAGAAGGGGACCTACTGTTTCATCGGCAACGGTGACACGCCGATGGTGCATCACCCGCAATTCACTCTCAACCAGAGCATCCTACCGAAGGGTGCGGCGTACTGGGTGGCCCTGACGGAAGGCTATCTGCGCTGACGTCGACCGGCGTTACCAGCCTAACGCGATCTCGATGGGGATCGCAGCCAGTGGTCAGCGCCTAGTGTCCTCATCGGATGGTTCGGCGGTCGTGCGCGTCTCATCGGAGAATTCTTCCACGCCCGGGGCGAGTGGAAGTCTCCAGCCGTGTCGGATGCCCATGAAGCGAAGCCCGAAGCAGAGCGCGGCGCCGGCGGTCGCGACCAGACCGGGCGGAAGGTCCAGCAGATGGCCAGCGACGACCACGACCGCGCCGGCCAGGGCCGTGACGGCGTACAACTCCGCGCGGAAAACGGTGGGGACTTCGGATACGAGCACATCGCGGACTACTCCGCCGCCGATCCCCGTGAGCATGCCGAGCAGCGCCGCGGAGACAGGATTGACCGAATATGCGAGCGCCTTGCTCGTCCCCGTCACTGCGAAGAGTGCGAGCCCGGCGGCGTCGAACCAGAGCACGGAGTTTCGGAAGCGGTGGATCCTGGACGGTCTGTAGAACGTGATCAGGCCCGCGAGCACGGACACCACGACGTAACGCCAGTCCCGGATCGCCGCCGGCATCTCCGCGCCGATGAGTACGTCCCGGGCGAGTCCGCCCGCCGCGGCCGCCGCGAAGGAGAGCACGAGTACGCCGAACAGGTCCAGCCGATGCCGAATCCCGGCGACGGCGCCACTCAGTGCGAAGACGAACGTGCCGAGGAAGTCGAACGCGATCAGAAACTTCGCTACGATGACCGGGTCGGCCGGAATGATCTGCCCGATGCCTAACGTCACTTCGGGCGTCGGCCTCGGGCGCGACCGTCATCGGGCTTGACGACGAGCATCGAGCACGGCAGCTGGTGCAGTACCGCCTCGGCCGTGTTGCCAATGATCCGTCCGGCGACGCCGGTGCGGCCAACGGTTCCCACGACGAGTAAATCGATGCGGTGGCTCGCGGCGAAGTCTCCGATCACGAGTCTCGGGTCGCCCTTTACGAGATGCACATGCGCCGGATCGATACGTGCCCGGAACGGGGCGATCGTGCGTTCCAGCTCGTCACGCGCCTCCTCGCGCATGCCGACCATGAACTGCCGGGACTCGACCTCGGTCAGTCCCGCACGGATGATCATCCGTTCGCCGTAGGGAATCCACGCGTGCACGACATGCAGCTCGCCGTCGTGCTTCTCAGCGAACCAGAGCGCTGTCCGGATGAGCTTCGCGGCGAGCGCGCGTGTGCCCTTCGAGACGGACGGCCCGGTATCGACCGCGACCAGGATCCGCGGACGACGTCGGCGACGGGACGGTCGCACCAGCAACACCGGGCAGGGGACCTCGCGCAGGAGACCCGTGGCGGACGCTTCGACGCATGTCACGGTGCCCGACGACGTCGCATCCACGGCAAGCAGATCGTGACCACCGCGCACCACTTCCCGGACCAGTGCCTTTATGGGAGATCCGGTCAGGAGGGCGGTCGTCGGCGCGACGCCGAGTCGCCGAGCGATGGCGGCGCTCCTGTCGATGCGAGCTTGCTTCTGGGCTCGCACGAGAGCCGGGAGGTTCCAGCTCCGCGGAAGGAGCCGTCGCGCGAGTGGAGGTACGTCCTCGATGACGTCGGCGATCGTTAGGTCGGCGCTCGTTGCCGCCGCCAGTCGCGCCACGTACCGAACGGCAGCGTCGTCGTCCTGGGTGACGCAGAGAAGCAGCTTCGTGAATCGAGGCATGTGTGTCTCGCTGGTGCCGCCAACGCGCAACCCTCCGTCAACCTGCCGCCACTCCATCCGGTGCGCAACATCTTGCAGTCCCGTCGCGGTTGTGTTTGATGATTGTCCAGCCACAGCTGCATGATTGTACGATCGAGGCGGTACTCGACGAGAGGTTCCCCACGACGGAGGAAAACGCTTGAGCACCTACAAGGTTGGATACTTCGTTGGCAGCCTCGCGCGCGCTTCGATCAATCGCAGGCTCGCGCGCGCTCTCACGAGGCTTGCCCCGCCGGAGCTGGCGATGCGGGAAATTCCCATTGGCGAGCTGCCGCTGTACTCGTACGACTATGACGCGGATTTCCCGCCGACGGCGCGCGCGCTGAAGGATGCGATTGCGGCGGTCGATGCCGTGCTGTTCGTCACTCCGGAGTACAATCGCTCGATCCCGGGCGCGCTCAAGAACGCGATCGACTGGGCGAGCCGGCCGTGGGGGAAAAACTCGTTCGCGCGGAAGCCATCCGCCGTGATCGGAACGTCCCCTGGCAAGATCGGCACGGCGGTCGGACAGCAGCACGTCCGCAGCATCATGGCTTTTTGCAATTCGCCGATGTTCAACGCGATCGAGGCGTACATCGAGTTCACGCCGGACCTCATCACCGACGACGGCGAGGTGACGGTCGCTTCCACGGAGGAGTTCCTCCGCACGTACATGACCGAGTTTCACGGGTACATCACGCGGGTGTACATGGCTCTGCCGCGCCCTGGCGGCTGAGCCCCTGTCGCGCGGCGTGGGTGGTTCCGCACGCGGGCAGCGGTTGACAATGGTCGTTATAACGACTATCCTTAGTTCAACCAGTTAGAGGGTCAGCGTGCCATCGAATCCGCCCGGGCCGGTGAACGACAAGGACGCGCCAAGGCGCACCTGGCGGTTCGAAACGGCGGAGACGTTGGAGCGCGAGATTTACTTGTTGCTCCAACATCTCTCGGGCGAGCTGATCCACGAGCTGGCGACGTTGCTCAGGCCCACCGGCATCACGCCCGAGCAGTACCACGTGCTGCGCATTCTGGAAGACGCGGGGGCTGCCGGCACGCCGTTGTCCGCCATCGGGGAGCGATCGCCGGTAGGTGATCCGGACGTCACCCGGCTTCTCGATCGACTCGAGCAGCGTGGGCTCGCGCGCCGAACACGCGAGGGTTCCGACCGTCGAGTGGTGACGGCTCGGATTACCAGTGAAGGTCGTAAGCTGCTCGATACGCTGGAAGGGCCTGTTTCGGCATTACATGCTCGTCAGCTCGGGCCGCTCGGGGATCGCGGTCTCGAGACGTTGAGAAAACTGCTCCGCAAGGCAGCAGAGGTGGGGCCGGTGTAGGCGCCGCCCGGATCAATCTTATCAAGTGGCGGCAATACTCCTTACAAGGATATTACTCTCAAGGAGCTGACTGCCGGAGCCACGGGACACACTGAACGAAAGGAGGGAGGACATGACGACGCACGTTACCGCCAACCGATTCGCTTTGCCGCCCCCTGCGACGGCGGTTCTTCGCCGCGCGAAAATCATACTCACGGCCTTCGCCGTGGTGGCAGCCATGCTGCTCGTCGCGGTCGGCTCGTGGCCGCTCAAGGCGCTGATCGTTCTCGTGTTCGTGCGCGGGTTCTTCGCCAGTGACGTCATGGCAATGCGGAACGCGCCGCGCGCTGCCAGCCGGGCGCGGGCAGATCCGCCCCGTTCAATGGTACGACAGGCGGTGCGTCCGGGGGGCTGGACACATTCGCCGCATGGCGCAGCGGCCGCCTAACGACATCCCGCCGTCAGAGCCGTGGCGGCCCGGCGCGCAGCGATGACCACACCGGCGGGTCGCTTGCCGGAAAGCTTTCCTGCGACGCTTCGTCGACCGTGTCGGGTAAGTCCGGCCGCTTCGGTTGGCGTGGCGCGACCTCGCTGGAAGGTGAGTCCGGTGACCGTCGTGCGATGTCAGACCGTTCCTCGTTCGTCACGATTCTACCCCTCTTGTCGACCATGCTGAGCTCGTACCGCCGCGTTCGTTCAGCGCGGGACGCGGCTGCACTGTCAAGCTACGTTGTGCGAATGCACGGGGCCAGGGTCGCGACTGAAGGGCGAGCGGTGCCTAACGATGAATTCCACTGTCCGCGATGCTCGGCGCACTCACTGCCATCGCGGAACCATCCTGTGAGATCAGGGTCTTCTCCATCAATGATACGGCGCTCGACTACCTCGCTCCGCGTGCACCACGTGCACGTCGGCTCGGCCTCCGGTGCAGGCCGGGCCATGGCGTGCCGTCCGGTCGGGTTGTGCCCGCCGGAGCGACTGGAGCGCGGCTGGAGCGCGAACCGGGGGGCGCGGCTCACGCGTGTATCGGCCAACCGCCTCCAGCCGGCCGGTCGCGTGGTGGACATCCGAGCTCGTCGGACGTCCCCATCGACCACGATGCGCCCACGCGCGATGGGTGGGCGGGGTCGCCGCTTGACGGCGTAGCCCGCCCTCGGTCACGGGACACACCCGGACGCCCCACCCGCGCCTAACGCCGGTGGGGCGTCGTGCATCGGTGCCAGCCACGCCGCCGGTCATCTGCCGCCGACGCGGCTTCACACACCTGTCACCCCAAGGAAACGACTATGACGACGATGAACGCGCCCGTGCGCGCTCGCTCGACCGAGGTGCTCACCACGTATCCCGCCCGGGTCGAGGAGAACCCGTTCTACGCAATGGCGACGCGGCTGGATCGGGCCGCCGCGGCGCTGGATCTCGACCCCAGCATCTACCGGATACTCCGCCAACCCGAACGGCAGCTTACCGTCGCGATTCCAGTCCGAATGGACAGCGGCGAGATCGAGGTGTTCACCGGGCACCGCGTCGTGCACAACACGGCGCGCGGTCCGGGGAAGGGCGGCATCCGGTTCGACGCCCGTGTCTCGCTCGACGAGGTATCGGCGCTCGCGGCGTGGATGACGTGGAAGTGCGCCGTGGTCGACGTGCCATTCGGCGGAGCGAAGGGCGGCGTCCTGTGCGACCCGTTCTCCCTGTCGCCCGGTGAGCTCGAGCGCCTAACGCGGCGCTACACGTCCGCCATCATCGACGGGATCGGTCCGGACTCGGACATCCCGGCGCCGGACGTGAACACGAACGAGCGCGTGATGGCGTGGGTGATGGACACGTATTCCATGCACGTCGGGCACAGCGTCCCCGCGGTAGTGACCGGAAAGCCGCTGGCGCTCGGCGGCTCACTCGGACGTCGCGAAGCGACCGGACGTGGCTGCATGATCGCGACGCGCGAGGCGCTCGGCGCTCGTGGCGCGTCGTTGAAGGGCGCAACCGTGGCCGTGCAGGGGTTCGGAAACGTCGGCTCCGTGGCGGCGCAGCAGCTGTCGCGGGCAGGGGCGCGTGTCGTTGCCATCGGCGACCGAACCGGCGCACTCCACGACGCGCGCGGCATCGATGTCCACGAGGCGGCCGCCTGGGTGCGGACGCACGGGACGCTCGAGGGCTACATCAAAGGCACGTCCATGACGAACGACGAGCTGCTCACGCTCGACGTCGACGTCCTCGTGCCCGCGGCGTTGGAGAACGTGATCACGACGAAGAACGCGGCGCGCATCCGCGCGAAGGTCATCTGCGAAGGCGCGAACGGTCCGACGACGGCTGAAGCCGACGAGATCCTCGAGGAGAACGGCGTCTTCGTCATCCCCGACATTCTCGCCAACGCCGGCGGTGTCACGGTGTCGTACTTCGAGTGGGTGCAGAACCGTGCTGGGTACGCGTGGACGGAGAAGGTCGTGAATGACCGACTCGAGGAAACGATGGTTCGCAGCTTCCGGGACGTGCTCGAGCTATCGAGGGCTCGTCAGGTGAGCATGCGAACGGCCGCCTACATGCTCGCGATGGGCCGCGTGGCGGCTGTGCACGAGCTGCGCGGCGTGTACGCATGAGCGGGTGGCAGACTGCCTAACGCTCCTCGACATCAATCAAACCGGCATGCCGCGCACCAAGCGGCGGGAGGTACTTCAATGCTCGCGGTAATCGCACATGGGGACGACGCATTTCGCCTCGTCGACACGACCGGTCGGGACGTTGGCTGGGTTCGACCGAGCACCATCGGCTTCACCGGGTTCGTTTCCGAGAACTCCGCGCGAGGCGCGGCGATCGACGGCGCGCGCGCACTCATCCGCTGTCTCAAGCGGGAGTTCGGCGTAGCGCACATGGAATTGAGCGACAGGCCACGCGCGCGGACCGTCCGGGATGGCAACGGCGAGTGGGTTGCCGACGGCAAGACTCGCGTGGCTCGCATTCTTCGAGTCGACAATGGCGGCTACGGTCAGGAGCTTGCGATCGAGTTCCGACTTCCCCCCTACGCGAACAACGCGGTTGCCATCAACGCGGCCCAGATTGTTTACGGCGCGCTTAGCAGGGAGCTGACAGGGACGTCGGGGCCGGGCGCTCTTCAGGCGGTGTACGAAGCGGTCGGGCAATGGCCCTAGCCAAGCGACGGCAAACTCACGACGCCAAGGAACAGCGGGCGCCGAGGGACGAGTAGACCGTCTTTCGTGGCGACGGTGCATGGCGGACGAAATGGCGGAGCAATATCGTATCAGCACACGCCCTGCGGAGAATCCTCGTCATGCGCCGAATCGCGACTCTACTCGTTCTCACCGTCAACGCATGTGCTTCGTCAGGAACGCAGACGGAATCGGAGATCGCGCGACCGCCGGAACGCATCGTCGCGTCTGACAGGCAAGGCATGATTCGCACGACAGATGCTCCGAATGCCAAGTCCACGATCGAGGCACCACCAGCGCGCGTGCTCGCGGTGATCAAGTCCGTGTACGACGAGCTTGGCATTCCGTCCGCCGAGGTCGATGCCGCCAGCGGAAAGATCGCGACCCCGACGTTCAACACAACGCGAAAGCTCGGCGCCGCGAATCTCTCGACGTACTTCAATTGCGGCGACTCGCTGAACGGCAATATCGCCAACACGTACCGCATGTATGTGTCGGTGGCGTCAATCGCTCGATCCGACGGCAAGGGCGGCACGCAGCTCGAGACGGCGGTCAGCGGCGCCGCGGCCGACATGGCGGGAGCGTCGAGCGGCAGGATCCCGTGCGGAACGACCGGCCAGCTCGAAGAACGCATTCAGCGCGGGGTTAGCCAGAAGGTCGGAGCGGCTCCCTGACGAGCCGCCCCGGTCGTTAGGCGCGAAGCGGAGCCCCCATCACGCTTTTGGCTTGGTCTTCGTCCAGACGGGCTTTTCGGGCAGCCTGTCGCGATCGATGATGCGGCCGTCGCGCACGACGAGCGACAGCTTTCGGATGTTGTGAATGTCGGCGAGCGGATCGGCGTCGAGCACGAGGAGGTCGGCGAGCTTGCCCACCTCGAGCGTCCCGAAGTCCTTGAGGCCCTGCGACGCGATCGCGCCGTTCTTCGTCGCCGCGACGATCGCCTGAGACGATGTCATTCCCAGCTCAACGAGACCTTCGATCGCGGCAAGCGTCGCGGTGCCCGGCATCGCGTGGAGATCGGACCGTGGATTACGAAGGAACTCCGGCGCGCTGCTCAGGTAGGTGTCGGTGGACGGCGTCGTTATGCAGCCACCCTTGATCAGCGCTTCCGCGTTCGCGCGGCGAATAGCGACTCCCTGCGTGCGCTTCTCGTTCCGCAGCTCCCATCCCGTCTTTGCGCGCTGCACCGTTTTCAACGTGTCACTCTTGGCCGAGTCGGCTTTGGCCGAGTCTGCGCGCTGGCGGGTCTTGAGGTAGTCCTTCCACGGCTTCCCCGTGATGGTGTTGGACAGGATGGAGCAGATCACCTTCCGCTCGACGATGAGCTTCACCAGGTCATCGGGGATCGGCACGCTGTGCACTTCAGGGTGCTGTATGAGATCGATTCCCGCGAGCACCGAAAGCCTGAGCGGCTCGGGATTCGTTGCGTGCGTCTCCGCGATCAGCCCGCGCTTGTGCACCTCATCGACGAGCGCTTCCAGCTGGCGCGGCGAAAACGTGATGAGGTTATTCGTGTGGCTCGTGCCCCCGTAC
>Ga0070665_100006185_pt1 | contig 12248 bp, 9 predicted proteins | sample KBSS13metaG_FD_65862 | JGI IMG/M metagenome (GOLD analysis project Ga0070665, IMG submission 65862) | Switchgrass rhizosphere microbial communities from Kellogg Biological Station, Michigan, USA - KBS S1-3 metaG | ecosystem: Host-associated > Plants > Roots > Rhizosphere > Soil ...
GAGCCAGTCGAGGCGGTTGCCCTGGTCGAGCGCGGCATAGATCAACGCAAATCCGCAGCCGCCGTACAGGAAGCCAAAAATGTCGGCGCGGGGGCGCTCGGGGTTGACCGGTTCCGGTTTGACTCCGAAGTACAGGCACGCAAACATGATTACTGCAAAGGGAATGTTCTGCCAGAAAATGAAGCGCCACGACAGGTGGTCGGTATACCAACCTTCGAGGGAGGCAGAGACATTCAGCGACACCTCGAGATTGAGCGCGTACACGGCGATTCCATACGCCCAGGCCTTGGGGGGTGTGTTGCGCAGTACGAAGCTCAAGGTCAGGGGAATGAAGAAGCCGGACGCCAGGCCGCCCAGAAACTGAAATACCAACAACGTCTGCAGGTTGGGAGAGAACGGCTCGAGGAGGGAAACGATGGCGAAGGCCGCAGCCGCTTCCATCAACACCTTGCGGGCACCGTAGATGGCACCCAGCCAGATGGCCACAAGAGCGATCAGCATCTGGGCAACCGTCTGGGCGGTCGAAATCCATGCGCCCTCGTCGAACCCTGCGTGGACGGCGCCGCGGATGTCTGCGAGACCCAGTGTAGAGAGGCGGGTGTTGAGAGTTGATATGAACGTGCCCATCAATACGGCCGTGAGCCCGAACCAGGGGAAGGTTGTGGCCGGCGGCGCGATGGGACGGGATGGCGCAAGCGTCGCGGGTGGCCGGGGAGGCGCGGGTGGCGTCGAGGCCGCGGGCACTGAGGGCGCGGGCGCGGAGGGCGGGGGCGTGGGCTCACTCACGAGCGATCACCCGATCGGGTATCGACCGTGGCTACCACGGACATTCCCGGGCGTAGTTTGTCCTGCAAGCCGGCCGCATCGTCTATGACGATCTTGACTGCAACACGTTGCACGACTTTGGTGAAGTTGCCTGTTGCATTGTCCGGCGGCAACAGCGCGAATTGCGAGCCGGCGCCGGGCGCAAATGCAATGACGTGGCCGTGCAATGTATGCCCCGGGAAGGTATCTACGCGGATATCGGCCTTCTCGCCCACCGCCATGTGCGTCAACTGGGTTTCCTTGAAGTTGGCGATCACCCAGACATTCGGCAACGGCGTCAGGGAAGTGACCTGGCCGCCCACACCCACCCACTGTCCGGGCTTGACCTGGCGTTGGCCGATGACACCATCCTGCGGCGCCACAATCCGCGTATACCCGAGGTTGATTTGGGCGAGGGCCAGGTTGGCTTTCTGGGCGGCGAGGGCCGCTTCCGCCTGCGCTTGTTGGGCCGCGAGCACCGTGAGCTGACGGCCGGCGGCGCCTGCCTGTGCGCGGGACTGCGCGAGTTGTGCGGCGAGTTGAGCTTGCACGGTCTGCAGCTTTTCGGCCGCTTCGGTTGAGGACGAACCGGTCTTGAACAGCACGGCCTGGCGCGCAAGATCGCGTTTGTTCTGCTGTGCGTTGGCATCCACTGCGGCTACGCTGGCCCTGGCGGCCTGGACGTTGGCAGTTTGCAGCTCCTGCTGTGCCTTCAAAGCCTCGATCTGCGCCGCGGCGGCCGCGACGCTGGCGGTGAGTTGATCGACGGTAGCCCGGTAGTCGTCATCGACGATCTCGGCGAGCACCTGCCCTTGATGGACGCGCTCGTAATCCTGGACTGGCATGCGGCGCACGTAGCCTGACACTTTCGCGGCGATCGGGGTCAGATCGGACTGCAGATACGCATCATCCGTTGACTGCCGCCGGGAATTGGACTCCCAGCGGCTCCAGCGCGTGGTGATGAGCACCAGAACGCCAATGGCCAGCAGGAAAACAATTGCGCGCCAGATCCAGTCGGGCGGCGCACGCCAGTTGAATGCGGATCGGGTATCCGTCATCGAGCTCTCCGTCAAAACTGTTACGCCCCCGTCACGCCGCAGTGTAGCCAACCCGGCGGCGGCGCGAATATTTGCTGTATTGTCGAGGCGATGAATCAGCCGCTTACTCAAAACGCCGACGTCCGCTTTCTGGGCAAGATACTCGGAGACGTCATTCGCGCCCACGGTGGCGATGCACTATTTCAGCGCATTGAGGCCATCCGCGCCGGCTCCGTAGACCGCTATCGCGGCATCTCAAACCCCCGTGGCCTGGATACCGGCCTGGATGCCCTGACGCTCGATGAGACCGTCGCCTTTGCTCGCAGCTTCATGCTGTTCTCGATGTTGGCGAACCTCGCGGAAGATCGCCAAGGTGTGACAGCCGAGAAGGAAAGTACGCTCGTTGCCACGCTCGACTACCTCGAGTCGCAGGGTGTCGATGCGCAGCGCGCCAGTGACCTTTTGGACCGGGCGCTGATTGTTCCCGTGCTGACGGCGCATCCCACCGAGGTCATGCGCAAAAGCATGATCGACCATCGTAATCGCATATTTGATCTCATGCGGTTACGTGACGCGGGCAGTACCGAGACGCCCGACGGCGAGCTGATAGAGCAGGCCATCGCAAGGCAGGTTGCACTGCTTTGGCAGACGCGAGCGTTGCGGCGCGAGCGGATTTACGTAACCGACGAGGTAGATATTGCCCTGGCGTATCTGCGCGACGTGTTCCTGCCAGTCATACCTGCGCTCTACGCACGATGGGAGCGTTCGCTCGGGCGCCGCCCAGCCAGTTTCCTTCGGCCGGGAAGCTGGATCGGTGGGGATCGCGATGGTAATCCGCATGTCACCGCCGACTCTCTGAAAGTCACCTTGGGGCGAGCGTCTCAGGCGTTGATGAGTGACTACCTCGTACAACTGCACGCCCTGGGTGCCGAGCTCTCAATCTCGAATGAGCAGGCGCAAGTCTCACCCGAGTTGAACGAACTGGCCGGCCGCAGCGGCGATAACCATGCGGTGCGCGCTGATGAGCCGTATAGAAGGGCGATTACTGGAATCTATGCGCGCCTGGCCGCGACGTACAAAAGCCTCACAGGCCAGCTACCCGCGCGACCTGCGTTGGTGCCAGGCGAGCCCTATGCCGACGCAAACAGCTTGCGAGCCGACCTTCAGGTTCTCGAGGACTCCTTGCGCAGCCAGCGCAATGAATCGAACGCCCTGACCCGGCTCATTCGCGCGGTCGAGACGTTTGGTTTCCATCTGGCGACCTTGGACCTGCGACAGAACTCGGATGTCCATGCGCGCGTGGTAGCGGAGTTGCTGAGAGTGGCGGGGGCCGCTCCCAACTACGACCAATTGGATGAAGCTGAGCGCGTGGCGCTTTTGCGGACCGAGCTGTCCAGTGAGCGGCTGCTGGCGAGCCCCTTTGCCACCTACAGTGCGGAAACCAACACCGAGCTGGCCATTGTCCGGGCCGCGGCCGAGGCCCACGGGATGTACGGCCCGGAATGCATCACGACTTACATCATATCCAAGTGCGACAGTGTTTCCGATCTGCTGGAGGTCAACATCCTGCTGAAGGAAGCGGGACTGTATCGGGCGGGAGCGGCAGCCATCATGGCGGTCCCACTGTTTGAAACCATCAGCGACCTCCAGAATTCCGCCACCGTCATGACGGCTTGGCTGGCGCTCCCCGAGGTCGCCGCCAGTACCCAGGCCAGAGGTTTTCAGGAAGTGATGGTGGGCTACTCCGACTCCAACAAAGACGGCGGCTACCTGACCTCCGTCTGGAGCCTGCAGCAGGCCACGACCGCGCTGGCGGAAGTGTTCAGAAAGGCCCAGACCGTCATGCAGGTGTTCCACGGCCGCGGGGGCGCCGTGGGGCGCGGCGGCGGCTCGTCTTTCGATGCCATCCGGGCACAACCGCACGGCACGGTCAAAGGCAGAATCCGCATTACCGAACAGGGCGAGATCATTGCGGCGAAGTACGGTACCCGCGAAAGCGCGGCGGTCAATCTCGAGTCCATTACCGCCGCGACCCTGTTGACCTCACTGGAGAATGCTCAGCTGTCGAGCGCCGATCGCTCCCGTTTCGCGGGCGCGATGAACACGCTCTCCAAGGACGCATTCCATTCCTACCGCAAGCTCGTTTACGAAACGAAGGGCTTCCCGCAGTTCTTTCGCCAGATGACGCCGCTGGTGGAGATTGCCGAGTTGAAAATCGGCTCGCGCCCCGCATCCCGCACCAACTCGGAACGGATCGAGGACCTGCGCGCCATTCCGTGGGTGTTCAGTTGGGCGCAGGCCCGTGTCATGTTGCCGGGGTGGTATGGAGTAGGGCAGGCGCTCAAAGCCTTCCCCGATCCGGCCCTGCTCAAAGAGATGTTGGCGGCGTGGCCGTTCTTTCGGGCGACAGTGGATAACCTGGAAATGGTGCTCTCCAAGTCAGATATGGGCATTGCGGCCCTGTATGCGATGTTGGTCGAGGACCGCACGCTCGCCGGGGCGATCTTCGGGCACCTGCGCGATACCTGGACGGTCACGCAGGAATCGCTGCTGACAGTAACCGGGCAGGCGCGTCTGTTGGAACGACATCCGGCACTGGATGCCTCGATCCGCCTGCGGCTGCCTTACATTGAGCCTCTGAACCTGCTGCAGGTGGAAATGCTCAAGCGGCATCGCGCCGGCGAGAAGGATCCGCGGGTGCGGGAAGGGATCCAGCTGTCCATCAATGCGATCGCCACCGCGCTCAGAAACAGCGGCTGACAGCGTCAGCCCAGGAAGTCTCCATAGCGATCGACGTGGGTGGCGAGGTCGAGCGTGTGTTGACGAGTCAATCGCTCCGCCAGCTCGGTATCGCGCTTCTCCAGGGCTTCGATGATTTTCAGATGATCAATTATGGAGCGGGCCGCCCGGTCGCTTTGTGAGATGGTGGCACGCCGGATGGCGCGCACATGCAGCAGCAGGTTGCGGGTCGCATCAATGATGGTCTGCGAGCCCCCGAGCCGGATGACTTCCGTATGGAATGCAATGTTGGCATCCGAATATTCATCGAGATGCTCATTCGGCGGTGAGCTCTGGAATTCAGCGAACAGATGCCGCAGCCTGGCAATGTCCGCATCCGGAGCGTGCAAGGTCGCCAGGCGCGCGGCCATGGACTCGAGCGCCGCCCACATCTGGATCATTTCAATGATCTGACGCTTTGATTTGCGGATGATGTAGATCCCGCGGCGCGGAATCGTTCGCACGAAGCCCTCCTGCTCGAGCAGCGACAGTGCCTCGCGAATCGGGGTGCGACTCACGCCAAGTGCGGTGATCAACTGCCGCTCGTCGAGCCGCAACTCCTGGTTCGGGTTGTAGATATCCGTGTCCGCAATCGCCTGCTTGATCAGCGAGTAGGCCTGATCGCGAAGGCTGGTTGCGTTGAGTGGGGCGAGAGCCAGCGGCGTGGAGGCCGTGGCGCGCTGGATCAGGTTTTCGGTTGTGCTCATTCTGCCAAGGCCATGGTTCGTCCTATTGGCGGGAGGCGGGCGCGGGTGCCAGTGGCAAGTGTCTCCTGAACGCGCAAGCCTTGGAAGCGGCCGTGGCGCTCCGCGCATGCCAGCACTCTAGCAGGCAGCGCGGTATATAAAGAAATCGAGATGGCCGTCAAAGCGCCGATACCGGCGGCAACAAAGCCAATAGATCCAAGAGCTTGCATCGAAACTGCTGATCCTCACCGGGTTTATATTAGATATATTAGATTATACGGCAAAGACGGGACACGAAGTGAGACTTTGCCGGGATTTGCGCTGTCAGCCCTTTAGGTCGCCTTGCTGCATCGCCAATCTCTGCGACGTGGAAAAATATGATATACCAGCCGCGCAAGGCAGGACCGCTGGCGAATAAAGTTGAGGGGGACCGGACCATGAATGCGGATTCGGATGGGAATCGCGGAGCATTCGGAAATCCATGGCTGCAGTTGACCATGGGCGTTGTCTGCATGGCCTGCGTGGCGAATCTCCAGTATGGCTGGACCTTATTCGTCAATCCGATTGATGACAAGTATCACTGGGGACGTACCGCCATCCAGGTGGCCTTCACGTTGTTTGTGCTCGTTGAGACCTGGCTGATCCCGGTCGAGGGTTATCTGGTCGACCGGTTCGGACCCCGCTGGGTGGTCATGGGCGGTGCCTTCCTGGTCGCCATCGCCTGGTCAATCAATTCCGTTGCCGCCTCGCTTCCTGTGTTGTATGCCGCGGCCGCCATCGGCGGTATCGGCACGGGCTGTGTCTATGGCACCTGTGTTGGAAACGCGTTGAAGTGGTTCCCCGGTCGCCGCGGCCTGGCCGCAGGCATCACCGCCTCGGGCTTCGGCGCAGGTGCTGCGCTGACCATCGGGCCCATCGCAACCATGATCAAGAGCGCCGGTTACGAGCACGCCTTCCTGGTGTTCGGTCTCATTCAGGGCGGCATCGTGTTCATTATGTCCTGGGGCCTGGAGGTGGCACCGGCATCGCTGCAGTCCACCAAAGTCAAGGCAGATCAAACCGCATACGGTTACACACCCGCCGAAGTGCTGCGCAGTCCCTGCTTCTGGGTCATGTACCTGATGTTCGTGCTCGTGGCCGCTGGGGGGCTCACCATGGCGGCCTCGATGGCGCCGATTGCCAAGGACTTCAGGATCGAGAAGGAACCCGTGGAGTTGTTCGGCATCATGATGCCGGCGCTGGTGTTTGCGCTCTCACTCAATCGGATCTTCGATGGTGTCGGCCGCCCGTTCTTCGGCTGGGTATCGGATCAGATCGGCCGCGAGTACACCATGGCGATCGCCTTCATCATCGGCGCCGGAACACTGTACATCCTCAGTCAATCGGGCACCCACCCGGTGGTGTTTGTTTTTGTAACGGCGTTGTACTTCGGCGTGTACGGCGAGATCTTCAGTCTGTTCCCAGCCACTCAGGGCGACACTTTCGGCGCCCGTTACGCCGCATCCAATGCCGGCATGCTCTACACCGCCAAGGGCTCGGGGGCCTTGCTCGTGCCGGTGGCCGCGGCAATCGCCAAGGCCAGCGGCTGGAATACTGTTTTCATGATCGCGATGGCATTCAATCTCACGGCGGCCGCATTGGCGCTGTTGGTTCTGAAGCCGCTGCGGGCGCGGCACTTTGCCGTGAGCCGGGCCAATTATGCCGCGGCTGCCGTGGGCGATCGCCGGACTACGTGAGGGAGTTGGAAAACGATGGCAAGTGTGAATCCAGTGCCGATGCTCGTGAAGTCGACCACCGCCGAAGATACTCTGCAGAGAAAGAGCCGGGACGCGGGCGTTGCTTCGGGCGGCCATCTCGTGGCCAAGGCGCTGAAGAACGAAGGCGTGGACACGATTTTTACTTTGTGCGGCGGCCACATCATTGACATCTATGATGGCTGTGTCGATGAAGGCATTCGCATCATTGACGTGCGCCATGAGCAGGTTGCGGCCCATGCCGCGGACGGTTATGCACGTCAGACCGGCAAGCTGGGATGTGTGGTGACGACGGCCGGGCCGGGTTGCACGAACGCCGTGACCGGAATTGCGACCGCGTTCCGGTCGGAAAGCCCCCTCCTGCATATCGGCGGGCAGGGCGCGCTGACACAACACCGAATGGGGTCTCTGCAGGATCTGCCCCACGTCGACCTGATGACCCCGATCACCAAGTTCGCAGCGAGCGTGCCCAGCACCGAGCGCGTTGCCGACATGGTGAGCATGGCAGCGCGGGAGGCTTTCAATGGCGCGCCGGGTCCCGTTTACCTGGAAATCCCGCGCGATGTGCTCGATCGTGAAGTCGACATCACCAAGGCCGTGGTTCCGAAGCCCGGTCACTACCGTGCTTCCACGCGATCCATCGGCGACCCGGCCGACATCCAGATGTTGGCGGATATTCTCGTCAATTCCGAGCGGCCTGCGATCCTGTATGGACAACAGGTATGGACCGCGCGAGGCCACGAGGAGGCCATCGCGCTGCTGCGTGGGCTCGACATTCCGGGTTATTTCAACGGCGGCAGCCGTGGATTGTTGCCACCGGGTGATCCGCATCATTTCGACCGCACCCGAAGCACTGCGTTCGCCGAGGCGGACGTCATTCTGATTGTCGGTACGCCGTTTGATTTCCGGATGGGATACGGAAAGCGCATCAGCAACAAGCTGACGTTGGTTCAAATCGACATGGACTACCGGACGGTGGGCAAGAACCGCGACATCAGTCTTGGTCTCGTTGGGCATCCGGGCGCAATTTTGGGCGCAGTGCTGCAGGCCGCTTCCGCCGGCATCAAGCAGGACAAGCGTCAACTGCGCCAACAGTGGATGAAAAAGCTGGCTGAGGCCGAGGCGGTGGCCACCGAGAAGCTGATGCCGCTGTTCAGGTCGAACAACACGCCGATCCATCCTTACCGGGTTGCCTACGAGCTGAATGAGTTTCTTGCGGACAACACCATCTACATCGGCGATGGTGGCGATGTGGTGACCATCTCCGCCCAGGCTGTGCGGCCCCGCGGGCCGGGGCAGTGGATGGATCCCGGCGCGCTCGGCTCATTGGGTGTGGGGACGGGTTTCGCAATTGCCGCAGGTCTCGCCAACCCCAACAAGGAAGTTCTCTGCTACTACGGCGATGGCTCATTCGGCATGACGGCTTTTGATATGGAGACCGCCAATCGCTTCGGAGTTCCGTATGTTGCGGTGATTGGCAACAATTCCGCCATGAACCAGATTCGCTACGGCCAGTTGGCCAAATACGGCCAGCAGCGGGGCAATGTGGGTAACCTGCTGGGCGATGTGCCGTTTGGCAGGTTCGCGGAGATGTTGGGTGGGTACGGGGAGGAAGTCCGTGATCCCGCGCAGATTGCACCTGCACTGCGACGGGCTCGCGAGTCTGTGCATCGTCTGGGCAAGTCGGCGGTGGTCAATATCTGGGTGGACCCGCGCGAGTATGCGCCGGGCACCAAGAATCAGACCATGTACAAGTGATTGAAGCCACGCGCCGCGCGCGCGTTTTCTGGAGCAAGTATGGGTAAGGCACTCGACGGCGTTCGCATTCTCGATTTCACCCACGTGCAGTCAGGACCGACCTGCACTCAACTGCTGGCGTGGTTTGGCGCCGATGTCATCAAGGTGGAGCGCGCGGGCGCGGGAGATGTCACGCGCGAGCAGTTGCGCGATGTCCCGGATGCCGACAGCCTGTATTTCACTATGCTCAATCACAACAAGCGCTCCATCACGCTCGATACCAAGAGCGCGGCCGGCAAGGAAGTGCTGGAAAGGCTCATCCGGCGGTGTGATGTTCTGGTGGAGAACTTTGCGCCCGGGGCGCTCGATCGCATGGGGTTCACCTGGGAGCGGATCCAGTCTCTCAACCCGAAAATGATCGTTGCCTCAGTGAAGGGGTTCGGACCGGGTCCCTATGAAGAATGCAAGGTGTACGAGAACGTTGCGCAGTGTGCCGGCGGCGCCGCGTCGACGACCGGATTTGACGACGGCCCCCCCCTCGTCACCGGCGCACAGATCGGCGACAGCGGCACCGGCCTGCACCTCGCGCTCGGGATCGTGGCAGCGCTCTATCAACGCAACACGACGGGCCGCGGACAGAAGGTGCTCGCGGCGATGCAGGATGGAGTGTTGAATCTGTGCCGCGTCAAATTGCGCGATCAACAGCGGCTCGAACGCACCGGTGTCATGAAGGAATATCCGCAGTATCCGGATGGAAAGTTCGGAGAGGCGGTGCCCCGGGCGGCGAACGCGTCGGGCGGCGGACAGCCGGGTTCCATTCTCAAGTGCAAGGGTTGGGAAACCGATCCCAACGCCTATCTCTACTTCATCTGCCAGGCGCCGGTGTGGAAGGAGATCTGCCATGTCATTGGCAAGGAGTCCTGGGTTACCGATCCCGACTTCTCCACCCCCAACGCGCGCCTGCCGCGCCTGAAGCAGGTGTTTGCAGCCATTGAACAATGGACCGAGACCAAGACCAAGTTCGAAGCCATGGAAATCCTGAACAAACACGACATTCCGTGCGGTCCGATTCTGTCCATGAAGGAGCTTGCCTACGAGCCGTCGCTGCGCGCCACGGGGACCATTGTGGAAGTGGATCACCCCAAGCGGGGCAAGTATCTGACGGTGGGTAATCCAATCAAGCTGAGCGACAGCCTCACCGAGGTGAAGCGCTCGCCGTTGCTGGGTGAGCACACCGAAGAGGTGTTGGCTGAGCTCGGCTATGCAAGCCAGGACATTGCGGCTTTGAGGACCGGCAAGGTGATCTAGTTATTGGGGGGCGCACTCATGAGAATCGCAGTGGTAGGGGTCGGCGCAATCGGCGGTTACGTGGGTACCCGCCTGGCTCTGGCCGGTGAGGATGTCACGTTCATTGCGCGGGGCGCCAATCTGCAGGCGTTGCGTAGCAACGGGCTTCGGCTCATTGGCGCAGACGGTACTGAAGAGGCGGTGCCGCGCGTCAATGCAACATCGAACTACGCCGAGGCCGGGCCTCAGGACGTGGTGATTCTCGCAATGAAGGCGCATCAGGTGGCAGCGGTGGCGGCGGATGTGCCGCGGCTGTTCGGGCCTGACACAGTGGTCGTTCCGATGCAGAACGGCATTCCGTATTGGTATTTCCACCGACATGGCGGCGCCCTGGCCGGAACACAGGTGAAGAGTGTCGATCCAACCGGAGTCATTGGAGCGAACATTCCCGGTGAGCGGGTTATTGGCTGTGTTGTGTATCCGGCGACGGAGCTTGTCTCTCACGGTGTCATCAAGCACGTCGAGGGTACCCGGTTTCCGGTCGGTGAGCTCGACGGTACGACTACTGAGCGGGTTACGCGCGTTGCAGAAGGTCTGACCCGGGCGGGCCTGAAGTCACCGGTGCTGGCCGATATTCGCGCCGAAATCTGGCTGAAGCTCTGGGGCAACATGACTTTCAACCCCATCAGCGCGCTGTCGCGCGCCACACTAGCGGGTATCTGCCAATACCCGCCCACCCGGGATCTCGCCGCCGCGATGATGACGGAGGCGCAAACCATTGCACACAAGCTCGGGATCACTTTCCGGGTGCCGCTGGAAAAGCGGATTGCGGGCGCCGAGAAAGTGGGCCACCACAAGACCTCGATGCTGCAGGACGTTGAGGCAGGCCGTGAGCTGGAGGTCGATGCCCTGCTCGGTGCGGTCGTGGAGTTGGCCCGATTGACCGATACCGCTACGCCGCACCTGGATACGGTCTATTCCTTGACCAAACTGCTGGCCTCCAACCTGCAGGGGGCCTCACGTCACTAGGTGTTGAGGGTTGCCTGAGCACCACGCTTCGATGTTATCAATGAGCTGATCGGCCAGGAACTGCATCGCCCCGTCCGACGCCCACGCCACATGGGGCGTCAGAATGAAGTTGGGGCGGCGGACATCCAGCAACGGATGCCCGTCGCGTGGCGGCTCAACCGTCAGCACGTCAAAACCGGCTCCCGCAATCAACCCCGCATCGAGTGCCTGAATCAGCGCAGCTTCATCCACCAATCCGCCGCGCGCGGTGTTGATGAGCAGCGCATTGCGCTTCATTTTCCCAAAGGCATCGATGTCGATGAGATTACGCGTGGTGGGTGTCAGCGGCATGTGCAGCGAAATTACGTCGGATTCGGCCAGCAGCAGATCCAACGGTGTAAATGTGACACCTTGCGCCTTCGGTGGCCCATGGTCGGCGAACAGCACGCGCATACCGAACGCTCGACCGATGGCCGCGGTACCCTGGCCGATCGCGCCCTCACCGATGATGCCCAGCGTGGAGCCGTACAGATCGCCGATGTCGTGTGTGAAGAAGCAGAACTGATCTGATTTCTGCCACACGCCTCTCTCAACATCCTGCCGGTAGGCCAGGATGTTCCGCCGCAACGCCAGGATCAGCGCAAACGTGTGCTCCGGCACGGTGTGGACGGCGTAGTTGCGAATGTTCGCCACGGCGATGCCGTGCTCTTTGCAGTACGCCACATCCACAACGTCGTAGCCGGTCGCGGCGACGGCAATCATCTGCAACTTCGGCAACTGCTTCAGTGTGTCGGCACGCAGGGGCACCTTGTTGACAATCGCGACGCTCGCATCCTGCAAACGCGGCACGATTTCCTCGACAGAGGTCTTTGCGAACTCAACATAGTCCGTGGCGCACGCGGGCTTGCGGACCTTTGCCTTGAGAGAATCGCGGTCGAGGAAAACGACTCGCTGGGTCATGCTGCTTTACTTGCCTTCGCGCCGGCCGCGTTTGCGGGCGCATGATTACGCCAGAACTTCTGAGCGGCAGCCACGCCGCTACCGGGCTCGATCCTGACACCGACATCGAGCATTGCCATTTCGGCACCGGCGATCGCACCGAGCAACATCAGCTCGTTCAGATCGCCCAGGTGGCCGATGCGGAACAGTTTACCAGC
>Ga0070665_100006187_pt1 | contig 12247 bp, 7 predicted proteins | sample KBSS13metaG_FD_65862 | JGI IMG/M metagenome (GOLD analysis project Ga0070665, IMG submission 65862) | Switchgrass rhizosphere microbial communities from Kellogg Biological Station, Michigan, USA - KBS S1-3 metaG | ecosystem: Host-associated > Plants > Roots > Rhizosphere > Soil ...
CTCTCTTCATTGCGCCGCAGGTTCCATGGCCCCTGGACGTCGGCTCCAAGATCAGAGTGTTGCATCTGCTGGAGAGCTATCGCCGGCTCGGGCCGGTGACACTCGTGTGCTTCGCGCAAACTTGCGCTGAAGCTCAGATGACACGGTATCTTCGGGATATCGTCGAGTCAGTGCACTGTTGCCCACTGACGGAGGATCCCCGCGCGGCGGGCAAATGGGGCGCATTGCTGCAGGCGACGCGGCCGCTGCCGCGGATTGTGCGTGCATTCCAGGACGCAGCCCTCGCTGCCGAAGTCGAGGCGCTGCTGGCCAGTGAGCGATTTGATTTCGTGCACTTGGAGCGCATCTTCATGGCGGGCAATCTGACGGCCGCGGCCCGGCGCGGGGCGGCTGCCGCAGGCGTGTCGCGGATACTCGATGTCGATGATCTGGAGTCGGCCAAACTCTGGCGGACGTTGAGTCTCGATCCGTGGTGGCGCGCGAGCAGATGGCTGGCAATGCTCGAGTATCTGAAGTTGAGGAGGTACGAGCAACGAGTGCTCTCCTGGTTCGACCTGTCGCTGGTGTGCTCGGATGTTGACAGGCGGAGGATTGAAGCACGGCGGCCTTTTCCGGCTGTACGGGTCGTCAGCAACGGTGCGGATCTGCCCACCGTCGCAGATTCTCCCGCCGATGATTCTCCCGCGGATGATGCACGGACGCTGATCTTCCTGGGCGCCATGAATTATCAGCCCAACCAGGAGGCGGTGTCGTTCTTCGTCAGGGCCATTTTCCCGTTGATCAAGCGAACAATCGCGGACGCGCGCTTCATTATTGCGGGCAAATCACCGCCGGCAAACATATCGGCCCTGCATAACGGCAGCGATGTTGTCGTGCACGGTTATGTGGCCAACAAACAGGCCTTGTTTGCAGCGTGCACGGTATTCGTGGTGCCCATCAGAACGGGAGGCGGCACCCGCATCAAGATCCTGGAGGCCATGGCCGCCGGCATACCGGTGGTATCGACTTCCGTCGGGTGCGAAGGCATCGAAGCAGCTACAGGTGTCGATATCCTGGTGGGCGACAGCCCGCACTCCTTTGCCGATGCGTGCATCCAGTTGCTCACCAGCGCTGAGCGGCGAGCTGCGGTCGGCAGGGCCGGCCGGGAACTGGTCGTCCGCCGCTACCGCTGGGAGGCGATCCAGGCTGAGCTCGCAGCAGCACTGAAGAGTCTGCGGCGCGCTGATGGGGAACCCACTGACCATGTCGAGCACACTGTCGCAAGCATGACGAGGCTCGAGGCGAGAGGCATTCGAGCCGGGAGCAGCACTCGATGTTAGTCATCCTGGAATGGGTCCTGTGGTCATCCGTGGCTCTGCTCGCGATTGGCATCATCGGATATCCGCTGTTGCTTGCCGTGACCTGGCCGCTGCTGCGGCGTCGTGCCATCACTCCTGAGGCGCCACCCACCGCGCCTCGAGTAATGTTGTTGGTGGCTGCGTACAACGAAGAGGCGGTGATCGCACGCAAGCTGGAAAATTGCCTGCAGCTCGACTATCCGCGCGACAAGTTGGAAATTGTGGTCGCTTCGGACGGCTCGACTGACAGGACGGAGGAAATCGTTGAATCCTACGCCGCGCGCGGCGTCGTGCTCGCGAAATTTCCGCGCACAGGCAAGACCGGCATGCAGAATCGTGTTGCACGATCCGCACGAGGCGACATTCTGGTGTTCTCGGACGCCAATGCGCTCTATCGGGCTGACGCAATCGCCAAACTGGTACGGCACTTCGCAGTGCCGAGCGTGGGCGGTGTTTGCGGGCAATTGGTTTATCGGGCGCGCAATGCCGCGGCGGGACGCTCCGAGAGCCTCTATTGGGACTATGAAAAGTTCATGAAGCTGCGCGAGAGCGCTTTGTCTTCGGTAGTCGGCGCCAACGGCTCCATCTACGCGGTGCGACGCGCCGATTATGTACCTATTGACGACGGGCTCATCAGCGACCTGGTTGAGCCGTTGGCCCTGGTGCGCAGTGGCAAGCGCGTCGTTTACGAGCCCCAGGCGATTTCCGAGGAAGATCCGTCCGACAGCTACGGAATCGAATTCCGCCGCAAGGTCCGCATCCTGACACGCGCCATCCTCGGACTGATCAGCATGCGTGAGCTGCTGAACCCACTGCGCTTCGGGATCTTCTCGGTGCAGTTGTTCATGCACAAGCTGTTGCGGTTCCTGACACCCCTGTTTCTCATTCTGGCGGCGGTGGCGCTGACGGGACTCGCGCTGGGCGGTCGGTACCTGCCGGTGTTTGTGGTGTGCGCTACCGGCATCGCGGCCGCGCTGTGGGTGGGCCGCGCCGGCAATGCTTTGCGGTTGAATCCGTTGGTGCGCTGTTGTCACCTGGTCTACTACTATCTGATGGTCAACTATGCAATGTTGTTAGCCTGGGCGAATATCTGGCACGGCCGGCGCATGACTCTTTGGGCGCCGGAGCGGGCCGACCCCTGAGGCAGTGCTGGAGGATCCCACGATTATGAAAATACTCCACGTACTGGAGACCTCCGTTCCGAATACTGTCGGCTACACGATACGTGCCCGTGAGATCGTGACTCATCAGCGCCGCATGGGTCTGGACCCCGTCGTGATCACCTCGCCATTGTTCGCCACCCAGAACACAAACATCTCGCTGGAGGACATCGAGGGCATCCGCTACTACCGGACCAATCACATTCCCGTGCCTGCACAGGCACGCTCCAAGTGGGTCTCATACAGGATCCGACTGCAGATGCTGAGCCGCTATCGCCGCGCTGTGTTGGATATCGCCTGCCGGGAAAAGCCGGATGTCATACACGCACACTCCTCCTATACGAATGCCTATGGCGCGCTGCCGGCCGCGCGACGGCTCGGCGTGCCCCTGGTGTATGAAGTGAGAACGCTGTGGGGTGAGTCGGCGGTAGTTGAAAATGGCTGGCGCCGCGGCTCGCTCAAACACCGCATCTTGTGGGGGCTCGAGCTCGGTGCGATGCGGCGTGCAACGGCCGTGGTGCCCATCGCGCGCGGGATCCGCGATGAGTTGGTAGCTAGGGGTATCAACCCGAAAAAAATGCACATCGTACCGAACGGCGTCGATCGCTCCCGTTTCGTAGCGCGAATGCGGGACGAGGCATTGGCGGCGTCGCTTGGCCTCTCGGGCCGCTTCGTGATCGGGTTCATCGGCTCGGTTCTGCGCCTGGAGGGCCTGGCGACTTTGCTGGATGCCTGCGCGCTTTGTCGGAACGCACCCGACGCGCCGGCCCTGGTTATTGTTGGCGATGGGCCCGAGCGCCCGGCGCTGCAATCCCAGGCTCACCGGTTGGGGCTCGAGGTTGTGTTCGCCGGCCGAGTGCCGCACGAGGCGGTCGGTTCCTGGTATTCGATCATGGATCTGTTGGTTTACCCGCGGATTCGCGCAGTCATCAATGAGCGCGTGACTCCGTTGAAGCCGCTCGAGGCCATGGCGCAGGGTAAGGTTTGCATCGGCAGCGATGTCGGCGGCCTCACTGAGTTGATTGAGCACGACAGGACGGGTGTCATTGTTCGCAGTGAAGATCCTGAAAGTCTCGCGACTGCGATTCGCGCCCTTCAGAACGATCCGGCACGTATGGCGCGGCTACGCGAAAACGCCCTCGCGTTCGTAAAACGCGAGCGGGACTGGAGCATTATCGTACGACGCTACGGTGACTTGTATGCGCAGCTCGTGGGCGCACCGGCGGGCAAGCCGATGCAGCGGATAGCGCCATGAAAATTGTCATTCTCACGTCCACCACCCCGTCCAACATCTGGCTGGTGAACCAGATCCTGGCACGGCACGATGTCGTGGCTATGGTCATCGAGGCCCCGCCACTGGCGAGGAGCATGAAGGAGAAACGTGCACGGCGGCTGCGAATGTGGCGCAAGCACGGCCTGGCTCGCACGTTGAACAAGCTGGCCTACAACATACTGCGCCGACACCTACTGAGCCCGGGCGAAGGGGAGCGCCTGCGCAAGGAATTCTTCCCCGGAACCGCTGAAGTAGCCTATTCACGCGCTGTGCCGACCGTCACCGTTGCCAACATCAACGACCCGGCCTGTGTCGAGCTGATAAAACAACACCGGCCCGACGTGGTGGCCGTGTGTGGCACTTCAATCATTCGGGCAGACGTCTTTACCCTGGCGCCCCGGGGGACTTTGAACATTCATACCGGCATTACACCGGAATATCGCAGCGCCGATCCGATCTTCTGGGCGCTATACCATGAGGAGCTCAACAAGGTGGGCGTTACTGTGCACTTCATTGACCGCGGCATTGACACCGGTCCGATAATTCACCAGGAAAGTGTACCGCTGTATGTGGGTGACGATCTCGTCAAGATCACCGTACGATGCATCCGGCGTGGCGCTGCCCTTTATGTGACTGCCCTGGAGGAGCTCAAACGGGGGGCAGTGCGGACCCTGAACCGCTCATCCGTGAAGGGCAGAGCGTTCTATTCCATCGATCTGGGGTTGGTGCAGTATCTGCGGTTTTGTTGGCGGCTGGCGAAACTGCAGCGGCGGCTGCCACGGCTTCCCGCGACCGCGGACCCACCGGCCAGCGCTGCAACCCGTTCTGCGGAGTTGCGCCAGTGAGCTGCCGCGCGTGATACCCGCGAAAGCACTTTCTGGCCGAGCCCGAAAGCTCTGGTACGTCGTGCGTTCGAGGACCAGCGCGGGGCACGCAGCACCGAGGCGGGTCGTGGTAACAAAAGCCAAGTGGCTGCGCGGCGCAGACAGCCCCGTCGTGTTGATGATCGACGACCTGACCAACGCCTGGCACAGCCGCCACCAGCAGGCAACATCGTGGGATGTGGGTGGCGACTGGGGTGGCGGCCTGGACAGCCCCGATGGCGCACTGGCCTTTCTGGAGAACGGACTGTTGCGCGACTTCCCGGAGGTGAAAGCCACCTTTTTCGTGGTCGCAGGGGCTATCTCACCCTACACTCATCATCAACCCTTCAGCTATGCAGCACCAATGGATGCCTCCGAGGCAAGCCGGTTTTTTTTCCACAGGCTGCAGGCGGACCCACGATTTGAGCTGGCCTACCATGGCTACAACCACGGCAGTGCAGGGGCGACGACGCCGGAGTTTGTGCAGGAATGGCGGAGCTTCCCTTCCCGGGCGGCGGCCATCGAGCAAACACGCCGCGGCCTGCGTCTATTCCGCAATGCCACCGGGCAAACTCCCCGTGGCGGCAAGTACGGTGGCTGGGACTACAACGAATTCGGTGATGACGCCGTCAGCGATCTCGGGTTTCTCTGGTGGTGCCGCGATTGGATGCCTCGCGATGTCAGTGGCGTCCACAGTGACGAGTACTACGAGCCGGCATTTTTTGGGCGCAATTGGGTGGTAGCGCTGCCGTCGACCGTGCACGGACATTTCTGGCAGCGCCGACAAATAGATGTGCTGTGCGCCAGGGGACAAATCATCAGCATCGAGGAGCACATTGCGCCGGTGCGTCCGGACGGGTTGGTGCAAACACCTAATATCGTCGATGACCTGGATGAGTTGCGCCGCCTGTTTCGCTACCTTCGCGGCAAGGACGTCTGGTACGCCAACTGTTCTGACATCGCCGCGTACGTCGTCGCCCGCGAGAATGCTTTTGTTTATGACGTCACGTTAGACGGGTTCTCGATCCTGTACACCGGGCCAATCGATCGCCCCAAGCTCACGCTGCGCCTCGATTGCTCGGCGCTGTGTTGCGCCCAGCAGCGTTACATCGAAGTGACCACCCCGGACGGACAGATTCTCACTCCCGACGCCTATCAGTTCGATGAGCGGCACTATCATCATCGGGTGACGGTGCCGGTAGTCAGTGGGCACTACAACCTGCGGCCGGCGGCAACCCAGTGATCAGACACCAACACACCTGAGCAGAACCTGACATGTGCGGCATCTGCGGAAAAGTCTATCTCGATCCGGCGCGACGGGCGACCCAGGAGGAGATTGCCGCGATGCGCGATACGATGGTTGTCCAGGGCCCGGATGCGGGTGGAGTGCACCTGGACCGGCATGTGGGTTTGGGCCACCGGCGTTTGTCCATCATCGACCTTGCCGCCTCCCAGCAGCCGATGTTCAACCACGACCGCAGTATCTGCATCAGCTATAACGGCGAGATCTACAACTTCCCACAGCTACGCCGGGAATTAATCGCGCGCGGCTATCAATTCAAAACCGCCGGCGACACCGAGGTGATCCTGCATCTTTACGCCGCCTTTGGTGAGGATTGTGTGCGGCACCTGCGAGGCATGTTCGCATTCGCCATCTGGGATGCGCGTTCCGACACCTTGTTCCTGGCGCGCGACCGCGTCGGTGTCAAGCCCCTGTACTACACGTTGACCGACGAGGCGTTCCTGTTCGGCTCGGAGCTGAAGGCGTTGGGAGCTGACTCGTGTTTCAGCGCACAGAAGCAAGTTGACCTCGAAGCCGTACACGGCTACCTGTCGTTTCTGTGCGTGCCCGACCCCATGTGCATCTATCGCGGTGTGCGCAAGCTGCCTGCGGGACATACGCTGACCCTGCGTGATGGGCGGGTGCGCCTGCGGCGGTACTGGGACATCGCGTTTGAGGCGCAGAGGGGGGTCAGTGAGGCTGATTGGCTCGCGCAGGTGTTGGAGAAAATGCGCGAATCCGTACGGATCCGGCTGATTTCCGATGTGCCGTTGGGCGCTTTTTTGAGCGGCGGCATCGACTCCAGCGCGGTCGTCGCCCTCATGGCGGGCCTGATGAGCCGGCCGGTCAAAACGTTTTCCATCGGCTTTGCCGACCGCCTGTACAACGAAGCGTCGGACGCCAGGCGAGTGGCCCAACACCTGGGGACGGATCACACAGAATTGATGCTCACGCCTGCCTCGGCGCGGGGGGTGATTCCAAGGCTGCTGGAATATTTTGATGAGCCCTATGCGGATGCGTCTGCCGTTCCCATGTACTACGTTTCCAAGCTGGCGCGCGAGCAGGTAACCGTCGCGTTGTCGGGTGACGGGGGTGACGAGTTGTTCGGCGGTTACCCCTGGCGACAAATGCGGCCCGCCTACCAACAACTGTTGAGCCGGTTGCCGCAATCCGTGCGCAACGGCATCCGCCAATTGAGCCGCCTGGTTCCCGCCGGTGTTCCTGGCGCCAACTATCTCAAGCATATTGACCTACCGTACGGACGATACATTCTCGATGCCATCGCCGTATTCGACCAGGGTGACCGGGACGGACTCTACAGCGCTGCCGCGCTCGGGCAACTGAGCGGGGCCGATCCGTACCGGTATCACCTGCCCAACTTGCCGCAATGTCCCGGCCAGCCATGGGCGGCGCGCATGATGGAATATGACTTGAAGACCTACCTGCCGAACGATGTGCTAACCAAGGTCGATCGGATGAGCATGCTGAACTCCCTGGAGGCCCGCGAGCCCTGGCTCGATCACGAGTTGGTGGAGCTTGCGGCGCGGATTCCCTCCGGACTGAAAATCCGCGGCGGTATATCCAAATACATTATGAAGAAAGCGATCGCTCCCTACCTGCCGCAGGAGGTGCTCGTGAAGCGCAAACAGGGATTCAGCGTTCCGCTGACGAGCTGGCTGCGTTCGGATTTGCACGATGAGGTGCTCGATACGCTGCGAAGCGGCAACCAGCATGGCATCTTTGATCCCCGGGGCTTACGGCGGATCACCGACGGTTTCTTCCACGGTGATGACCGCCGCAATTACCAGCTCTGGACGCTGTACGCCTTCGAGCACTGGTATCAGAGAGTCCATTGTGGACGTTCCGTTACCGCCAAGGCAGCCTAGAGCCATGCCCCGCGTCAGTATTGTAATTCCAACTCATAACTCGGCGGCCTATCTGGCGCAGACGTTGGATTCCGTCTGCCAGCAGACTTTCAGGGACTTCGAGGTCGTGCTCGTAGACGATGGCTCGCAGGACCGCACGCTGGATGAGGCGCGGCGTTTCGCGGTTGCATTCGACTTGCGCGTCATTTCGCAAGCGAATGCCGGTCCCGGGGCAGCTCGCAACACGGGCATTTGCGCTGCGCGCGGCCATTACTGTGCGTTTTTGGATGCCGATGATCTGATGCTGCCGGAGCGCCTCGGCCAGCAGGTGGCTCAGCTCGACGCAGGACCGCAGTTGGGCCTGTCGCACACAGACCTCATGACCTTTGACGACAGCGGAATTGTGCATCGGACGCGCCGCGCGTTCTCGAATCCGAGCGGCGGTGAGATTCTGGATCGTTTGCTCGTGGATAACTTCATCACCACTTCGACCGTGATGGCGCCCACGGCGCGGCTGATCGAAGCGGGCATGTTCAGTACGCGACGACGTATCTCCGAGGATTTTTATCTATGGCTGGCTATGGCGGAACGCTGGCCCGTCGGTTACATCGAGCGTCCACTGGTGTACTACCGGCGCCGACCCGGCAGCTTGTCCGATGACAAGCTGTTGACCAGCATCGCAGCGCTCGATGTCATTCAATCGTTCTGGAACAGTCACAGCGAACACCGTAAACAGCATCGAGACGTATGGCGTCGGTCGTTGTCTGCACACTTGTCATTTGCCGGCACGGCCGCTTTGCACCGGCACCACCTTGCAGACGCGTCCAGATACTTGCTGCGCTCGTTAGCGTTAGACCCGGTAAACGCCGCTGCGTGGAAACAGCTCGCCAAGCTGGCCCTGTTCCCGTTGCGTAAGCGCGCTTCAGGAGTCCGGCAAAAGTTCATTACAAACGACCCGGATCCTGCGAGCCGCCCGCTCCGCGTGCTCCATGTTGGTAACGGACGAGCGTTCAAGATACGAGCTATCATCGAGGGTTTGTCGGCGCGCGGCCACGAGATCCACATGGTGCCCGTTCCACCCATCTCGCCGGCCTTCGCCGGCGCGGTCTGGCACTGCTTGCCGGCGTCGCCCCTGCCGGGTCGGTTCGGAACCTTGCACCGCTTTTTTCAACTGCGCAGCCTTGCGCGCCGATTGCGACCCGATGTGATCCATGCGCACAACGCCTGGGGGCCCGGTTGGTTAGCGGCGGCCACGGGGCTACACCCGCTGGTCATCCATGCCTATGGTGGAGACATTCTGCCGGAGCAGTACCGGGGCCGGCCGGCGTTACAGCGTTTCTTGACATCCTGGGCCTGCCGGTCGGCCGATCGTGTGATCGTTACCGGCCGGCACATGCAAGGGGCTGCGCGCCATTTGCATCTTCGGTCCGATCGCGTGACTGTGCTGCCGCGGGGCGTGGACCTCAAACGCTACCGCCCTGGATTGGACGCGATTGCATTGCGGGCCGAGTTGGGGCTCGGTGATGCGTGGCCCGTAATCCTCAGTCCACGCTACCAGGTAGACGAGGACCTGTATAACCTGGATGTAGTGTTGGAGGCATTTGCTGAGCTACGGACCCAGTTTCCGCGCGCGGTGTGCCTGCAGTTGTGCGATGTGGCCCGGCGGGCCGGCTGCGAGCGGCTGCGATCCCTCGCCGCAGCACGCGGCCTCGGGGCAAGCTATCGGCTCGAGCCCAGCGTTGATAACACTAACATGCCGCTCTTCTACAACCTCGCGGACGTTGTGGTCTCAGTGCCCTCATCGGATGGATTCCCGGTCACCGTGCTCGAAGCGTCGGCTTGCGCCTGTGCGCTGGTAGTCAGCGATTTGCCCTATTGCAAGGAATGGTTCGTACCGCGAGAGAACGGCCTCATCGTGCCCAAGCGCGACCGGGCCGCTCTGACTCGTGCACTCGAGGAATTGTGCGCTGATCACGAGCTGCGCCGGCGGCTCGGTGTCGCAGCTCGCAGTGTGGTCGTTGAGCGGGCGGACTACGAGCGCTGCATGGACGAGCTTCAAGCCCTTTACCTGGATCTGCTGGGCAGGACCGATGCCCACCAGCCGCAGGCGATCTGACATGTGCGGCATCAACGGCCGATTCAACCTCGACGGCCGGCCCGTACAGGCGGACGAAATCGCAGCGATGCGCGATGTTCTACAGCATCGCGGCCCCGATGATGCCGGCTCGTACGTGCGAGGGCCCGTCGGCCTGGGCCATCGGCGCCTGTCCATCATCGACCTTTCCGGCGGGCACCAGCCGCTCGCCAACGAGGACGGCTCCATCACCGTGGTCTACAACGGAGAGATTTATAACTTCCAGGAGTTACGCAACGAGTTGCTCGCTCTCGGGCATTGCTTCAAGACTCGCAGCGACACCGAAGTGATTGTGCATATGTATGAGGAGGCAGGCGCGGACTGCGTGCAGCGTTTCCGCGGCATGTTTACTTTCGCACTGTGGGATGCCAACAGGCAATGTCTGCTGCTGGCACGGGATCGCCTCGGTGTGAAGCCACTGTACTATGCGGCCACTGCCGACACACTGCTGTTTGCTTCGGAAATAAAGGCAATCCTTCATGTCATGGGCGGGAGCGCCGGGCTGGATCCGGTCGGCCTCAGACGCTACCTGGTTTACCGCCACTGCTATGGCCATGGCACGCTGTTCAAGGACGTCCACCAACTGCCTCCGGGCCACGTTCTGATCGCCGATAGTCGCAGGATTCAGGTGCGCCGCTACTGGGACGTCCCCGACCGGACTGATCCCCAGGGTGAGGAGCGCAGCGAGCATGAATTCCTGCCGCTGCTGGAAGAGGCCGTCGAGCTGCGCATGATCAGCGATGTGCCTATTGGCGCGTTTCTTTCGGGTGGGATTGATTCGAGCCTCGTTACCGCACTCATGGCGAGGCATACAGACCACGTCCGCACGTTCTCCATCGGTTTCGTTCCAGACCAGGAGAGCGAGCTTCACTGGGCGCGGCGGGTCGCCACTCACACGCACGCGCAACACCACGAATTTACGCAAGAAGCTCCGGATTTCTTCTCGCTCCTGCAACGCCTGATCTGGCATCACGATGAGCCACTGACCTTTCCGGCGAGTATTCCATTGTATCTGCTGTCCCGCGAATCCAAGCGCGTGGCTACGGTGATGCTGGCGGGCGAGGGCGCTGATGAGCTGTTGGCAGGATATGACACCAACGTTCGTACTTATTGGCTGGCCCGCGCCGCGCATCTGTTGCCGTTGGGAGCGCGGCAGTGCATCGCGCGACTGCCGCTCACCGGGCGCATGGCGGCAATTGCCAGACGGGCTTCGCGTACCGAGGCGGATCTGATCGCCGGCACGTTCCGCCTGGCGGGGCATGAGGAGCTTACCCGCGCGTGCCGCGTCCCCCTGCCCACGCACGACGCAGACGACCTGGCGCTTCACGAGGAGCTCGGCACTGCTTCCCGTGCCGGCAGCTTTCTCGATCGCCTGCTGTATTTCCAATTGAAGACCTATCTGGTCGCCCTGCTGATGAAACAGGACAAGATGAGCATGGCCGCCTCCATTGAGACACGTGTCCCGTACCTGGACCACAAGCTGGTGGAGCTGGCCTTCGCGCTGCCGGACAATTGCAAGGTACGCGGCCGCAGGGGCAAATGCCTGTTGAGAAGTGTCGGCCGCGAGTTGCTGCCGCGCGCGGTCATCGATCGCCCCAAGCAAGGTTTCCCAGTCCCCATTGCGCACTGGTTGCGCGTCCCCGGCAATCCAATGATGGATGTTCTGCTCGATCCCGAGTCCCTGCGCAATGGGCTGTTGGATGCGGCCTACGTGCGGTCAACGGTCAATCGATTCCTGCAGGGCGCCCCGATCTCACTGGAAATCTGGGCCCTGCTCAATCTGGAGCTATGGCGGCGGGAGTTCCTGGCGTGAGCGTTTCGAGCCAACGGATCCGCAGGCGTTTGCGGGCGCTGAGCACACATGCTCGGTATCGCCTTGGTCTTGCAACCCTGCCGGTGGGCACCGTGCGGGTGAGCTCACAATTCCGGCATCCCATCGATGCGGCCCGCCGGGCTAGCCTCGTCGACCGTTACCGTGAGTTGTTTCCCGATGCGGTGCGCGCGGAATTGAACGAGGCACGCCGTCTGCTCAATCACCGCTTCCACCTGTTAGGTCACGCCATGGATCACGGCGCTGCGATTGCCTGGTCCCGTGATCCGCGTTCAGGCCGTGACTGGAGCCGGGCCTTCTCGGCTCAAATACCTTTCCGGGGCCCGCAACGCCTGGGCGATATCAAGCTGCCGTGGGAGCTGAACAAACATCAGTACTTCTTTACCCTGGGCAAGGCCGCCTGGCTCACCGGCAACCCGATTTTCGCGCGTGAGATCGTGCGCCAGATCGACCAATGGATTGCCGATAACCCCTGCCACAGCGGCATCCATTGGATCAGTGC
>Ga0070665_100006190_pt1 | contig 12245 bp, 5 predicted proteins | sample KBSS13metaG_FD_65862 | JGI IMG/M metagenome (GOLD analysis project Ga0070665, IMG submission 65862) | Switchgrass rhizosphere microbial communities from Kellogg Biological Station, Michigan, USA - KBS S1-3 metaG | ecosystem: Host-associated > Plants > Roots > Rhizosphere > Soil ...
AACAAGACCGGACAGCTCGAGAGCTGCCGTTCGGTTTCCACGATCGCGTGAAGGCCCGGCGTGAGCGCCAGCTCACTCTGAAAGACTCCGTCGGACCAGGTCAGCGCGACGAAATCAACCTGGGATCGTCCGCCGGTGCCGATCGCGATCGGCTGCAGACTCTGACCGGGACCCGATTGTGTTCGATACGTGGTGAGCGCGGACCAGCGCGAGCCGGTACGCGCCGCGATTTGCGTTCCGATGCCCGACACATTCGATCGCAGCTGCGCGCTGTGCGGATCGCGTCCGCTCAACGCCATCGTGACGAACGGAAAGCGGCCGCTGCCCGGCCGCCACACCTGCGGCGCGCGGTCCCCGGCGGCGGGAATGGCGACGATCGACGGCCCACGTGCCGCGTCGAGCATCGCGACCGTCCATCCGGCGAGCGGTGTGTCATGCGAAGAGAACAGCGGCTCCGCACCTCCATCGGCCGACAGCGTCATCGCCAACAGCGTGCCGTCCGATCCGGTGCCGATCAGGTCCAGCCTGCCGTCACCATCGATATCCGCGAGAGCGAGTTGCGTCGAGCCGGCCAGTCCCGCGGTGCCGCCCACCAGCGTCGACGTCCACGCGCCGGATGACGCGCGTTTCCATCTCGCGATGCCACCCTCGCCGCTCGCGTAGATCTCGACGCGGCCATCGGCGTCGAGATCGCCGGCGATGGCGGCCACGATTGGCGGGCCGGACGTGCCAAACCCCGACTCCCGGTGATAGCGCCACGTCCGGTCGTTGATCAGCACCACGGGCGGCGCCGCCTTCTTGATCACGACAATGTCGGCGTCGCGATCGGCGTCCAGATCGGCGACGACGATCGCGGATGAGGAGAGGGTGTCGGTCAGGCCGATCCTTTCGCCGATGCGGCGAAACGTGCCGTCGCCGTTGTTGTTCAACAGCTCGTCTCCGCCATCCCGTTTGATCAGCAGCAGATCCAGATCGCCGTCGTGATCGGCGTCGAACAGCGCACCGTCGATGGTGGTCCCTCCGCCCCCGTCGGCCTGTGCGGCCCTGGTGACATCGGCCCACTGCCCTTTCGCCGTCTGCCGCCACAGCTGATTGGCCCCATCGCGGCACAAATACACGTCGATCAGGCCGTCATTGTCGTAGTCACCCCACAGTGTCGCGAGGACGTTGCTGACCGATGCGAGCGGGTGCGCCGAATCGAGCGCGAAACCGGCCTGCCCCCGATTGATGAGGATGGCGTTCTTCGTGGTCCCGTGGTCGTCGATGGCTCCCGCGACGAAGATGTCCAGTTGACCGTCGCCGTCGATGTCCGCTGTCGTAATGCTCGCGGGGTGCGACGCATCGAAATGGTGCCAGATGACGCCGGGGGGACTCGGCGCGGCCAGGGCGGAGTCGAAGAGAGAACCTGACGGTCGTGCCGCCGGTTGGGTCATCGGCTGGTCGATGGTGACCGCTTCGGCCAACTGCCCCATGCGCGTGTACTTGAACTCGACGACTTCGCTCCGCGGATCCGAGCCGAGCTCCTGGAACTCGTTCAACCGTTGCTGGGCAGCTTCCGTCCGCCCGAGCCGCTGCAAGGCCTGCGACTCACCGTAGACGGCGCTTCGCAGATGCGGGTCGAGCGCCACCGCTCGCTGGAAACCGGTCAAAGCCGCAGCAAAATCGCCCTGCTCGAAGCGGCAGCGGGCCACGTAATACTGAGCGAACGCGTCCGCGGGCGCGTGTTCGGCGACAAAGGCAAAGTGCGGCAAGGCCTCAGCCGCGCGCCCATCATTGAGCAGGATCAGACCGAGACTGTAGCGCGACCTCAGGTTTCCTGGATCCGCGACCGAAACCCGCTCGAGGATGGAGCGCGCCTTCTCGTTGTCGCCGTCCTGTTGTCGATTCAGGATCGCAATCGCGAGGTTGATCTGCAGGTCGCGCCGATCGGGATGCGCATCGGCCAGGCTCGCGAAGACTCCACGGGCCGCCTCGAAGTTGAACTGGCCCATCAGGCCGACGCCGCGATTGTTCTGAACGACAAGATTGTCGGTTTCGCGCCGCGCGGACGAACCCGAGCAGGCGACGGTGATGAGCAGCGCCACCGCGGCGGCAAGCCGGCGTGCTCTACCTGCAAGCGGATCGCGATTCATGGACTTGAAGGTCGGCCAGTGTAGACCATCGCCAGATCAAAAATTTTAGGAATCGCCATTGCACTGTCGGTTCCGACAGTGTAGGGTTCACGCTATTGTTACGTACCCGTTAAGGTAGACCCGTTTCATATATCCGCGATCGCTCGGCATCATCATCGGTAGCACTCGCTCAGTTCGGTCATGGAGGGAGTTCTATGAGGCGGCTCGCGACCTGGGTTCTCTTCGGGGTTTTCGTCCTGACCGCCGGCGCGACGTTCGCGCAATCGGTCGGCGCCACCAACGGCGCGATCAACGGTAAGGTGACCGATGCATCGCAAGGGGTGATGCCCGGCGTCACCGTGACCATCTCGAGTCCGTCCATGCAGGGCACGCGGACGGCCGTGACCAACGAGGAAGGTACGTACCGGTTCCCCGCCATTCCGCCAGGCGATTACAAAGTCACGTACGAGCTCGCCGGCTTCTCAACCGTCGTTCGTGAGGGCATTCGAGTCGGTCTCGGCTTCACGGCCACGCTCAACATCGAGCTGAAAATCGCGTCGCTCGCGGAAAGCGTCACGGTCAGCGGCCAGTCGCCGGTCGTCGACGTCGCGACGACGAAGACATCGACCAACTTCGACTCTCAGCAGCTCGCGGCCCTGCCCAACGCCAGGGACTTCTGGGCCATTCTCGCGGCCGCGCCCGCCATCCAGATGCAGCGTATCGACGTGGGCGGCAGCGCCGCCGGCACGCAGACCGGCTATTCCACCTACGATACGAAGTCGGATCAACACCGGCCGATGGTTGAGGGGATCGTCAACACCGAAGGCACCAACGCCGCCGGGTTCTACTACGACTACGGATCTGTCGAAGAAGTCTCGGTGACCACGGGGGCCAACGCCGCGGACATGCCGTGGGCCGGCGTGATGTCGCAGTTCATCGCCAAATCGGGCGGGAACACCTATCACGGCAAGATCTACGCGGACTACGAGAACGAGAACATCCAGTCGCGAAACATCGATGCCGCGCAAATCGCGCTCGGCGTGAAGGGCGGCGGCGGGCTCGACGCCACCGATCTCAACCGGCTGCACAGCTACCACGACATCAACGGCGACGTCGGCGGCTTCATCAAGAAGGACAAGATCTGGTGGTACAGCTCGCTGCGCGACCAGGATGCCCAGAGCCTGCTGCCGAATTTTCCCGTGAAGCCGTTCGAGACGCGCCTCAGGAACATCACCGGCAAAGGCACGTTTGCCTTGAACACCAACAACAAGGTGGTGGCGTTCGCGCAGTGGGGGCAGAAGCAGCAGCCGAACCGGCTCGACACGTTCCTCGTCGGTCCGACGGTCGCCATTCATAACAGCGCCGACTCGACCTGGAACCAGTCGTACTGGGCGCACACCTACAAGGTCGGCTGGGACAGCGTCGTCAACGACAAGATGTTCTTCGAGATCCACGGCGGGCAGTTCCACTACCTGTGGCCGAACACGCGGAACTCGAACGCGCCGGCCTATCAGGATCTCACCACCAACATCGTGAGCGGCGGCAACCAGGACGGCTGGTTCCGCGACATCACACGCAACCAGGTACTCGGCTCGCTCAACTACTTCAAGGAAGGTTGGGGAGGCAGTCACAACTTCAAGTTCGGCGGCGAGTTCTTCAACGAACGGTACGACGACCTCCGCGGTCAAGACGGCAAGGGCCAGGTGCCGAACGACGTGCTGATGGTCTTGCGAAACGGCAACCCGTCGGAAGTCGTGCTCTTCCAGTCACCCACCACGTCGCTGAATGGCCTGTGGACGACCGGGCTGTACGCGTCGGATACCTGGCGTGCCACGTCGAGATTGACGTTCAATCTGGGCGTCGTCTTCGACCGCTACCAATCGTATCTGCCAGGGCAGACCGGTCCACCGGTGGGTCCATTCAACACCACGCAAGTGAGTTTCCCGGCCGTCGACAACCTGATCACCTGGAACGTGACGGCGCCGCGGCTCGGCTTCACCTACGACTTGTCAGGCAACGGCAAGACCGTGTTGAAAGCCAACTACGCGCTGTACTGGTGGAACCCCGGGACGACGTCGATTGACTCGCTCGTCAATCCGAACTCCCCCGACTGGTGGCGCCGGTACGCGTGGACGGACACCAACAAGGACGGCGTCTGGCAGAACGGCGAACAGGGCGCCTCGCCGACCAGCTCGAACGGCGGCGTCGGGAGCACGCAGCTCGATCCGAACCTGCAGGACCAGCGGACCCGCGAGGCGGCCTTCTGGCTCGAGCGCGAGGTGGCCCAGAATTTCGGCGTGCATGCCGGCTTCGTCTGGCGGCGGATCGATCAGCTGTACCAGAGCGACAACCTGAATCGTCCGGTCAGCGCCTTCAACGTGCCGGTCACGGTTCGCGATCCGGGTCCTGACGGCACGCAGACGGCGACGGGAACGCCGATTCAGGCGTGGAACCTGAATCCCGCCAATCTCGCGCTGCCAATCGTCAACTTGCTGCACAACACGCCCGGGAAGGACGATTTCTACAACGTCGAGCTGAGCGCGACCAAGCGCATGAGCAACAAGTGGTCGCTCAACGCGTCCTACGCCTATCGCTGGAATCGTGACAACGCGACCGCCTATTTCGGCAACACGCTGCGCGTCAGGCAGGACGTGGCGAACCCGAACGACGCCATCAACACCGACAACGGCCAGTTCGTGTTCGGCCTGTGGTCGGCGAAGATCAACGGCAGCTACGACGCGCCCTGGGGACTGAAGGTCACGCCGGCGCTCCGGCTCCAGTCCGGCCAGCCGTTCGCCCGGACGTTCCAGGTCACGATGAACTACGGCAGTCAGCGTTTCCTGGCCGAGCCCATCGGCTCGCGTCAGCAGGACAACATCATCCTGGTCGATACGCGAGTGGAGAAGGCGTTCAAGGTGGGCAAAGGCACGACGCTGTCGGCGTTCATCGACGGCTACAACCTGACGAACACCAACGCCGCGCAGAACATCAATTGGGGTTCGGCGTCGAATTTCCTGCAACCGACGACGATCATCCCGCCGAGGCTGTGGCGCTTCGGCGCGAAGTTCGACTGGTAAGCATTCATGGAGCGGCTCGGAGCTGGCGGGTTGCACCGCCGCTCCGGGCCGCACGCACCGGTTCCCTCAGGTTTCGTGCCCCGGACGCGCCGCTCGCCGCAAACTCGCCACCAACCACAGCCTCGAAGCTCGCGCCGCCGCTTCGCCGCGATTGGACTCATCGCCGCCGTGTTGCTTGCCGCCGGCGGCGTTGCGCTGTACCGGCTGGATCGCAGCCGTGCACCGGTCCCGCCGACTCGTGCCTCACTCGGCTCACTGGCTCCCGAAATCGAAGACATCGTCCGTCAGGCACGAGAGAGCGTTGCACAGGATCCGCGTGACGCCGATCGCTGGGGACGGTTCGGCATGGTGTGCGAAGCCAACGGCCTCTCTGGCGCCGCGCGCGATGGTTACGCCAATGCCACGGCCCTGAAGCCGTCCGAAGCGAAATGGTGGTTTCATCTTGCGGCCGTCGAAGCGCGCCTCGGAAACGTCGACGCTGCGGTGAGCGACATGCGCAAGGTGATCTCGCTCAATCCAACATACGCGCCGGCGGAGTGGCGTCTCGGTCTCTGGCTGCTGGATCAGAATCAGCTCGAGGGCGCCGAGCGCGCCTTCGGCCGGGCGACAGACATCGACGCCTCCGATCGGGCGGGCTGGGTCGGCCTGGCGCGCGTGTACCTGCAGCGCAACGAAACGGAAAGGGCGGCCGGATTGCTCGAGCGGCTGGTCGCGAGCGGTGCGGGCGATCCGTACACCATGCAGCTGCTGGGTACTGCGTATCGTCGTCTTGGCCGCGCCGCCGAGGCGGCGTCAGCGTCGGGCGTCGGAGCGCGTGGCGAGGCGCAGTGGACCGATCCGTGGACCGACGAGATGCTCGGCTTTCGCCGCGGCTATGCGGCCTTGCTGCGTGACGCCACGTCCTACGTCGTCGCCGGCCAGCTTCCCGCGGCGATCAGGATTCTGGAACAACTTCGCCACGACAAGCCGGACGATCTCGTCCTGATGGCGCACCTCGGGCAGGTGTACGTGGCCGCCGGGCGGGATGGCGACGCCGTGCCGCTGCTCGAACAGGTCATCAAGACAGAACCCGATCGCTTCGAGGCGTACGTCGATCTGGCCACGGCCTACATGCATCAGGACAATCTCGCGAAGGCGAAGGCCACCGCGGAGCGAGCGGTCTCGATCAATCCGGCGTACGCGCCCGCGCACGAGACGTTGGGGTTGATCCTCTGGCGCGGCGGCAGTGCTCCCGCGGCGATCGCGTCGTTCGACAACGCGCTGCAGCGCGATCCGCGCAACGTCCGGGCGATGGTGTGGATGGGGATGGTCTTCACCAACCTGAATCGCACGTCCGACGCGCTGACGGTCTTTCGACGGGCGGCGCAGACGGATCCCACGAGCGTCGACGCCTGGATCGGCATCGCCAACGCCGAGATGAACCTGCACGATCTGACGGCCGCTGCTGATGCGCTGCAGAACGCACAGCGCTTCCAGCCGGATCGTCCCCTCGTCGCCACGACGGCGCAGCGCCTGCAAACGCTGCAGGCCGCGGGCAGACAGGCTCACCAGAATCGATGACCCGGGTCGGGATTCGAACAATCCTCGTCTGTCTGGCGCTGATTCTCGGCTGCGCTGCCGCGTGCCGGCGTGCGCCGGAATCGTCGAGCCGCGCGGCCGGCGCAATGCCCTGGTTCGAAGAAATCGCCGTCCGGGCCGGCATCGACTTCGTGCATCACTCCGGGCACGCGGATCGTCATTACCTGCCGGAGATCATGGGTGGCGGTGCTGCACTCTTCGACATGGACAACGACGGCATCCTCGATCTCTATCTGATCCAGAGCGGAAATCTGTTCGACCCGTCGGCGGGCAGCGGCAACCGGCTGTACCGCAATCGCGGCAACGGCACGTTCGAGGATGTGACGGAGCGGAGCGGCGCCGGCGTGCGCGGGTACGGGATGGGCGTTGCCGCGGGCGATTTCGACAACGACGGATATACAGATCTCTACGTCACGAACTTCGGCCACAACGTACTCCTGAAGAACGACGGCCACGGACATTTCGCCGACGTGACCGCGAAGGCCGGCGTGGCCGGCAGCGGGTGGAGTACGGGCGCGGCCTTCGTGGACTACGACGGCGACGGCTCGCTCGATCTGTTCGTCGTCCACTACATGAACTGGCAGCGGTCCGCGGAAGTGGAATGTTTCAGCCTGACCGGTGTCCCCGACTACTGCAGCCCGGCGAGCTACGATCTGCCGTCAGCCGCCACGCTCTATCACAACAACGGCGACGGCACGTTCACTGACGTGTCAGTGCGTTCGGGAATCACGGCTGCTGTCGGCAACGGCCTCGGCGTGGTCGCCGCCGACTTCGACGGCGACGGCCGCATCGACTTGATGGTGAGCAACGACCGGACGCCCAATCACCTCTGGCTGAATCAGGGCGGCGGACGCTTTCGCGAGGCGGCGCTGGCGATGGGATGCGCACTGGATCAGGATGGCGTCGCGAAATCGGGGATGGGCGTCGACGCGGTCGACGTCGATGACGATGGCGATCGCGATCTGATCGTCGTGAACCTCGACGGCGAGTCGGACTCGTTCTTCCGGAACCAGGGCAAGTTCTTCGTTGACGACACCGTGTCGGCCGGGTTGCGCACGCCGAGCCGGCCGTTCACGCGGTTCGGCATGGCGCTTCGAGACTTCGACAACGACGGCTTCCTCGATCTCTACGAAGCGAACGGCCGTGTCGGGCTTCAGTCGGAAACATATTCGTCCGATCCGTACGCGGAACCGAGCCTGCTGTTTCGAGGGCTGGCCGGCCCGCGGTTCGAGGAAGTGACGCCCCGGGGCGGCACGGCCTCGCTGCTGGTCGCTTCGAGCCGCGCGGCGGCGTTCGGCGACATCGACAACGATGGCGGCGTGGACATCGTCGTCGTGAATCGCGACAGCCGGCCATTTGTCCTGCGTAACGTGGTGCCGTCACGCGGCCACTGGCTGCTGCTGCGCGTGCTCGAAGAGCATCAACGGGACGCGCTCGGCGCGGAGATCACGATGACGATTGGCTCGCGCACGATTCACCGCGACGTCCGCGCGGCGTCGAGTTATCTCGCGAGCAACGATCCCCGCGTGCACGTGGGGCTGGGAGCGGAGACGATCGCGCGAGACGTCACGGTCACCTGGCCCGACGGCGCGCGCGAACGCTTCGGCGACGTTCAGGCCGATCGCGTAACGGTCCTTCGACGTGGCTCGGGCAAATAGATCATTCCCAACAGATCTATCCGCGGATTTCGCGGATGTACGCGGATTGGCGTTTAGATGAGTTCCGACCTTCGCTGTCACGCTGCGATCGCGTCCACGAATTTACAGGAGGAACGAAGCAACGGAGCACGAACGGGGCTGCCAGTCGATCGGAACGCGTGCGCCAGATCCTTCGCGGTTCGGCGGGCGCCGCGAAGCGGCCGCACGGTCCGTGAGCCACGAGATACACGAACCCATCCGTGCTCAAGCGGTTCGAGTATCTCGCGGCTCTCGGACCGCGCACATGGGCCTGCTCCGCAGGCCCGCCCGCCGAACGCCCGGCAGGCCTCTGCGCGTCCTCCGTTCCTCGGCTTCTCTGTGTGAACGTTCGTTTCCAGCAAGGCGCACACGACGGCTTCTATTGCCTGATGCGCTGGAACATGTCCAGCGACGCCCGCTCGGCGCCTTCGGCGTTTCCCTGTGCGATCAAATTCGATCTGAATCGCGCCTCTGCCTGCATGCGCGAGCTCGCGTCCGAGCCGTCGCGCGCGCGGCGGACCGCCGCGTCCGCCTTGCGAATGGCGTCGGCACGGAGCTTCCAGCTTTTGCAGCGCAACTTGATGAACTCCCGCGTGTCGCCGACGAGTGACTGATACTCCGGCGGGATGTTGCGGAGTGCCTCGAGACGCGCGTCGACCGCCTGCAGGGCGGGCACGTTCTTCTGCTCGGCCACCGCCGCGAGAGCCTCGGCGGTCAAGCGTCCCTTCTTGAACGCGTCGAGCGACGATTGGTAGGCGGCGGCTGTACGCTCCTCCGTCGCGATCGCGCGGGCGATCTCCGGTTTCACGTCTGCGATGTTGCGGAGCGGCAGCGCGCATCCGATCGCGACCATCGCGGAGACCGCAGACACCGCACCGACCAGGCGCATTCCCGGCTGTCGATCGACGGCGGACCATCCAAGCGCGAGGCCGTACGCCAGACCGACGATCAGCCCGACGAATTCCGCGGCTCCCACGAAACCGTTCACCGCCGAGTACACGACGAACAGGGCGAAGCCAAAGCCCAGTTTCTTGATGACCACCTGCGGAATCGTGACAGGGACCGGTAGGATCTGTTCGGCGCCCTGTTCCTGCGCGTGATGCTCGGACTGTTCCGCGTACTCACTCAATCCGAGAAACTCACTGCGTTCGTGCGATGCAACCGGTACGGGAGCTTCCACGGATTCCGAATTCAGATCGCCGGCTCTCGGCAACAACCTCGACCATGCCGCCGCAGCGATCAAGAGACCATAGAGACCAAAAACAGCGGCAGACCCGCTGACGTTGACGGCAACTGGATACGACGACAGGCTCATCAGCCCTGCAAACACGCCGGCAGAGACATACACCGCGGCGACCGTCAGCCGGCCGGTGAGACGCTCCAGCACGGCGCCCAGCTGAAAGAGAACGGCGACGTTGACGAGCAGGTGCAACAGCCCGGTGTGCACGAACGCCGACGTCACGAGGCGCCACCACTCGCCGTTGGTCGTGAGCGTACCGATGCTCGCGCCCCAGCGAAGCAGCGTCTCGCGATCGTTGAAGGGCGTCGCGCCGAACAGCATGCCGGCCGCGATTGCGACGCAGATCGCGGCGATCGCCGGCGTCATGACGAGACGAGGCGTTCGCTCGCGCAGAACGCGACGGAATTCGTCGGCTTCGGGACTCGGCTGCGTGGCTGCCGTCTTCAGGCCTCGAGCGATTTCGACTCCGTCGTCGAGATAGCGCTTTCTCTGCTCCGCCGTCGTCAAACGGTACGCAATCGTTCCGAGGACCGCGAGGAGAATGATGCCGGCCATCCTTCAGCCAGGGGCAAAATCTGCGCCACTGCATGGCGAAATTCAGAGCGGTTTACCGGGCATGGCGGCGCCTGCCTTCGGCCCCGGTAACATTTCTCGCAACCTTGCTGCTATAAGTGTCGGTGGAGCCACGAATCGATCCCATGCGACAGAGTGAACCATGCCGGTGATTCGACGCGCGCGAGCCAACGATGGCGACGCGATCTGGACCATCCTGAAGCCGATGGTCCGCGCAGGAGAGACCTATACCCTCCCGCGAAACATGAGCAGGCGCGATGCGCTGGAATACTGGCAGCGCAAAGGCCATGACGTCTTCGTCGCTGAAGAATCGAAGCGGATTCTCGGCACCTACTTTCTCCAGGCGAACCAGATGGGCGGCGGCGCTCACGTGGCCAACTGCGGCTACGTGACATCGCCGGATGCCCAGGGAACGGGCGTCGGCCGCGCCATGCTCGAACACTCGCTCGAACACGCCCGGGCGCGCGGCTTTCTCGCGATGCAGTTCAATTTCGTGGTGAGCACCAACGAGCGCGCCGTCAAGACCTGGCAGGCCTACGGATTCGAGATCGTGGGGAGACTCCCGGCGGCGTTCGAACACCCGAGGCTGGGCTTCGTCGATGCCCTCGTGATGTACAAACGCCTGACGACGCTCGGCTGAAGGCCTGCACCACATCGGAGTCGGTCGCGCGACGGTGCAGGCCCGAATCACTGGTTGACGGCCGTCGGCGCCTTGCGCGATCGGCGCACGCTCACCTCGGTGCCTTGCATGTAGACGGTCGAAATCCGTCGCGTATGGGCGATGGCCTCGAGTGGATTGGCATCGAGGACGAGGAAGTCGGCCGACTTGCCCGGCGCGATTGTGCCCAGGCTGTCGAGACCGAGGATCCCGGCGGACGTGCGCGTGGCCGCGACGATCGCCTGCGCCGGTGTCAGACCGGCCTTCACCATCAATTCCATCTCGATGTGTGACGCGAGCCCGAAGGCGCCGCCTCCGGTCACACCGCCGGTGTCGGTCCCGAGTCCGATTCTGACGCCGGCCTTGTACAACGTGGCAACGTTGGTGAGCAGCCGCTCGGCATCCTCGGTCGCTCGCTGCAGAGTGGCGGGCGCGGCCGCGGGCAGGAAACCGTCGCGCAGCTGTTGAATCTCGGCCGCCGACAGCGTCTCGCGGACGATCGCTTCATCGAGCCACTCGGGCGGACCGCCGTAAATCGCGTTGCGTTCACCCCACATCGTGACGAGGAAGAAGACGTTCGGCCGTTCCTTGAGCATCGCGATCAACTCGGCGTCGACGTCGCGATCGCGAACGCAGTGGCCGAAGCCGTCCACGCCCGCGCGCAGCAGATCCTTGGCATCGTCGAGCGCGGCGATGTGCGCCATCACGCGGATTCGATGAGCGTGCGCTTCGTCGATGATCGCGCGATACAGATTCGGCTTCAGCTTCTCGACGGTACCGTTGCGATCGTCGACCCAGATCTTGATGAGATCCGGCTTGTGGGCCGCGAGTTCCCGAACCTTGTCGCGCGCGTCCGCCTCGGTGGTGACGCCATAGGCCGCGTCGCGCATCGGTCCGCCCGGACCCGCGTTCGGCATGGCGAAGCCGCGGCCCGCGGTCAAGTAGCGCGTGCCGGCGCGACGTTCGTCGCGAACCTGAAACGGCAGATCTCCGCGGCCTGTCCCGGCTTCGAGCACTGCGGCCACGCCGTAGTACGCCAGGCGATCGAAGATCGCGGTGAGGTTCTCACGCGTGTAGTTCGCGGCGGTGAAGGTCGTCCCCTGCCGATAGCCGAGGTGCACGTGCGCGTCGATCAGCGCCGGCATCACCGTTTTGCCGGTCAAGTCGACGTGACGCGCGCCGGCAGCATCGAGCGCGCCTTTCGTTCCCACTTGTGTGATGCGCTCACCGGAGACGATGAACGCAGAGTTGTCGATCGGCGGGCGGCCATCGCCGGCGATCAACCGCGCGCCCTCGTAGATCGTTGTCGAACTTTCAGAAGAAACCGCGGAG
>Ga0070665_100006191_pt1 | contig 12245 bp, 6 predicted proteins | sample KBSS13metaG_FD_65862 | JGI IMG/M metagenome (GOLD analysis project Ga0070665, IMG submission 65862) | Switchgrass rhizosphere microbial communities from Kellogg Biological Station, Michigan, USA - KBS S1-3 metaG | ecosystem: Host-associated > Plants > Roots > Rhizosphere > Soil ...
GGCGTGGCACGCATGCTGCGCGAGACCCTTTGATTCGACACGGGAGAACAACGACATGACGACGACGCAACGCAAGGGCATCATCCTGGCCGGCGGTTCCGGCACCCGCCTGCACCCCGCGACGCTGGCGATGAGCAAGCAGCTGCTGCCGGTGTACGACAAGCCGATGATCTATTACCCGCTCAGCACCCTGATGCTGGGCGGCATGCGCGACATCCTCGTCATCAGCACGCCGCAAGACACGCCGCGGTTTCAGCAGTTGCTCGGCGATGGCAGCCAGTGGGGCATGAACCTGCAGTACGCGGTGCAGCCGAGCCCCGACGGGCTGGCGCAGGCGTTCATCATCGGCGAGAAATTCGTCGGCAACTCCCCGAGTGCGCTGGTGTTGGGAGACAACCTGTTTTACGGGCACGACTTCCAGCATCTGTTGAACGATGCCGATGCGGTGACGGCCGGCGCCACCGTGTTCGCCTACCACGTGCAAGACCCCGAGCGCTACGGCGTCGTGGCTTTCGATGCCGACGGCAAGGCCAGCAGCATCGAGGAAAAGCCGCTCAAGCCCAAGAGCAGCTATGCGGTGACCGGGCTCTACTTCTACGACAACGAGGTCACGGCAATCGCCAAGGCCGTGAAACCCAGCGCGCGCGGCGAACTCGAGATCACGGCCGTCAACCAGGCGTATCTGGATCGCGGCACGCTGAACGTACAGATCATGCAGCGCGGCTACGCCTGGCTCGACACCGGCACGCACGAAAGCCTGCTGGAAGCCGGCCAGTTCATCGCCACGCTGGAGCATCGGCAAGGATTGAAGATTGCGTGCCCCGAAGAGATCGCGTGGCGCAACGGCTACATCACGTCGGCGCAACTCGAGCAGCTGGCGGCGCCGTTGAAGAAAAGCGGGTATGGCGCTTATCTGGGGCGCTTGCTGACGGAGTCGATTCTCTGAGTGCTGGCAGCGCTCGAGACAAGTTCGATCGTTGGCGATCCATGAACCTGGTGCAAGCCGTCAACGGGGTTCTGTCGAAACTGGACGTGGCGATCACGCGGCGCAGCACGCTCGATCGGACCCGACGGGAACTGGCCAACGCGCTGGCCGCCCAGCACGTCGGCACGCCGCTGGCCGAGGCTCCAGTGACCACTGTCGCGCGCGACGCCGAGTTGGCGTCCATCTTGCAAAAACTGGACAGCGCGCGGCAGCAAGCCCTGGAAGTCCGCACGGAGCTGCTGCGTCACCAGATCGCTGCCCAGTGGGCCGTGATCGATGCGTCCGACCGGACATGCGCCAACCCGGCCATCGTGCGCACGTGCCCGCTGTGCGGCCATCAGTGCGCGTCATCGCAGTACCGTCGATACGAGAGCAACTGCATCTTTGGCGGCGGATCGCTGGTTCGGCATCAATGCCCGTCGTGCGATGTCGTCTTCGGCCCGGACAAGATGTTCCGGCTCTCCGCGCAGGAGCTGACGCAGGAGTACGAGTGGCACTACAAGGTGTACGAGGAGGGCGACTCCACGGATCTGGAACTGCGCGCTTTCCACTCTCTCCAGCCCCGGCGCGATGGCGTGTACCTCAACTATGGTGCAGGGGGCTGGTCACGCAGCGTTCAACAATTGCGCAACGAGGGCTGGAACGTGTTTGCCTACGAGCCGCACGGGTCGGCTGCTGCGCCGTCGCAGTGGATGATCTCCAATCGGGCGCAGCTGGACGGCCACCGCTTCGACGGCCTGTTCTCCAACAACGTGCTGGAGCACTTTCGAGACCCCGTCGAAGCCTTGCGCGAAATGCTCCGATGGTTGCGTCCCGGCGCGACGATGGCGCATGCGACGCCTTGCTACGACTATCTCTATGAGTACACGCGTTTTCACCTGTTTTTCTTTCCCGGGCGCGCGAGGGAACTGCTCGCGCAACGCGCCGGTTTGTCGATCCTGGATTTCGAAGTCGATGGTCACTTCATGAACTGCATCTTTTCCGCATCGCCATTGGCGGGCAACGTCTCGGAGCGAACAGCATGAAAGCAACACCGACAGCCATTCCCGACGTGCTGGTGATTGAGCCCAGGGTGTTCGGCGATGCGCGGGGCTTCTTCTACGAGAGCTTCAACCACAAGGCGTTCGACGACGCCGTGGGCCGGCACGTCGAATTCGTTCAGGACAATCATTCGCGCTCGGCCAGGGGCGTCCTGCGGGGGCTTCACTACCAAGTGCAGCAACCACAAGGCAAGCTGGTCCGGGTGGTGCGCGGCGCGGTGTTCGACGTGGCGGTCGACATCCGGCGCGCGTCGCCGACCTTCGGCCAATGGGTCGGGGAGGAACTGAGCGAAGACAACCACAAGCAGCTGTGGGTGCCTGCGGGCTTCGCCCATGGCTTCCTGGTGCTGAGCGAGACGGCCGACTTCCTCTACAAGACGACGGATTACTACGCGCCCTCGCACGAACGCGCGATTCTGTGGAACGACCCCGCCATCGGCATCCGCTGGCCAGACACGTCCGCGGCACCGCAGCTGTCGGCCAAGGATCAGGCGGCGTCGCTATTGGCGCAAGCCGAGCTGTTCGACTGAAGCCGGGCTGCAGATCTGGACCGAGACGCAGCGCCGCATCGGAAACTGGTCGTACGGCGTCGCGCCGCGCCAGAGGTTGTGCGATTCCGCCGAGAGGAAGTACGCGTCCGGGTCGCGGTCGAGCCGCGCCAGCATCGCGTGCAGGGCATCTCGCTTAAGACCCAGGCCGTCGATCATCTGTTCGAGCAGGGCCAGATGCGATTCGGCGCCATCGCCGAGCAGCACATGATCGATCGCGTGGATCGTCGGTGATTGCGGCGTTCTGCTGTGCCTGGCAATGCCTTCGAACACCGGCGCGACAGCATCGGTCGGAAGATGCTCCAGCACGGAGATCGAGTAGATGCAATCGAACTTGCCGTCCTGGAGCTGGCCGAGCGCCTGCGGGAAAAAGCCGCGGACGAAGGTGATGTTCGGAAACTGCGCCTTGATCGCCTCGAACTGGTCCGGGCCACGGGCCGTGCCGTCGTACGGATCGACGATCACGACCTCGTAACCCAGTCGAGTGAGCAGATCGGCCACCCAGGGATCGCCGGCGCCGATTTCGAGCAAGCGCCCGCCGCGCGGAACCGTCGACAGGATCGTCTTGAAGATCCAGGGGCGCTGCGCATCCTTCAGATCGTGGTTGATCGTCGACAGGGCTTTCAGGTGATCGATGCTCTCGGAGTAGTCGCGCACCGTGGCATAGCCCAATGCCGGGGGCTTGGGCCACTCCAGGTAGTGCTTTGCCACGCGTTGGAGGGCGTCGTTGTTCTGCATGTCGTCAAGGCCTTTCGAACCGATGCGCTCGTAGAGCTGGTGAAGCAGCGCGGCACTTTTTTGCCAACCCAGTTCGCGTTCGTAAAACCGGCGGGCCCCCGCGGCCAGCCGGGCGGCGAGCTCGGGCTCGGTCAGGACGCGGTGGACGGCCCTGGCGATCTCCAGGGCGTCGCCGTGGTGCAGCAAGAGCCCTTCTTCACCGTCCACGACCCTCAACCCGACGTTCGTCGCCGGGAGGATCACCGGGCGGCCCATCGCCAGGAACTCGGGGAGCTTCGACGGAAACCGATACGCATTGAAGTCGTCGATGCGCCCGGGCTGCACCAGCACGTCTGCCAACGCCAGGTAAAGCGGCAATTGCTCTCGCGGCTGAAACGGAACCTTGATGACGTATTGCTCGAGTTCGCTCAAGGCCTCGGGGACGATCTCGGCGTGGTCCACGCCCAGGCGCAGCAGCTTGATGTCGAGGGCTCCTCCTCGCGCGAGTGCGCCGACCGCAAGGTACAGCGACCGGATCTCGTCCACGTTGGCGGGATGCGCGTTGCCGTGGTAGACGATGACCTTCGTGTGTTCTCCAAGGCCCAGCGAGGCGCGCAGCGATGCATCCGCAGGCCGCGGGTAGAAGACGTCGTCTTCGGCCGCCGGAGAAATCTCGACACCGGGGACGTGCGCCGGCTTGAACTCGAGCAGTCGATCGACCAGCACGCTGACGCCGGCGGCGCCTTCCAGCAATTGGCGCATGTCGCCAGGCTCGGCCAGTAAGGCGGGGATCGGTGGCGCGAGCCCCGACCGGCTGCGGGCCAGCAGCTTGCTCACACCGAGCCCCAAGAACGCCGCCGTGATCGCATGTTCGTTGTCCTCCAGATGGACGACGTACTTGCAATGGTGGGCCGCAGCGAGCCGGCGTGCGGTGGCTGCCACATGTTGCCGCGGCGTCCAGACATGGACCAGATCGGCGCCCAGGCCGTCGGAAAACCTGAATTGGTCGGCAGCCTCCCAGGTCAGCGTCGCGAACGGGCTTGGTGCGACCGTCGCGGGAAGGTCCGCCGCTTCCGGGACGGCAATCGCCACCTCCATTCCCAGAGCGACCAGTTCCCGTGCCAGGTTGGCGACATGGATGCCGCTGTTGCTCGACAGCGCGTTGTGATTGATCAGCAGCAGGTTCATGCGCGTGCCACGCCGGTGCGGGCCTCCGGTTCCCACCGGGAGTAGCCGTCACCCCGTGCGATCACGTCAGACCAGGCGTCCAGGAAAAGCGCCCGATCCAGCGCGTCGTACGCCGTGCCCCGGGTGGCGCTCTCGTAGTGGATGACTGTCGTTCGGGGCGTGTAGACGATCTTCTTGCCCTGGGCCTGCAGCCGAAGGCACAGGTCCACGTCCTGGTAGTGCGTGCGGTACAGCTCTTCCAGTCCGCCGGCGTCCAGATAGTCGGCCTTGCGCAGCATGGTGCAGGCGAAGGTGACGGCGGAAACCTCGCGCGTACTGGCCAGTGCGCCGAAGTAGCCATCGGCGTCGGCCGCCAGGCCGCGCATCACGTGATCGGCGGTACCGCGCATTCCCAGCGCAACGCCGGCGTGCTGGACCTTGCGATCGGGATACAAAAGCAGCGGACCGACCGCTCCGACGCCAGGCTGTTCCAGCAAGAAGAGCAACTGGTCGAGCCAATCGCCGTGCACGATTTCGGTGTCGTTGTTGAGCAGCACCAGAATCTCGCCCGTCGCTGCGCCCACCCCGATGTTGTTGGCGCGCGAATAGTTGAAGACATCGCTGAAGTCGACGCGCACGACCGGATGGCGCGCCATGGCGGCAAGCGCCTGCGGATCGGTGGTGCCGTTGTCCACCACCACCACTTCGAAGTCCGGATAGCGGGTCTGGGTATAGATCGAGTCGAGGCAGCGCGAGATCAGGTGGCCTGCATCCTTGGTCGGGATGACGATGGACACCCGCGGATGCTGGTCGCGCGGCAATGGCTGCACGATCGCGCGATGGGCCAACACGGGATGCGGCACGGCGTGCGCCTGCACGCCGGTGCGCTCCAGGTGCGCATTGACCGCCGCAATCTGCCGCAGGCCCAGGCCCGGCTTCGCCTCGCTGTGTTCCGCCACGCTGCCCGGAATGCGCCGCCAGTGGTAGAGGATCTTGCGGATGTGGTGGATGTTTCGCGTGTGCTCCGACAGGCGCAGCATCAGTTCGAAATCCTGCACGCCGTCGTAGGTCGGGTCCAGCGCCCCGCACGACAGCAACAGGCTTCGGCGCGCAACCAGCAGGTGGCCCACGTACATGACCTCCCGCAGCAGCAACGGTGACCAGTCGGGCTTGAAGAAGGGCTCTTCGCGCAAGCCGTCCGCGTCGAGCTTGTCCTCGTCGCTGTACATCACGTCGATCGTCGGGTCCCGATTGAGCTCGGCCACGCAGGCTTGCAGTGCGCGCGGGGTCAACTCGTCGTCGTTGTCCATCAACGCGACGAACTCGCCGCGTGCGAGGTCGAGCGCCTTGTTGGTTGCGCCCGAAATGCCGGCATTGCTCGCCAGCCGCACCACGCGCATGCGCGGTTCGGCCTGTTCGAGTTCGGCAAGAGCCTGGAGGGTGTCGGGGTTCGTGGAGCCGTCGTCGCAGATGCACAGCTCCCAGTGGGCGTAGGTTTGCGCCTGCACCGACGCCACGGCACGACGCAGCCACGCGCCGGCGACGTTGTAGACCGGTGTGACGATCGAAATCAGAGGCTGGCAGGCCAAGGTCGGCGCGGAACCAGGCAACGCGGGGCCATCGTCCTCATCGACGTCGGGGTGTGGGTTCACCGGCGCGCGATTTTCTTTGCTGCCGAACCGGTGAAAGTGGCTCAGCGGGTTGACGCCGGAGGCCGCGACATCCTGGTTGTCGGAGAGGTACCAACGGGTATCGAAGGCAGGACTCGGGTTGCGGCCTTCCGTGGCGCCGGTGGTCAGGTAGTGCAGCAGAGGATTGGCGCCGCTGGCCTTCACGTCGGGATAGGTCTGCAGGTACCAGTGCGAATCGAACGACTCGCAGGGGCTGCGTCCCTCGACCCCGCCGCTGCGAACGAAGTGCCACAGCGGGTTGCCGCCTTGCGCAGCCACGTCGGGATACGCAGCCACGTACCAGGCCGGGTCGAACAGTCCGGAAGCCGAGATGCGCCGCGCCGAACGAAGGTCCCGAAGGCTCCGCCGAAGGGCTGCAACCGGCGGTTCCCGGCGCAGCGCGCGGACGGCCGATCGCGCGGCCCGCACCGGGTGGCGCAGGTGTCTGGAAAGCCAGCGCATCGGTGCGGTCAAGCGCCAACTGGTCGAGCTGAACAGCGCGTGTTGCTGGCGCTCCAGCGCGGCGACGGCGTCTTTGAGGCGTTCGGCCTCCAGCACTGCGGACTGCGCGCTGTTCAGTTCGCGTTCGCTCGCATCGAGCGCCACGCGTTGATCGCGGCTCACGCCCGCGAGCCTTTGCGCCTCGGTGGCCGCGGCGGCGCCATCGGCCTGCAGTGTCGCGATGTCCGAGCGCATGCGCGCCACCATCGATTCCTCGTGCCGCAGCGACAGCCGGTCGGACACGGCGGCACCGAGCCGCGCGTAGGCGTTGCGAACCGCGGCTTCCGTGTCGGGTTGCCTGGCGGCCTTGAACAACCCTTTCAACCCGGCCGGTACTTCCGGCCCGAACGCCAGAATGCCCAGGCCGTTGCCGTGCAGGAACTGGAACGACGGATAGCGCGTTTCCAGTTCGCGCCAGAGCTGCGCAACGCCAAAGCCGCGTTCGTGGACGTTGGTGTCGTGAAAGACCACCACGGCCGACGGCGCCAGTTTGGGAATCCAGCTCTCGAAGTCGTGCTTGACGTCGTCGTAGAAGTGGCGACCGTCGATGTGAAGCAGGTCGATCGAGCCATCTTCGAAGGCCGGCAGGGCCTGGTCGAAGGTGCGGCGAAGCAGGGTGGAAAAGGCCGAGTACAGCCGGGTGTTGAGCTGCACGACGTGCCGCCAGACCTCGTTGTCGTAGAAGCCGGTGTGCTCGTCGCCTTCCCAGGTGTCGATGGCAAAGCACCGGGTACCGCAGCCCACTCGCTGGATGGCTTCGCAAAAGGTGAAGTACGAAACGCCATGCAGCGTTCCCAGCTCGACCAGGCAACGGGGCCGCAAGGTCTCGATCAGCCATGCCGCGAACGGCGTGTGCTCGACCCACGCCGACGACAGCGCGGTGCCAGGCAGGATGAAAGAAGCAGGCGACAGCGCCCCGGAAAACACCAACTCCCCCGTGGTGTCGTTATGCGAAGAGCTCATCGTTATCTTTTTTTTCCCTGATATGCGCCCGTCTGATGCGGGCGTGCTGTTGGCGCGGCGCGATCGAAGGCCTCAGAACGAGTGCCCTTCGGTGTTCCGGCGAATGTCTGCCTCGACCATCATCGAGCACAGTTGCTCGAGCGTGGTCGTGGGTTCCCATCCGAGGCGCTCCTTGGCGCGCGCCGGATTGCCGATCAGCAGATCGACTTCCGCCGGACGGTAGAACTTCTGGTTGACGCGGACCAGCGTCTTGCCGGTCTTGGTGTCGATGGCGACCTCGTTATCTTCCGTGCCTTCGAAGCGCAGCTCGTAGCCTGCGGCCTTGAACGCGAGGTCGACGAACATCCTGACGGTTTCGGTCCGGTTGGTGGCCAGCACGTAGCTGTCGGCTTCCTTGGCCTGCAGCATCAGGTACATGCCCTCGACGTACTCCTTGGCGAAGCCCCAGTCGCGCTTGGCGCCCATGTTGCCCAGCTCCAGCACGTCGAGCTTGCCCAGCTTGATCTTGGCGACGGAATCGGTGATTTTGCGGGTGACGAACTCGCGTCCGCGCAGCGGGCTTTCGTGGTTGAACAGGATGCCGCTGCAGCCGAAGATGTCGTAGCTCTCGCGGTAGTTGATGGTCATCCAGTGCGCGAACAACTTGGCCACGCCATACGGGCTGCGGGGATAGAAGGGCGTCTCTTCCACCTGGGGAATGGCCTGCACCTTGCCGAACATCTCGGACGTCGAGGCCTGGTAGAAGCGGATCTTGCGATTGGTCAGGCGGATCGCTTCGAGCAGGTGCAACGCGCCCATGCCGGTGATCTGCGCCGTCGCGTCGGGCTGGTTGAAGCTCACGCCCACGAAGCTTTGCGCGGCCAGGTTGTACACCTCGTCGGGCGCCGCGTCCTTGATCAGCTGCAGCGAGCTGCCCAGATCGGTCAGGTCGTACTCGACCAGATTGAGATCGGGGTTGTCCTGGATGCCGAGCTCTTCGATGCGCCAGAAGTTGACCGAGCTGGTGCGGCGGTAGGTGCCATAGACGATATAGCCCTTGCTGAGCAGCAGTTCGGCAAGGTACGCACCGTCTTGTCCTGTGATGCCCGTGACTACAGCGCGCTTTTTCATGGTTCTTTCCTGATGAGTTCGTGGTGGGGTGTTCCGAGCAGCAAGTAACGCGCACACCCCGGATTGCCCGGCATTTTAGGGTGCCTCACCAGGCACGGGCCCGGTCGAGAAGCCGGGGACGTCGAGTGACTTCAGCACCACACGCCGCTTGAGCGACCATGGCAAGCTGGCCAGTGAGAGCGCACGAAACTGAATGCCGAAGGTGGTGTCTTCCAGGGCGAAGTGAAGCTTCGCGGCAGTGTCGCTCGCTCCGAGTTGGTGACCACTGACCACTTGCGACGCCAAGGTGATCCCGGCGCCCGAGATCACGTCGAACGCTGCGATCGGCATCCGGCTGGTCGCCGCAGCCGGGCCGGCGGCTTCGAAGCTGACCTCGTAGCGGCCCTTGGGCAAAGGCATGTCGGGGCCGAACATCAACAGCCCCACCGCGCCATTCGATTCGATCCAGGCTCGCCCTGCGACCTCGGTGACCGTGCCGGACGCCGTGTGAAGCCGATTCACCCGTTCCGGCCAAGCCACCGCGAATGCCTGGTCGACCAGGCGCGCCACGCGGTCCCAATCGGGCGTCGCGTCGCCCTTTCGCGCTTCGAGCCACCAGGAAAAGGCGCCCTCGGGATGCTGTCCGGCGAACGCCACTCGCCGGCGCAACGGCCAAGGCCCCTCGGTGGTCATTTCGCCCAACGGATACACCTGCCCCGTTTCGGCGTCCTGGCAAGTCCAGGCGCCACGCACGTCGACCACGTCGAACCCCGCGGCTTCCACCAGTTCCCTGGCCTCTTGCGGGGTGAACTCCAGGATGTGTTCGGGATGGCTCCAGTTGAGCAGGGCCGTCACGGCCCGGTTCGGGCTGTCGATCGCAAGCAGGCCGCCGGGCTTGAGCACGCGGCGGCTTTCGCGCAGGAAAGCCACGATGTCGTGCGGCCAGAGGTGCTCGATGTTCTGGCCGGAGAACAAGACATCGCCGATCCCGTCTGCGATGGACGACATGTCGCCTGCGGTGTTGGCGATCCATTCGACATTGGGCGGAAGATCGTCCGGCTTGGGCGAGTAGAACTCGATCCCGACGTGCTTTCGCGGCGCGCACAGGGCCTGAACCCATTCGAAGTACCAGGTTCCTGCACAGCCGACGCTGACGAAGCATTCGACGTTCTGGGGCAGCCGTCCGATTTCCTCGCCGCGCAAATGGTGCAGCAGGTGGTTGAAGTCGTCGTGCGCCAACCCGTGAATGCCAGCCGACGCCAGGGCCTGCATTGCAGAAGAATCGGTCGGCGCGATCGGGCGCGCCGTGCCGAAAGACCGGAGTTGTTCGGATTGCGTCGCGGAAAGGTGGGCCGACAAACAGTCGTTGACCGAAGCGGCGAAACCCGCAGCCGAGGACACCACCGCGTGCAGCCCTTCGGGCGTTGGTGGGTGTTGGCGAGCCGGGTGTTCCGGCAGCATCGGTGCATCCTCGGGTACGACGGCGATCAGCACGTCACCCGAGTGAAGGACGGCCTCGGCATCGAGCAACGGCGCGCCTTCGCATTCGAGCAGCTTCAACGTGAAGGCCCGCGCGTGGCAGTAGTGATCGCCCGATCGATACACAGGCTCGATGCGAAATCCATGCGGGGGTTGCGCCAGCAGCAGCTTCAGCGGGCCAGCCATGCGTGCCAGGGCAGACTGGTCGTCAAGTACCGCCGAGATGTCGACCAGGAGTTGATGCGCCGGTGCGATCGAGGGCAACGTCACCGCCATGGCGCGCGCCGATGCGCCCAACTCGTTCGACGCGCCATCCGGTATCGGATCGCCCCGAACGGCCCGCGCGAGCGCGTCGCGTCCGAAGCGACTGTCCGAGGCAAATGCCTCGATCGCTTGCGCATAGGACCTGGCGCAGGTAGCCGGGTCATGCTGTCGTCGAACGACGTCGCGCGCACGCGCGCCGAGACTGCTTCGCTGGTCGGCGTCGAGCCAGAGAGCTTCCAGCCGCTTGCGCAGATCGTCGTCGCTGAATTCAGCCGGTAACACCACCACCGCGTCGGTGGGCAGATAGGCCATCGAACCGACCGCGTTGACGATCGTGGGAAGCGCACAGCCCATGGCATCCAGCACGGCCGCCGATGTCTCTCCGCGCGACAGCGAGCGCAGCTGCACCGCCACGTCTGCAGCCTGGAGGTAGGTTTGAAATTTCTCCGCTTCGGTCCAGCCCGTGATCTGCACGCTGCCCGGGGCCAGGCGATCGATGTCAGCCTGCAGAAGTCGGCCGAATTCGCCCCGATCCGCCTCCCCGACCATCACGAGCTTGCATCGACGGTCGCGCGCGAGCGATGAGGCCGCCCAGGCATGCACCAGTCGATCGTTGAGCTTGGTCGGGCCCAACATGCCGAAGCTGCAGACCAGAAAATCCTCGTCGCCGAGTCCCAGCGATTTGCGTGCCTGCGCACGCAGCGCGGCAACGTCAGGCTGCAATTGGCGAAGCAGCGGAATCTCGACGCAGCGAGAAGCTGCCGCGTCTCCATACCACTGGCTGGCCAGGTCGATGGAGTGCCGGGAGTGGACGATCACCCCTTGCGCCTGCTGCAAAACCGGAAAGCTGCACGGATATTTGAAGATGACGTCCGTCACGTCGTCGTCGCAATGCCGTTCCCGGACGGCTCCGAAGCCATGCGATGCGTAGAGCGATTTTTGCCATGCGTCATGGCTCTCGCCGTGCAGCTCGCGGTGTGCCTGAATGCCGCTCAAGAAAAAGTCGTGCAGCACGACGGTGCCGGGGATCGCGCCGAGCAGGTCGAACATGTGCGTGTGGAAGGTGGAGTTTCCGAAGTGATAGAGCACGCGGTCGTAGTCGTCGGCGTGTTCCGAGAACCACTCGATGGTTCTCACCGGATAGCGGGCCGCCAGGCCAGGGTCGAGGCTGGCCACCTCGTCGGCGATCAGTTCGATCTCGTAGTAAGCCGACAAGGCGGGCAGCAACGCTGCGCTGTAATCGGCAATGCCCGAGCGTTGCGGCGGCAGCGGCGAGACGTAGGCCAGCAGTGGCTTTTCGATCGACCCGGGCATGACGCTGGCCGAACGGACGCTCGATCTGGCGTGCAGTTCTTCCAGGCCGCGCAAGGCGCGTTCCGCAGAGGCGCTCCAGGTGAATTTGGCGGCCTGCGCCTGGCCATGCTCGACCAGAACCCGGCGAAAGTCGTCGTCGCCGAGCGCCTGGACGATCTTCGCTGCCATCGCCTTGTCGTCGCGCGGGTCGAACAGCGCGTCGGCCCGACCGATCACTTCCGGAATGCTCGAGTTGTTGGCACCGATCACCACGGCGCCGCAATGCATCGCTTCCAGCGCCGGAAGGCCGAAGCCCTCGTGCCATGAGGGGAAGACGAAGAGCGCGCAGAGGTTGTACAGGTCGATCAGGTCTTCTTCGGCGACGTAACCCGTGAGGACCAACTCGCCATCCGCAAGTCCCTGTGCGCGCGCCAACTGGAGCAAGGCCGTTTTGCTTTCCGCAGAGGCCGAGCACACGATCGCCAGTTGGTGCGTGGCACGCAGGGGGCGGGGTAGCAATGCAAAGGCG
>Ga0070665_100006192_pt1 | contig 12245 bp, 10 predicted proteins | sample KBSS13metaG_FD_65862 | JGI IMG/M metagenome (GOLD analysis project Ga0070665, IMG submission 65862) | Switchgrass rhizosphere microbial communities from Kellogg Biological Station, Michigan, USA - KBS S1-3 metaG | ecosystem: Host-associated > Plants > Roots > Rhizosphere > Soil ...
AGCTGCGCTCGCGCGCCAGGTCGACCACCGTGGCCACGGCATCGGCGGCGCTGCCGTGCGGCAGCCAGGCACCGAGCGCCGAGTATTCGTCGAACAGCGTGTACCAGCGATTCACAGTCTGGTGCTCGTCGGTGCGCAGCGGTCGCGAGCCATGCCAGCCGACGGCGCGCAGCGCGCCCAGCAGGCGCGCCGACCAGTCGTGCGCGCTGCGCGGTTCGTTGCCCAGCAACGCCAGTCCCTGGCGCAGCCGCGCAGCCAGCGCGCGCGGAGCATCGGCATCGCGACGCTCGAGTTGCGCGGCCAGCGAGGCGGCACTGAATTCCAGCTTGTGGCCGTCGCGAACCAGCGCCTCGATGCCGGCGCCGGCGAACAGGTCGTCGGTGTCGAGGAACGGCATGCGCAGCCACAACACCACTTCGTCGAAGCGCAGGCGCGAGGTGAGCAGTCGCAAGGTCAGCAGCGCATGGGCGATCAGCGGGAAGTCCGTGAGGGGCTGTCCGCCCTCGATGGAAAAGAACGTGGAGAACGCGCGCGCGTCGTGCGACAACCATTCCGACGGCGACAGCGACTGTGAGAGCACCCGTTCGTATTGGCGGCGACGCTGGCGCAGCCGCGCATCGACGATCAGCAGGCGTCGCGCGGGATCCTGCTCGAGGTGCGCGCGGCACCAATCTGCGATCAATGCGAGTTCGTGTTCGTCATCATCGGCGGTGGCGACGCGTACGCGTGCGGCCGGCGACTCGCCGGGCACGGCTCGCGCGCCCAGGCGCTCGAGCGTGGCGCGTTGCGCGGCCGGCAATCCACCGACACCGGCGCACCACAACTCGCGCGCAGGCGCCTCCAGGCCGTCTAACCACTCCGCCAGTGGTTTGCGTTGCCCTGCATGCTTCTCCAGCGACGCCAGGGCGTCCAGCAGCAGATTGCCCTCGGGAGAGCCGCCGAGCGCGCCGCGACCGCGCGGGATCCGCCAGTCGCGCAGCAAGCGAATCGAACCGAGCAATGCGCGCGCTTCACCGCTGCCGCCTCCGCTCTCGCGGCGCAGATCGCGCAGCAGCGCCCACTCCGCGCCGTGGGGCAGCAACTGGTCCGGCAGGTTGGTCGCGCTCCACTGCGCGGTGAGCTGGCTTTCGGCGAACTGGGTGAACGTGAGAACGCGCGGCGTGTTCCAAAGCGTACGGCCGGCGGCGCGTTGCGCCGCGGACCAGGCGGCACGCACCGCGGCCTGGCGCTGCGCGTTGGCGACGATCAGCGTCGCCCCCGAAGCCAGCGCCCCGGAAATGGCTGGGGAAAGTCTTTGTCCGTTCAATAGCTTGTGCTGGCTATCTCAACGACTATTTGAAGCGAGACGCGGCCTGCACTACCTGTGGTTCGCCGGGCGTGCGCGCCGCATACGAGGCGAGCAGATCTTCGATGCGGGCGAACACCTTCTTGAGCAACGCCGCATCGGGCAACAGCGTGGTCCGGAAGTGATCGCGATACGGCACGTTGAAGCTGGTGCCCGGCGCCAGCAATACGTGTTTCTGCTCGAGCAGATCGAGCGCGAAGGTCTGGTCGTCGAAGTCCGGAATCTCGTCCGTCTTGACGCGCACGAAGGCGTACATCGAACCCTTGGGTGGCGCGAGATGCAGGAAGCGACTCGACGAAGTGGCGTCGAGGATGGCGCGGCGTGATTCGTACAGGCGTCCGCCGGGTGCCAGCAGCTCCTTGATGCTCTGGTAGCCGCCGAGCGCGGTCTGCACGGCCCATTGTGCCGGCACGTTCGAGCACAGGCGCAGCGAACTCAGCAACTCGAGTGCCGAAAGATAGTCGCCCGCGCCGCGCAGGTTGCCGGAGAACGCCGCCCAGCCGACGCGATAACCGCAGGCGCGGTAGATCTTCGAGAGACCCGACATCGTGCAGCACACGGTGTCGCGCACCAGCGTCGCCATGGGAATGGACTCGACGCCGTCGTAGGTCATCTGGTCGTAGATTTCGTCGCTGAACACCACCAGCTTGTGGGTCTCGGCGATCTTCGCGATGGCCTCGCACACGGCGCGCGGATACACCGCACCCGTGGGGTTGTTGGGATTGATGACGACGATGGCGCGCGTCTTGCGCGTGATCAGCGCCGCGATCGCCTCCGGATCGGGCACGAATTCGTTCTCTGGCTTGCAGGGATAGTAGACGGCCTTGCCGCCGTTCAGCGTGACCGCGGCCGACCACAGCGGGTAGTCAGGGCTCGGGATCAACACCTCGTCGCCGTCGTTGAGCAGCGCGCGCAGGCAGAGGTCGATGAGTTCGCTCACGCCGTTGCCGATGAAGACCTCTTCCGCGCTCAGGCCGCTGACACCGCGCATCTGCTGCTGCATGACCACGGCTTCACGCGCGGGGAAGATGCCCTTCTGGTGGCAGTAGCCCTCGGCCACGGGCATGTTCTCGATCATCGCGAGGCGCATGGTCTCGGGCGTGCGGAATCCAAAGGCGCCCGGATTGCCGATGTTCAGGGGGACGATCTCATAGCCCTGGCGTTCGAGTTCCTGGGCACGACGGGCCAGCCGACCACGGATCTCGTACTTGACGTGGCGCAGGCCTTCACTGGGGCGAATCTGGTGTTCCGTTGACATGACCAGAGGATAACGCGGCGCATGCGGGCGCGCAGCCCGAACTATTGTGAAATCCACCGCGATACCGCTCAGTTTTCGAGCTCGCGCCACCTCAGGCAGGCCACCCGCTGCGAATTGTCGACCGGTTCCGGCTCTGGACGGACCGCGGCACATTGCGGCCGCGCCTCCGGGCAACGGGTGCGGAACGCACATCCGGTGGGCCGGTCGACCGGCGATGGCGTATCGCCCGAGGCCGGCAATGCCGCCAGCCGCGCGCGTTCGCGCTCCGGGTCCAGGATCGGCACCGACTCTAACAACATGCGCGTGTAGGGATGGCGCGGCGCGGCGAACACGCGGCCGGTGGGCCCGGACTCCACCTCGCGCCCCAGGTACATGACCAGCACGCGCTCACAGAGCTGGCGGACCACGGCGAGATTGTGGCTGACGAACACCAGGCTCAGGCCCTGCTCGCGCTTGATGCGCATCAGCAGCTCGAGGATCTGCGCCTGGATCGACACGTCGAGCGCACTCACCGCCTCGTCGCACACCAGTAGTTTGGGCTGCAACACCATGGCGCGCGCGATCGCCACGCGCTGGCATTGCCCGCCGGACAAGGTGGGGCTGCGCCGCGTCGCGAAGCTCGCGTCCAGGCCGACGCTGTCGAGCGCGCGTTGCACGGCCGCGGCGCGTGCGGTGGCATCCATTTCCGGGCGCAGCGCACGCAGCGGCTCGGCCACGCACTCCGCGACGCTCATGGTCGGGTCGAGACTGGCGAAGGGATCCTGGAACACGACCTGGATGTCGGCGCGGACCGCGCGCAGCGCGTCGCCGTCCAGCTCGCGCAGCGAACGACCCAGCCACACCGCGTCGCCGCCCGACGCCTGCGTGAGCCGCAGCAGCGCCCGGGTCAACGTCGATTTGCCGGATCCGGATTCACCGACGATGCCCAGCGCCTCGCCTTCGGCCACGTCGAAGGACACGCCATCCACGGCGACGAGCTCAGTACGCCGGCGCCATCCCGGGAGGCGAAAGCGCACCGCGAGATCACGCACGGTGAGCGGCACTCGCGCCGACGACGTCTTCGGCTCCGGCGCCGCGCCCTCGAGTCGCGGCGTGGCGGCCAGCAGCGAGCGCGTGTAGTCGTGCGCTGGTCGCTCGAGGATCTGCCGCACCGGCCCGCGCTCCACCACGCTGCCGCCGCGCATCACCTGCACGTCGTCCGCGAGCGCGGCGATGACACCCATGTCGTGCGTGACCAGCGCCAGCGCCATGCGGCGCTCGTTGATGAGATCTCGCAGCAGCGCCAGCAGCTGCGCCTGCACCGACACGTCGAGCGCCGTGGTGGGTTCGTCGGCGATCAGCAGCTTCGGATCGCAGGCCAGGGCCATCGCGATCATGGCGCGCTGGCGCATGCCGCCCGAAAGTTCGTGCGGATACTGCGCCAGGCGCCGGGGCACGTCGTTGACGCGCACCTGGTCGAGCAACTGCGCGGCGCGAACGCGCGCCTGGCGCCAGCCCATGCCGCGATGCGCGACCAGCGGCTCCGCCACCTGGTCGCCGATGGTCATGTGCGGCGTGAGCGAACTCAGCGGATCCTGGAAGATCATCGCGACTTCGCGGCCGCGCAACCCGGCGCCCGCGCCACCCAGCAGCGACTGCCCCGCCAGGCGCGCCTGGCCGACCACGCGCGCTCGCGCGGGCAGCAGGTCCATCAACGCGAGGAACGCCTGGGATTTGCCGGCGCCGGATTCGCCGATCACGCCGAGGCAGCGGCCGGCGGCCAGCGAGAACGACACGTCGTGAACCGCGCGGCTGTCGCCGTAGGAAACCCCGAGACCTTCGACCTCGAGCAGCGCCGGCTCAGTCATCGCCGGGCGCCAGGCGGCGACGCAGTCCGTCGCCGAGCGAGTTGAACGCGATCAGCAGCAGGGTCAGCAACCCGGCCGGCACCAGCAGCATCCAGGGCGAGGATTCCATTTCCTGCGCGCCTTCGTTGATCAAACTACCCAGGCTGGCGTACGGCTCTTGCACGCCCAGTCCGAGGAAGCTCAGGAAGCTTTCGAACAGGATGACCTGCGGAATGGTCAGCGTGGCGTAGGCGATCACCGCGCCGATCACGTTCGGGAAGATGTGGCGCCACAGGATGGCCGGCGTGCGCGCGCCGCCGGCGATCGCGGCGGCCACGAACTCGCGACTGCGCAGGCTCAGGGTCTGGCCGCGCACGATCCGCGCCATGGTCAGCCAGCCCACCGCGCCGATCGCGATGAACAACGCGGCCAGACTGCCGCGCGGGAACACGGTCGACAGGATGATCACGATGAACACGTACGGCAGCGCGTAGACGATGTCGACGAAGCGCATCATCGCGGCGTCGATGCGGCCGCCGAGATAGCCCGCGGTGGCGCCCCAGGCGACGCCGATGCCGACACTGACCAGCGTCGCGAGCAGGCCCAGCGCCAGCGACACACGCAACGCCTGCATGCCACGCGCGAACAGGTCGCGACCCAGCCGGTCGGTGCCGAACCAATGCGAGGCGTCGAGCTGCGGCGGCGCGGCCAGGTGTTCCCAGTCGAGCGTGTCATGACTCCAGGGCGTGATGAACGGTGCCGCCAGAGCCAGCACTGCGAGCGCGCCCAGCACCCACAAGGCGGGCGAGATGCGTGTCTTCATGGGGCGCCGACCCGGACCCTGGGGTCGAGCCAGCCATAGGCGAGATCGGCGACGAGGTTGCAGACCAGCGTGAACACGCCATAGACCAGAATCATTCCCATGACCAGCGTGTAATCACGGTCGATGGCGCCTTGCACGAGGTAGCGACCCGAACCCGGCAGGCCGAACACCGACTCCACCACCAGCGAGCCGGTGACGATGAATGCCGTGGCGGGCCCGAGGTAGCTCACCACCGGGATCAATGCCGGGCGCAACGCGTGCCGCCACAGGATGGCGCGCGAGCCCAGCCCCTTGGCGCGCGCGGTGCGGATGAAATTCGAGCGCAGCACCTCGCGCATGCTGTCGCGCGTGAGGCGCGCGACGTAGGCCGCGACCGGCAGCGCCAGCGTGACCACGGGCAACACCAGGTAGGCCGGATCGCCGGGCACGTACCCGCCGACGCGAAAGATCGGCCAATAGATGCCGAACACCAGCGCCAGCAGCGGACCGATCACGAACGCCGGCAACACCACGCCCAGCATCGAGAACGCCATGAGCGCGGCCGCGACCCGCGAACGGTCACGCCACGCCGCCCAGGCGCCCAGCGGCACGCCGGCGAGGAAGGCCAGCACCGCCGCCGACAGGCCGATAGTTAGGGAAAGCGGCAGACCGCTGGCGATCAATTCCGTCACGCGGAAATCCTTGAAGCGGAACGAGGGACCGAGGTCGCCGTGCGCCAGCCCCGCGAGGTAGCGGCCGTATTGCACGAGCAGCGGCCGGTCGAGGCCGTAGGCCGCGTCGAGATTGGCGCGAATCGCCGGCGGCAGCGTCTGTTCCTGGTCGAAGGGGCCGCCCGGCGCCAGTCGAATCACGAAAAACGACAGCGTGACCAGGACGAACAATGTCGGCGCCAGTCCGACAATGCGCCGCAGTGCGTAGGCGAGCATCAGCTAGGGTGCCTCGCTCTCGTACACGTCGATGTCTCCCGTTACACTCGCGCCCAATGACCAATCAACCCCGGCGAATTCTCGTCGCAATCAAACGCGTCGTCGACTACAACGTGCGCATCCGCGTGAAGCCCGATGGCTCCGGCGTGATGCTCGACGGCGTCAAGCTCAGCATCAATCCCTTCGACCAGATCGCGGTCGAAGAAGCCCTGCGCATCAAGGAGCGTGGCCGCGCCGACGAGGTGGTCATCGCCACGATCGCGCCGGCCGACGCACAGGCCACCTTGCGCAACGCGCTGGCCATGGGTGCGCAGCGCGCGCTGCACGTGGTCACCGAAGGCGCTTCGGTGGAGCCACTCGCCGCCGCGCGCGTGCTGCTCAAGCTGGTGGAGAAGGAACAGCCATTCCTGGTCATCCTCGGCAAGCAGGCCATCGACGACGACAACAACCAGACCGGACAGATGCTGGCGGCATTGTGGAACCGGCCTCAGGCCACGTTCGCTTCGAAGGTGGAGCTCACCGACACGGCCGCGAAAGTCACGCGCGAAGTCGATGCCGGACTCGAGACTCTCGAGGTCGATCTGCCCGCGGTGGTGACCACCGATCTGCGGCTCAACGAGCCGCGCTTCGTGAAGCTGCCCGAGATCATGAAGGCCAAGACCAAGCCGCTCGAGACGCTCACGCTGGCCAGCCTCGGGATCGCGACCGATGCGCGCGTCAAGGTGACCAGGACCGACCCGCCGGCCGGCCGCCAGCGCGGCATCATGGTCAAGGACACGCCCGCCTTGTTCGCGGAGCTGCAGAAACGGGGGCTGGTATGAGCCAGGTGCTCGTCATCGCCGAACACGCCGGCGGCAAGCTCAACGTCTCCACGGCCAAGACCGTCAAGGCAGCCGCTTCGCTCGCGGGCGCGGAAATCGTCGTGGCCGTGTTCACCACGGCCGGTTCGCCGGTGGCCGCGCAGGCCGCGCAGATCGCCGGCGTCTCGCGGGTGCTCGAAGTGACCCACGCCAGCAATGACCACCAGCTCGCGGCCACGCTGGCGCCGCAGGTGGCCGAGGTGGGCAAGCCCTTCACGCACCTGTTCGCGCCGTCGACCACCTTCGGCAAGGACCTGATGCCGCGCGTCGCCGCGCTGCTGGACGCGCCGCAGATCTCGGATGTCATGAGCGTCGAAAGCGAGTCGCGTTTCAAGCGTCCGATCTACGCCGGCAATGCCATCACCACGGTGGAAGTCGCCGCGGGTACGAAGATCATCGCCACCATCCGCACGGCTTCGTTCGAAGCGGCCGCCGGTGGCGGCAACGCGAAGGTGGAGTCGGTGGCTTCGGGCGTCACCCTGCCCTCGCATACGCGCTTCGTCGCGCTGGCCGCGGCGTCCGCCGACCGTCCGGACCTGCAGAGTGCCAGCAAGGTGATCTCGGGCGGGCGCGCGTTGGCCAGCGCCGATGCGTTCAAGCTGATCTATGGCCTCGCCGACAAACTCGGCGCGGCGGTGGGCGCCTCGCGCGCCGCCGTGGATGCGGGTTACGCGCCCAACGACATGCAGGTGGGACAGACGGGCAAGATCATCGCGCCCGAGTTGTACATCGCCATCGGCATCTCGGGCGCCATCCAGCACCTCACGGGCATCAAGGACGCGCGCACCATCGTTGCCATCAACAAGGATTCCGAAGCACCGATCTTCGAGGTCGCCGACATTGGAATCGTCGGCGACCTCTTCACCATCGTGCCCGAGCTCGAGAAGCTGATCGACGCGTCGAGGAAGTGATCAGAGCTTGCCGAGGATGTATTCCGCGGACGAGACCTTGAACTCGCGCGGCGCCTCGATCTCGACATCGGCGGCAACGCCGTCCTTCACCACGATGGCGAAGCGCTGGCCGCGCGTGCCCATGCCGAAGCCACTGCCGTCCATCGTGAGGCCCAGCGCCTTGGCGTAGTCACCGTTGCCGTCGGCCAGCATCAGGATCTTTTCGCCGACGTTCGCATGTTTGCCCCAGGCGTTCATCACGAACACGTCGTTCACCGCCATGCAGGCGATGGTGTCGACGCCCTTGGCCTTGATGTCGCCGGCCTTGTCGACGAAGCCCGGCAGGTGTTTGGCGTCGCAGGTGGGCGTGAACGCGCCGGGCACGGAGAACAGCACCACTTTCTTGCCCTTGAAGAGCTCGTCGGTGGACAGATCCTGCGGGCCGTCCTTGGTCATCACCTTGAATTTGCCCGCGGGCATCTTGTCGCCAGCCTTGATCGCCATGTTCCGTTCTCCTTACGTGGATTGGTTTCGGGGAAATAGTCCGGCCTTGACCAGCATGCCGGGCACGGCATGGTCCAGGGCCTGTTGCAACCAGCGACTGGTGTCGAGCAACGCCGGCAGGTGAACGCCGGTCTCGACGCCCATGCGATGCAGCATATAAATGAGGTCTTCCGTCGGGATGTTGCCGGTGGCCGCCGGAGCGAACGGGCAGCCGCCAATGCCTCCGCAACTCGCGTCCAACACGGCGACGCCGCTCTCGACCGCCGCGTATGCATTCGCAAGCCCGGTGTTGCGCGTGTTGTGGAAGTGCGCGCGCAGCTTCACGCCCGGCAACGCGAGGCGCAGCGCCGCGACCAGCGCGCGCACCTGAGTCGGCACCGCGACGCCGATGGTGTCGGCCACGGCGATCTCGTCGGGCCGTCCCGCGGCGACGCGTTCCGCAAGACGGACCACGCGTTCGATGGGCACCTCGCCTTCGAACGGACAACCGAACGCGGTCGAGATGGTGATCTGCGCGCGGATGCCGGCGCTGTGCGCGGTCTCGGCGATCTCGCGCCAGGCGTCCACGGCTTCGTCGATGCTCGATCCCTGGTTGCGCTGGCTGAAGCTTTCGCTGGCGGCGATGGCCATGCCCACTTCCGGGCATTGCGCGGCCTGGGCGCGTTCGTAACCCTTGCGGTTGAGCACCAGCCCGATGAACTGCGCCTGGCTCGCACGGGGCGCCAGCGCGGCCAGGACCGCCTCGGCGTCGGCCATCTGCGGCACGCGCTTGGGATTCACGAAACTCGCCACTTCGATGCGGCGCAGACCGGAGTCGACCAGCCTGCCGATGAACTCCAGCTTCGTGGCCGTGGGCAGGACCTGCGACTCGCTCTGCAGGCCGTCTCGCGGCCCGACTTCGACGATCTCGATGCGGGTGGGTTTCATGGGCGGCGAATTCTAACGTCTGTCTCTGTGATACAACGCGCCGCCATGGCTGACACGCAAGGTGCGCTCGCTGACCTACGGGTACTCGAGCTGGGAACACTGATCGCCGGGCCGTTCTGCGGCCAGCTGCTGGGTGACATGGGGGCCGAGGTCATCAAGATCGAGGCGCCCGGTCAGGGTGATCCCATGCGCCACTGGGGCCCGCAACCACGCGGCAAGCCGTCGGTGTGGTGGCCGGTCATCGGCCGCAACAAGAAGGGTGTGACGCTGGACCTTCGCCAGGCCGAAGGCCAGCGCCTTTTCAAAGACTTGGTGCGAAAGTCTGATGTAGTGATCGAGAACTTCCGGCCCGGTACCCTCGAGAAATGGAGCTGCGGGTGGCCGGAGCTTTCCGCACTGAATCCCCGTCTCATCCTGGTTCGCGTCTCGGGGTATGGGCAGACCGGCCCGTATTCGCAGCGCGCCGGCTATGGCGGCATTGGCGAGGCCATGGGCGGCTTGCGCTACATCGTCGGCGAGCCGGACCGGCCGCCCTCGCGCGTGGGAATCAGCATCGGTGACTCGTTGGCGGCCGTGCATGCCTGCATGGGCACACTGGCTGCCCTGCACCACCGCGAGCGTACCGGGGTGGGCCAGGTGGTCGACGCCGCCATCTACGAGTCAGTGCTCAACATGATGGAGTCGCTGGTGACGGAGTACGACCAGCTGGGTCACGTGCGCGAACGCAGCGGACCCATTCTGCCGCGCATCGCGCCTTCGAACGTGTACCCCACCCGGGACGGCATCGTGATGATCGGGGCCAACCAGGACACGGTGTTCGCGCGGCTGTGCGAGGCCATGCAGGTCCCGGCGCTGGCCGAGGATCCGCGCTACCACGATCACCAGGCGCGCGGCACGAACCAGCGGGAGCTGGACGAGGTGATCGCGGCCTGGACGGCCACGCTCGACACCCGGGATCTGCTGGCCCTGCTCGAGAAACACGGCGTGCCTTCGGGCCTGATTTATCGCACCGCCGACATGTTGTCCGACCCGCACTTCGCGGCGCGCCAGGCCATCGTGACCACGCGGCATCCGCAATTCGGCGAGCTGCGCATGCAGAACGTCGCGCCGCGGCTGTCGGCCACGCCGAGCTCGGTGCGGACGCCGGCGCCGGCGCTGGGTGAGCACAACGACGTGGTCTACCAGGGGTTGTTGGGCCTCACGGCCGAGCAGCTCGCGCCCCTGCGGGCCAACGGCGTGATCTGACGCCACCAACAAAAAGGCCGGGCACGGGCCCGGCCTTTCGTATCGGTTCGATCGCAGCGGATCAGGTATTGAGCAGCCAGAGCTTGGCGATGCGGACCATGGTCGGGTCCTTCTTCACGGCGCGGAAAGCCTTGGCGGCCTCGGCCTTGTTGTTGCCCTTCATGTGCGCCATGCCCAGCAGCAGGTAGGCCTCGTCGTTGCGCTCGGCTTCCTTGGGGTCGCCCTTGGCCAGGCTGCCCTTGGTGATGCCCGCCTGGATGAGCTGCGCGCCCTTGGCGGCATCACCGCAGGCCAGGTACTGGGCACCGACCTTGACCAGCGCATCACCCGTGGCCGCGCCCTGCGCCGCCGCTTCGTTCTTCGGCAGCGACGGCTTCTCGACCGCCGCTTCCTTCTTGGCCGCTTCGAGCAGGCGCGTATTCACGTCCACGTCGCGCTTTTCGACGAAAACCTTCTTGGCGAAGCCCTGCTCGAGCACCGACTGCGCTTCGCAGGCCAGCTTCTCTTCGAGTCCGAGCTGCGCCATTTCCTTGAACTGTTCCGGGTCCTTGAGCACGTTCACCTGCAGCGCCAGTCGCATGACGTTGTGGGCCTGGATGTCGTCCAGGTCCCCGCCGCGCAGCGACTTCATCAGGTTCTGCCAGTACTCGGGCTTCGGGTAATAGACCACCAGCTTCTCGTAGGCGCTGCTGACGCAGGCGTTGTCGCCGGCTTTTTCGCAGGCCGCACGGATCAGCAGCAGCTGCTGTTCCTTGGGCGCGCGGTTGCTGTCCGCCAGCATGTCTTTCATGACCGCCGCGGCTTCCTTGTTCTTTCCCGACTGGTAGTACGCCTGGGCCAGCGCCACCTGCAGTTCGGGGTCGCGCGACAGCTTGAGACCACGATTCGCGTAGTCGATGGCCTTGGGGTAGTTCTTCAGCGAGGTGTACAGGCCGACCAGCGCCTTGTAGCGATCCGCCTTCTTCGCCTCGGGCATGCACGGCGAGTTCAGCGCGTTCTCGAGTTCCCGGGCCGCGTCCGCGTCCTGGCGCAGGTTGTGATAGGCGTAACCGCGAAATTCGGCCATGTAGTACTGGTCGAACGCCGACTTGGCGCCCGGAACCGCTTCGGATTCACGCACGCGGTTGAGCACGTCCTGCCAGCGCTTGGCCTTCATGGCCTCCTGTGCAGCCGTCATCGGCTTGGCAATGGTCTTGCTGATCTTGCCGCCGCCGGTGCAACCGGCGCCCTGTGCCGTCGCGGGGGCACTGAATCCCATTCCGAGAATCGCAGTCGCCGCGAACGCGATACCTAGGCCACTTCGAATTGACACGCACTTGCTCCGCGTAGAAATGAAGAACACAGACGCTTTCGACTTCGACAGGACTGGCGCGGTCTTCAACCCGCGGCGGCCGGTCCGTTCAGATTCAATTGCCACAACTTCGCGATGCGCGCCATCGTGGGGTTCTTGGTCACGGTCTGGAAGGCCTTGGTGGCCTCCGCCTTGTTGTTCGCACGCAGGTAGGCGATGCCGAGCAACAGGCCGGCCTCGTCGGTGTCCTTGACGCCGCTCTTGCCCAGGCCGCGCTGGATGGCCTCGATGGCCTTGTCGTTCTCGCCGTAGCTCAGGTAGGCCGCGCCGAGTTTCACGTCGGCATCGCC
>Ga0070665_100006193_pt1 | contig 12242 bp, 11 predicted proteins | sample KBSS13metaG_FD_65862 | JGI IMG/M metagenome (GOLD analysis project Ga0070665, IMG submission 65862) | Switchgrass rhizosphere microbial communities from Kellogg Biological Station, Michigan, USA - KBS S1-3 metaG | ecosystem: Host-associated > Plants > Roots > Rhizosphere > Soil ...
GCACGGTACCTCCCGGGTGGTGGCCGAGATGACGGCAATGGCGTAGCAAGCGCGTCTTCCTCGCTGTCGGCGACTGTATGTGCGGGTGCCGAGGGGCACGCTCCTAAGCCTGTTTTGGCGCCCTGTCGCGGGTGTTCGGCCGCAATTTCTATGCTAAGCCAGCGCTTCGAGGCTCGACCATTCCTTTGATCGCGAGTGTCCGCTGAATATGAAGATTTCGGTTCTCTGCTCCAGCACGTCTCACCCGATATATCCACGCCTGGAAAGCTGGGTCAGGGATGCCGGCGCCGGTCACGATGTCGAGTTGTTGCAGAAGGCGGCCGGGCTGAGCGGCGGAGATATTCTCTTTCTCATTTCCTGCCACGAAATAGTCTCGCTGAGGGATCGCGAGAAGTACCGACGCGTGCTGGTGATTCATTCGAGCGATCTTCCTGAAGGGAGGGGGTGGTCCCCGCAGATATGGCAAATCCTCAGCGGAAGGAACGATTTGGTCGTGTCGCTGATCGAGGCGCATGATAACGTCGATGCCGGCCCGATCTGCGCGCAACGGCGGCTGATGTTTGAAGGTCATGAATTGTATGACGAGATCAATGCCAGGTTGTTTTCGGCCTGGATTGAATTGATGGATTATGCAGTCGCGAATGCAGAGCACTTGACCCCGGCTCCCCAGGACGATCGTACCCCAACTTATTTCCGGCGACGGACTCCCGAGGACTCGCGGCTCGATCCGGATCAATCAATCGCCGCGCAATTTGAATTGCTGAGGGTAGCGGATCCGGCTCGATTTCCAGCCTTTTTTGACTTCCGTGGACACCGATACTTCGTGCGCATTTCCAAGACGCCGGAGGTGCCGGATGCGTGAACCACTTCCAAGCTATTGTGTCGCGACCGTCAGGCCGTGGAACATAGCTGAATACGAGAATTCGATAAGGCGCCTTCCCGGTGAATGGCAGCTGATCACGGAAGAGGCGCTGCTCACGCTCGAGCATCTGCGGGCCATCAAGCCAAGAGCGATTTTCTTTCCGCACTGGAACTGGAAAGTATCGAACGAGATCGTGTCGTCGTTCGAGTGCGTGGCCTTTCATGCGGCGCCGCTTCCCTTCGGGAAAGGCGGCAGCCCGATTCAGAATCTGATCGCGAGAGGGTTCTCGGAGACCAAGCTTACCGCCTTCAGAATGAAGGCGGGCTTCGATGACGGAGACATCTACCTTCAGCGTGATTTGTCTCTTGTCGGATCAGCCCACGAGATATTCATCCGCATGGCGCAACTGACGGCCTCCATGATAAAGGAAATGATCACGCGCTGGCCGACGCCCGTTCCGCAGGTCGGCGAAGCCGTCACGTTCAGGCGCCGGACCCCGGAACAGTCGCGGCTCGACGGCGCTTTTGACTTGACCAAGATCTATGATCACATCCGTATGCTTGATGCTCCCGAATATCCAAAGGCTTTCATAGAAATCGAGGGAACCAGAATCGAGTTCGGCGATGCAGAGCTGCAGGAGGGTACCTTGCGGGCCACCGCGACATTCAGAAAGATAAAGCCTTGACCGATAGGGTATTGGTCGTCGCCGCACACGCAGACGACGAGACGCTGGGGTGCGGTGGAACGATCGCGCGGCACGCCCGGCAGGGCGATTCCATCGACGTCGTGTTCGTGGCCGATGGTGTCACCGGACGCGGCGACACGGTGCTGACCGACCGTCATGCCGCTGCGTTGAAGGCTTGCTCGATACTTGGAACCAACGCGCCTGTTTTCTTCGACTTTCCCGACCAGAAGCTCGATACCTTGAGCTTCCTGCAAGTGGTGCAGGCCATCGAGCCAGTTATCGAGAGAGTCCAGCCGACCGTGATCTACACCCATCATGGCGGCGATCTAAATCTGGATCACCGGATTGTCCATCAAGCGGTAATGACCGCATTACGGCCGATGCCGTCCAGCAGCTACAAGGCGATCTATGCGTTCGAAGTTGCTTCATCCACGGAGTGGGCAAGTTCCGCCATCGGTGAGGCTTTTCGGCCGGACCATTTTGTAGGTATAGAGACGACCCTTGAACTGAAGATCGAGGCGTTGCATGCCTATAGCCGGGAAATGCGCGATTTTCCGCATTCCAGGTCCTATGAAGCGTTGCGCGCTCTTGCTATTTTGCGGGGAGCCAGCGTCGGGCTTCCTGCGGCCGAAGGCTTCATCACCTTGAGAAGCCTGCTCCGTTAGCATCTTGGCGGTTCCGGACAGCGCATCTCTTTTCGCTTTCTCGATTGCCGCCAGTTACCACCCAACGGAGCTGGGACAGACTTTGAGGAGGGGACCATGAGCGCGACCATTTCTATTGCCGGGCGACAGATCGGTCGCTCGCACCAGCCGTTCATCATCGCGGAAATGTCGGGCAACCACAATCAATCGCTCGACCGTGCGCTGGCCATCGTCGATGCCGCGGCCAAGGCCGGAGCGCATGCGCTGAAGCTGCAAACCTATACCGCCGACACCATGACGCTGAACCTCAGCCACGACGAGTTCTTCATCGACGATCCCAACAGTCTGTGGAAGGGCAGATCGCTCCACAAGCTCTACCAGGAAGCACATACGCCGTGGGATTGGCACGCTCCGATCTTCGAACGCGCACGATCGCTCGGCATGATTCCATTTTCGACGCCTTTCGATGCGTCAGCTGTGGATTTTCTCGAGCGGCTCGGCGTGGACTGCTACAAGATTGCGTCGTTCGAGAACACCGATCTGCCTCTCATCCGCAAGGTTGCAGCGACCGGCAAGCCGATGATTATCTCGACAGGCATGGCGACCGTCGCCGACATTGACGAATCCGTTCGCTGCGCGAGGGAGGCCGGCTGCAAGGACCTGATACTGCTCAAATGCACGAGCACCTATCCGGCGGCGGCGGCCGACACCAACCTCCTGACGATCCCGCATATGCGTGCGTTGTTCGGGTGCGAGGTGGGGCTGTCGGACCACACCTTTGGCATCGGGGCGGGTGTGGCGAGCGTCGCACTCGGCGCCAGCGTGATCGAAAAGCATTTTACGCTGTCGCGCGCCGACGGCGGGGTTGATTCGACGTTCTCCATGGAGCCCGACGAAATGGCGGCGCTGGTGGTCGAGACCGAGCGCGCCTGGATGGCGCTCGGTCAAGTCTATTACGGATTGACCGAAAAAGAGCATCAGTCGCAAATCTTCCGCCGTTCGCTGTACGTGGCCGAGGACCTTGCCGCTGGTGACGCGCTGACGGAAAGCAATTTGAGAATCATCCGTCCCGGCCTGGGCCTGCCGCCCAAATATTTCGAGAGCCTGATCGGCATGCGCGTGGGCCGCGCGGTGCGCCGTGGCACGCCGATGAGCTGGGAGCTCCTGACGCCGGCCGACGACGATGCGGCACCGGCGCAGGACTTGCCGAGGGGCGCTCGTGCCTGACAAGCCGCATGTCTGCCTGATCGTCGATAACCCGCTTCGCGACCTCGAGGGACTGATATTGCTGGGTCGGCAGCTCGCGGCCAAGGGCGCGACCGCCACCCTGGTCCCCATGTATGAGCAGGGTTTCGACGTGCCGGCGCTGCGTCCGGATATGGTGCTGGTGAACTATACCAGGCCCAACAATGCCGACCTGATCAAGTCCTACAAGCGCGCGGGAATCCTGGTCGGCGTGCTCGATACCGAGGGCATCGGCGGCAAGAATCCGGATCAGTTTGCCGAGATGGTCAAGAGCGTCGGCTGCACCGATCTGGTGGATCTCTATTGCGTCTGGGGGCGGGCGCAGCATGCGGCGTTCCTGCGTCGCGGCACGGTGCCGGCGGCGCAGCTTCATGCGACCGGATGTCCCCGCTACGATTTCTGCGCGGAGCCCTGGCGCGCGGCGCTGCCAAAGCCGTCGATCGAGCCTGGCTATGTCCTCATCAACACCAACTTTCCCGTCGCCAATCCGCGCTTTTCTGACAGTTCGTCGGCTGAGGAAGATTCGATGGTGCAGGCGGGCTTTTCGCGTGAGTTCGCGCGCCAGTTCGTTGTCGACGCCGGCAAAGCGTACCAGTCGGTGGTGGAGACGTCGATCAGACTGGCGAAGCACTTCAAGGACGTCCAGTTTGTCCTGCGCCCTCATCCGTTCGAGAACATCGCCTCCTACGATGTGCTCACCGAATTGCCGAATTTTCATGTCCGTCAGGATGGCACCTCGCTGGAGTGGATCAGCGGCGCGCGCCTGCTGGTTCATCAGAATTGTTCCACGGCGATTGAGGCCACGATGCTGAAGGTCGAACCGCTGAGCATGGAGTGGTTCAACACGCCGTCGTTACGGGTGGACGCCGCGACGCGGGTCAGTCGTGGCGCGGGGTCGGAGTCGGACCTCCTTGAACTGGTGCAGCAGGGGCTCGATGGCCGGCTGCCTCCGGTTGGCAGGGATACCGAGCAATTTCGGCAACAGATCATCGTCGACCTCTTCACCGCAGTCGATGGCGCGAACTCGTCGCGTGTCACAGAGGCGGTTCTCGACGCGATCGCTGTCGCGCGTGGCGGAAAACGCGGCGGCGCCTCGTCGCTGCCGCAACCGTCGCTTCGCGGCGTTGCGGCGGAGGCGATCCGGCGGGTCCTCGGCTACAAGACAAGTTCGGCGCTCCGCCGCAGCTATAGCGCCCCGGAAAATGAACGCCGCCGCCTCGGCAAGGCATTTGCGCCGGAGATGGTGAATTCGGTGCTGCAGCGCGTCTGCGCCGCTTCGGGAGACGGCCGGAATTTCGTCGCGCAACGGGTGACGGGCAACACGCGCTGGATGTCGAGGGCCCTGAGCGGAGCAAGCGTGCAATTAACGGAAGCGGTCTGATCGTGCTGCGCCGACTAGTCCAAAACACAGCTATCTCGGCGGTTGCCTACGCGCTGGCGGGCGTGCTCGGCCTGTTTGCAGTCGGCTTGATTGCAAGGTCGTACGGCCTGGCCGTGCTGGGCCTGATCGTGCTTGTGCGCGCGTTCCTGCCGACCGGGTTTTTGGCATTGTTCGATCTCGGTGTATCGGAGACGACGACCCAGGCGGTAGCGCGGGGGCGTGTTGGCGACTGGGTCGCTGCGGGCGAAAAGGTGTCGCTGCTCACCGTGATCGCCGCTGCCATGGGAATCGTCTCAGGCGCGGCGCTCTGGATTGCCGCCGGGTCGCTTGCGGCGATTTTCAAGGTGGCTCCCGATCAGGCTGCCGCGTTTATCGCCATCCTGCGTGTCACGGCGCTGGTGCTTCCAATTGCGTTCCTGGGCCTTGTTGCGGAGGGAGCCCTCAAGGGATTTGAGCAATATGGCTGGCTGCGTCTGACCGAAGTGGGCGGCAACGTGCTGTACGTCGCAGCCGTTTACGCGCTGGTATGGCGGGGGGCGCCGTTCGAATGGATTGCCTATTCCTATCTCGCGGTGACGGTCGCTAAATATCTCGTGCTGGCGGGTGTGGTTGGCCGCGCCGCGGCCGCGACCTCTCTCCGGTTTTGCTTATGGACCGCCGTGAACCGGCAAGACGTGCTCCATCGTTGTTGGCTGATGCTCAACAACCGAATCGCGGGCATCTTGCAGCAATCGCTGGTTCCTCTTGCGATCGGTGCGTTATTCGGCCCCACTGAGGTCGGGACTTACGATCTGATCACCCGGTTGCCTCGCTTCCTGAAAGCTACGATGGCGCCGCTTCACTCCGCAATTCTTCCGATTTCTACCCACATCGATGAAGCAACGGACACCCGCCGGTTGCAAATGCTTGGCCGCAACGGGCTGGTCCTGCCCGGGGCCGTGATCGTTCCAATCCTGGTCGTGACGGCGCTTTTCTCGCAAGAGATACTCAAGGTGTGGGTTGGCCCGCAGCATGCCGACCAGTGGCCCTGGCTCGCCATCTCGATGCTGATTCCTGCCATAACGGTGATGCTGGGTGCCGGGCAAACGGCGTTGATGGTGAGATCAGACTTTCTTCGCTTCAATACGCGGCTGCTCTATTTGCAGGTTGGACTGCAATATCTGGTGACCGGGCTCGCACTTTACTGGTTTCGCGAACGGGCCTTCATCCTGGGGTGGGTGGTCTCTTACGTCGTCTTCGCGCCCGTCATCGCCTATCACATGCTTTCATACATGAAACTTCCCGGCTCCCTGCTTTGGGAACAGCTGGCGAAACATGTGCTCGTTGGGTCGATACTTGCGGGCCTCGTCATCGTCAGCAAGATGTTCTTTGATCCCGGCAGTCTGATAGCCCTCGCAATCGTTGGCGGGCTGTGCTGCATTGTCGCCTGGGTACTGAGCGGGGCGATTATCCTGTCGGGGAGCGATCGTGCCATGTTCGGCAGGTTCGCCCGCGCGATGGCCCCGCGTTCGTGACGGCGGAATTCACCCGATTCGTTTGACCTGAATCAAAGTTCCCACCCGGTGTGAGACAGCGCGTTGCTTGCCCGTGCGGGTCGATTTTGCTATGGAAATGCCCTCATGTCGCGGGCCGTTGGGGGCGAGTGACGTGTCTTGACCTTCAGCAAAAGTCGGGTGCGCCAAGATGGGATTGATGTCCAGAGCGTTGTGGCATGTGAACCGTTCACCGCTCCGTTATGCGGTCAAGTCCGGCGTCAGCGCATGGCATCTCGGCGAGAAGCGTGAGCGCCGGCGCCAGGCACAGCTCCTGAGTGTCACCGCGGCGGAGAGAAGCAAGGCCGAGGAATTGAATCGCAACGGATATGCGATCGTCACTGAATTGATGGATCCGGCCGTGCAGCAACAATTCGCGACAGCCGGCATGACGCGGCTGGGCGACATCGAAAACGCCGAAGCCAAGCAGTCATCGAACTGGAAAAAATTCTGGGTCCGACTGCTCGACGCCGAAATGAAGGACGGCAAGCTCAGCGCCGATAATATTTTCGTTCAGTATGCGTTGCAGCCGTCGGTGATCAATGTCGTCGCAACGGCGCTTGGTGAGGTACCCTGGCTCGACTATGTCCTGTTGTCATATTCGCGTCACACCGGTGAGGAACTGGCGTCTTCGCAACTCTGGCATCGCGACCATGATGACGTCCGGGTCATCAAGCTTTTCAGCTATCTGACCGATGTCGAGGACGACGGCGATGGACCGTTCACGTTCCTGCCGCGGCAGTCGACCGATAAATTCGGCTTTCCGTTGCTGGGTAGCCATTTCCCCGATGAGCGCGTCTTCGACAAGGTGCCGCGCGGCGACATCAAGGTGATGAAGGCACCCCGCCTTGCAGCGTTCATGGTGGATACCGCGAAATGTCTGCACATGGGGAGCCGGATGGCGCCCGGGCACGGCAGGCTGCTCTACACGGCTACCTTCTTTGCGTTTCCGCGCATGTATCCGGGCGCGAAGAACCGGCCGTTCTTCCCCACGCCTGAGATGCCTGCGTTGCAGAAATTGATCTTGGGCCTCTGATCGGCTATCGACGCCCTGGTCGCCGACAGCCACCGATCAGCACTTGGGCATCCGGCAGTGGCCGAGGGAAAGTTCCGTGAAGTTCGAACCTGACGTCACGCCAGCGTCCAGATTGGATTTGTCGCGCGCGTATACGATCGATCTCGCGCGCAGCCTCCGGCGGCTGGCGTTCAAGAACGTACGGCGGACCGATGACGTCGTCGATTCCGAGTATAATTCCGGTGAGTGGGACCGGGTGCTCAATCAGCGCGCCTGGCTCGGGCGAACGCTTGAGGAGTTCCTGATCGGACAGAACACAGAACCGCGCCTCGCGAAGGTGGATGACCGGATCGTCAGAATAATCACCAGGGACTACTACCGGTACCGGATCAGCGCGCTGTCCGGACTGATCGCCAGACATGCCGGCGAAGCGACGTCGCTGCTCGAACTCGGCGCCGGCTACGGCGCTAACCTGTTCTCGTTAAGTCTTGATCCGCATTGGACCAGGCTGCGTGGCTTCGATATTGCGCCAAATGGCATCGAGGCGGGCCGGCAGATCGCAAGCCATTTCAAGCTCGACGACCGCGTAAGTTTCGACCGGATCGACCTCACGGATACCAGCGATCCGCAGTTCAGCGAACTGGCGGGCGGTACCGTTTTCACGTATTTCTGCATCGAGCAGGTTCCATACGCCGTGGAAGCTGTGATCGATAACATCATTCGGGCAAGGCCGGCCCGCGTGGTGAATATCGAGCCGGGTATCGACATGCTCAACCTGGCACGGCCGCGCGACTTCACCAGCCACGTTTATATTCGGTCGATGGACTACCAGACCCGACTCTTCAAGCTACTCGACGCGCTGGATGCACAGGGTCGAATCCGCATCCTGGCCCGGGAGCGTATGGCATTTGCGCCTACGTTGCATAATGATGGGCTCCTGTATGCCTGGGAGCCCCGCTGACGGTTTCCTTGCCCGACTGATAAGGCACAGGCATCCGGGCGTCTCTGATTTATGCTGGACGTGCGAATCGGATGGGATGATGACGTGACAGCTTCCGAGGTCGATTCTGGCTCTCTGCTTGCCGCTTTGGTGAGCGTGACAGCTGTCGCCACTTTCATGACCGTTGGTCTGTGGATTGCGGTCAAACGTCCCGAACTGGGCATGATCTTCTTCTTTGTTCTATTTGCTTTCGCCTGGAGACTCGTCTCCGTCCTCTACATCGATCTGTCAGGGCCGGTTTTTTCCGAGCAGTTGGCGAGAGATATAGGACCCGGTATTGCCGCTTTGCCGATGGCGATTTCTCAGGGGATCGTCGTCATGGCGATGCTGTTTTCGTTTCGACGCCAACGGTTGCGGAAACTCGTCGGTCCAGACGGGGCGGGGTTAGCGAGCTGGCTGCCTCCCGGACGATTTTCGCTCTCCGACTTTGCGTTCTTGGCTGTCGCTGTTTTTGTCGTCGCACTCTGGGTGGAGCTATTGGTGAGGGGCCAGATCCCGCTGTTTGCTGGTATCGAGCGCTTCGATTACACGCGGCTGTACGGCGGCCCGTTACATCGCCGCCTGCTGGAATGGGGACCCATGCTGGCGTTCCAAGTCGGCGTGTTCTTTGCAGTTCCCTTGCTGCATAGCGCGCGACCGGACCGGCGCTTCGGCGCGCTGTTCGCGTCCTTGCTTCTGTACCTGTTTCTGGCAGGGCATCGATTCTCCGCTTTGTATGCCTACTCCTCGTTCTTTGTCATACCGATCGGCGCGGTCCTGATCGGCCGTCAGGCAAAGTCTCCATTCCAGAAGGAAATAGTGTCCAAGGGAATGCTGCGCTATTTGGCGGCAGCCGGGTTGGTTTTGGTCGTTCTGATCGCCGGTGCCGTAGCCTATTCGTACATCGTCGTGCGAGGCGAGGGGGCCGAGCTTATGGAGAAGCTTTCGCAGCGAGTCCTGGTCCAGCAGGGCGAAATGTGGTGGATGACCTACGATCGGGTGTTCCTGCAGGATGACTGGAGCGGACGATTCGCCGCCTACAAATTGTTCGTCGATCCGTTCGACCCGTCCCGCAATTCGACGATGCAGTTTCTGATGGAACTTGCCCTGCCTCTTCAGCGCGCTCATTACATCATTGCACAGGGAGCGGCTTACACTGGCGGATGGCCGGAGGTCTTTTTCGAACTGGGTGGACCGATCGGCGGATTTGCCCTGGTCGCGCTTTCCGCAATCGTATTCTCGGAATTCGTGTTCCTGATGACCCGATGCATCGTTCAGGAGCGTTTTGCAACATGCTTTTTCCTGACCCCGATATTGTTCGCGCTCTCGATCATGGTTGTTTCGGGAATGGTCAATTCGTTCGTTCAGATCACTTTTCTGGTCAAGGTTGCTGCCGCTTTGGTAGTATATGTGACAGAAGACAAGTGGAGGTCGAGCATGTTATTCTTACGTCCGGCTGCCCCCCACGGAGGATGAGGCATTTTCATGAGCGTTTCGCCAAGCAACGTATCCGGAGATCGGTATCTCGGCGGACTGTTCATGTATCTATGCCGGACGATCCGCGAGCACCTGTTTCTGACGGTGCTGCTGCCGCTGCTCGCCACGGCTATTGCATATGTAGTCGCCCTCCAGCTTCCGACAGTCTATACAGCGCAGGGGAGCATCCGGATTGGAAAAGTGGATGGAGTGGAGGCCGTAAGCCCTGCGGGCGCGGTTTCGCGGATGAACTCTCTCTCATTCAAGCAGCGCGTGGCCCAGGCGACGAACTCCGCCGGCGACCGCAATCGAGGTAACCTGACGGCAAGGCAGGAGACTGCTGATACTGTTGCCGTGAACGCGCGCGCAGCCAGCGCCGGGCAAGCCCGCGACGCCATAGCCGCCGCAGTCGATCTGATGAATGAGGAGCAGCGCAGAACCCTTGGTCCGCTGGAGGTTGAAATCAAGGAGCAGCTTGCGGCCAGTGATAGGACTATCGCCAGTCTGGCGCAGACGAGAGATTCGCTGTTGGCCGTGGCGAGAGAAGATTCGAAGGGAGCGTTCGGCGATCCGGCGTTCGCAGCGATGCTGAGGGTGTGGTTGTCCGATCTTGTCTCGCGCAACGAGGACAGGGTGACTGCTGCGAAGGCCCAGCAACGAGTGCTGTCGGCAAGACTTGGCGCATGGAGAACCTATCCGACAATTCTTCTCGATGAGCCCTACACATCGCCGGGATTCGCGGTGGCCCGACCTGTCACGATCGCCATCGTTGCCGGAGTGATCGCCTTCCCGGTACTTCTCATCGTGGCAATGCTTCGCGCACCAAAACTCCTGCGTCGGGGCTAAAACGCCGGCTGCGGACCATCCGTCACGACTTCCGCTCCAAGAATCGTCCGAGGCCCTGCCGGCTTCGAAAGGATTTACTGCCTGCATCGTGCTGTGCTTAGCTTCCGCGCAAGAAAGAAAGCTTTTTTGTTTCGATGGTACGATTCGCATGGTTCCGGTAGTTTTATGATGGAGACGGAGAGCGCGACGCGTTCGGAAATACGGTTTTGTCTCGGGACGGCGGTATTGTTGGAACGCGCTGGGCGGACCCAGGCGCCACCTCCAGAATCGATATTGTGCGGCTGCGTCGAGGCGGCACCGTGCTGAAACAGGCGGTCATTCTGGTCGGTGGGCTGGGTACTCGGCTGGGCGAGATGACGCGGCTGGTCCCGAAGCCGTTGCTGGAGGTGGCCGGAAAGCCGTTCCTGGATTACATTCTCGACGAACTGTCGCGCTATCCGACCATTCAGGACATCGTGCTGCTGGCGGGCCATCAGTCCGGGCACGTGGTCGATCGCTATGACGGTAAGCGCTGGCGCGGCGCGGCGATTTCAGTCATGTCCGAGCCTGCTCAGATGGGGACCGGGGGAGCGTTGAAGCACGCGGCTTCGCGGCTGGACGACAGGTTCCTGCTTCTCAATGGCGACTCGTTTTTCGACTTCAACCTGCTCGATATCGCAACCGGCCCGACGGATTCTTCACCTGCGCTCGTAAGGGTGGCGCTGAAGAAAGATCACGCCGGAGATCGCTACGGTCGCGTCCTGCTTGATCGCGACTTGATCAAGACATTTCTGCCGGCGGGTGCGCAGCCGAACGGGCCGATCAATTCGGGCGTCTATTGCATCGATCGAAGAATCCTTTCTTTCATCGATGAGCTGCCCTGTTCGCTGGAGCAGGCGGTCTTCCCGCGTCTCGCCGTGCAGGGGCAGTTACGGGCGTCGCTATATGATGGGTTCTTCATCGACATCGGGGTACCCGCCGATTTTGAACGCGCACAGACCGAGCTTCCCGAACGAGTGCGGCGTTCCGCCGTCTTCTTCGACCGGGACGGGGTCCTCAACGTCGACAAGGCATATGTGCACAAGATCGAGGATTTCGACTGGGTGGCCGGGGCGCGGGAAGCCATCAAGCTCTGCAATGACCTCGGTTTTCTAACCTTTGTGGTCACCAATCAGGCCGGCGTCGCGCGCGGCTATTACGGGATCGAAGCGATTGAGACGCTGCACGACTGGATGAACCGGGATCTCGCTGAAGTTGGCGCGCATATCGATGAATTCCAGTACTGCCCGTATCACGAGGAAGGCGTCGTCGCGGAGTGGCGGCAAGCAAGCGACCGACGCAAGCCGGCGCCAGGCATGATCCTCGATTGCCTCAAAGGCTGGCCGGTGCGCAAGGAAACCAGCTTGCTCGTCGGCGACATGCCGCACGACCTTCAGGCCGCCGCCGCTGCCGGGATCAAAGGGCACCTTTTCGAGGGCGATAACCTTTTGTCGTTTATCCGGCCGTTGCTTGGCGCGAACGGCGCGAATCGCTGATCAGCCGGGGTTGATCGCGCGGTACATCAGTTCGGCCCGCTCCCAATCCTCCGGCGTGTCGAT
>Ga0070665_100006194_pt1 | contig 12242 bp, 8 predicted proteins | sample KBSS13metaG_FD_65862 | JGI IMG/M metagenome (GOLD analysis project Ga0070665, IMG submission 65862) | Switchgrass rhizosphere microbial communities from Kellogg Biological Station, Michigan, USA - KBS S1-3 metaG | ecosystem: Host-associated > Plants > Roots > Rhizosphere > Soil ...
CGCTCATGTAAACCTGGATGCCGTAGACCGACCAGAAATCGGCGTTCGTCCACGTCGGATAGCGGAAGTCCCGAAGCTGGAAATCGTACCCGCCCATCCCCTGAATGTTCATGTAAAGGATGAACAGGATGGCGATGCCGCGGATGACATCCAGCGAAGCAATCCGCTCCGCGCCGCGAACACGATCGATGCCCAGGTTAACGTCTGCGTTCATGTCTGGCCCCCCGGCAGAATGACTACGCTACGTCGGTTGGCTGCGCCTTTTCAGTTCGCTTTGCAACCTAGCGGAAGATAGGTGGATGATGCCGGAGATCCCATAGCTAAGTCGGTGTTGGACCAACTACCGACCCTGCATGCTACGCGTGCTGCAAGTCGATCCGGATGCGTTTTGCCCAGATTAGTGTATCATCTGACGCAACTCGGCGGAGTGCATCGGGGATCTCGGCCCGATTGTCGCGTGGGGGACCGTGGTTGCGAGCAGCCCGTCATTGGCAGGCGTGTCTGTCAGTTGTCGCATTGACGACCAGCGCACCAGTTTTTGCGACCATGTCGCCGTTGGAGCCTGCCCCGCCTGACGCGCCTGCAGCGCCGATCGTGATTACGGGCTCACGAATCCCGCGGACCGATCTCACGGCGGTCAGCCCGGTCACAACGGTTCCAGGCGAGGAATTCAAGCTTCAAGGCACGACGAACGCGGAGGACGTTCTCAACCAGCTACCTCAAGTCAATCCTTCGCAAGGCCTGTTCTCACCTCCGGGCGCGACCGGCATCGCGACCGTAGACCTTCGCGGCCTCGGCTCGGTCAGGACGCTCGTGCTGGTGAATGGCCATCGCCTCATGCCTGGCGACCCGCGATTCCCCCAGGCCAATATCGACGACATCCCATCTCCGCTCATCGGGCAGGTCGAGGTGCTGACGGGGGGTGCGGGGGCGGTCTACGGCTCGGACGCAGTCGCCGGCGTCGTAAATTTCATCCTCGACACCAAACTCGACGGCGTGAAGGCTGAGGCGCAGATCGGCGGTTATCAGCACGACAATCGGGACGACTTTGCGCGGACGCTGCTTGACGCTCGGCAGTTCCTTTACCCTAAAGGCAATGTCCTCGACGGTCGGCGCTTGAACATGTCCGCGGCCTTCGGCCTGGAGTTCATGGAGGGCCGCGGCCATCTCACCCTTTACGGAGGCTACCGCAAGGTCGCCGGCGTAACCCAGGCCGAGCGCGATTACGGTAGCTGTCCGATCACGGCCAGGATCGTCGACGGATCGCCCTCTTCCATCCTGGAATGCGGCGGCCCGACGATCTCGTACCCCGGCAATTTTTTCGACAACCTCGACAACGTCTATCTGATCACGGCCGACCGGACGTTCGTGCCCGGGCTTTCGCGATTCAATTACGCGCCATGGCATTACATCCAGCGGCCGGACAAGCGGTACACCGCAGGCGGCTTTGCCAACCTCGATCTTTCCAGGGGGCTCAATGCCTATGTCGAGGTAATGGCGATGAAGGACCGAAACTCCTGGAAGGTCGGTCCTTCAGGGGATTTCAGGCATACCGAAACGATCAATTGTGACAACCCGCTGCTGTCGAACCAAGAACGGTCACTGATTTGCCGGGACGGAAATTATGTCGGCCAGACTGCGGTTCTCGATGCCAACGGCCAACTTGTTCAGGTGACCGGCGAGCCCACGCCATTTTTCGATCCGCTGACCGGTACCTACAATCGCGCCTGGCTTTTGATTTCCCTGCGCAACATTCAGGGCGGGTCGATCGAGGATGTTCTCGAGCATCGGAGCATCCGGCTGCTCGCCGGGGTGAAGGGCGAGCTCGGGCGCGGTGTCAGTTATGATGCGAGTTACCTGTTTGGACGGACCAGTCTCGATCGCGAGTACCGCAATAATCTGTCGGTCGACCGGCTCACGCGAGCATTGGACGTGGTCTCTGATCCGTCAACAGGCCAGCCAATCTGCCGGTCCGCATTAATCGCCCGCGAGCTTGGCGCAACCGCTTCAGGTGCGGATGCGAATTGTGTCCCTTGGGACGTGTTCGCGACCGGGCAAGTGACGCCTGAAGCCACCGCTTACCTGACCATTCCAGCGTCGATGAGCGGGTGGTTCCGGGAGCAGATCGGCAACGCCAATGCCACCGTGGAACTCGATCAATGGGGGATTGGCAGCCCATGGTCCGAAGAAGGTGCTGCAATCAACGTCGGCGCCGAATTCCGGAAAGACTCGCTCGAGTTCGATCCTGACGCGTTCACGGAAGTTGGCGAAATTGCCGGGCTCGGAGAACAATTCTCCCATATTCGAGGTTCGATCGACACCAGAGAGGTTTTCGGCGAGGTCCGCATACCGGTGATCACTGACAGGCTCGTGAAACGGCTCGCCTTGGAAGGCGGATTTCGCAGGTCCTGGTACAGCAATTCTCGAACCAGCCTCGCGAGCAATACTTACAAGCTGGCAGTCGATGTCACCGCCCTCCCTGGCTTGCGCTTTCGCGCCAGCCAGCAGGGCGCCAACCGGGCTCCGAACGTTCAGGAGCTTCTAGGGCCGTCCCAACATGATTCTTTCCTTCGCGACCCCTGCACCGGACCCGATCCGACCGCGACGGAAGCACAGTGCCTTCTGACCGGCCTAACAGCGGCGCAATACGGGAACCTCGCCAAGGCCAACGGACTCTTCGAATACAACGCCATCATCGGCGGGAACGAAAACCTGAACGCAGAAGTCGCGACTACGCGCGCACTCGGAATCGTCCTGCAGCCGCGCGTCCTTCCCGGCTTGAACGCAACGATCGACTGGTGGGACATCCGACTGAAAGGCGCGATTTCGAGCGTCGGGGCTCAGTCCATCGTCGACAGCTGCATTGCCACCGGTGATCCCTTCTTTTGCACCCGCATTCATCGCGCTTCGAATGGCTCGCTTCGGGATGAAGGCGGCTATGTCGACAATCGCCTGGCAAATCTTGGAAGCCTTAAGGTCCGTGGAATCGACGGGAGCGCCGACTATACCATTGCCCTGGGTCGCCTCGGCTCCGCGAACATCGGATTTCGCGGCGCGTACGTTCTGCATTGGATTGTCGACAATGGCGGCACTTCGATCTCCTACGATTGCGCCGGCCTATTCGGTGCCCCGTGCGGAATGCAGCCGCGATGGAAACATACCGCTCGAACGACGTGGGACCTTTCACGCAAGATCTCATTGTCTCTTCAGTGGCGACACACTGGCGGCGTGAAGCTTGCCGCGCTTGATCCCAAATTCAACCTAACCGACGAAGTCAGTCCAGGACACACGAGGATAAGAGCACAAGACTATTTCGACGCGACATCGGTTTTCAGAGTTCGAAAAGGCTTCGAGTTGCGGGTGGGGGTCAATAACCTGCTCGACCGGCAACCGCCGCTGGTGATCGGGAACACGGCGGCCGGCGATGGGCCCTACAACGCCAATACATACCCGACGTGGTACGATCCGCTCGGCCGCTACATCTTCGCCAGCGCGGCCGTGACCTTCAAGCCATGAGCGTCGAGATTATTTCAACGCGGCCAAAAGCTGGGGACTGCATTCGCCGCGCCTCGCCGGATCAGTGCAAAAGTCCGGACGCTTTCCTGTCTCGCGCCAATACTTGATCAGCCCGAACCGGTCGGCGAGTGCGACGAAGCCCGAATCCTGCCGGAGATTTTGATTCACGGGAGTGAACAGGAACCATGGCTCCAACGGTCGATGGCGGTCGAGCAAGGAGTTCGCGGCGTCGAAGGCAGCTCTGGCATCGCCAAGTTCCGCGATCATCATCACCCCGATTTCCGGTGGAATCCTGTCATTGGCGGAAGCGTTACGAATTTTGCCTATCGCTAACGTGATGGCCCTCTGGTCGCGCGCGGACCGTGCTTCAATGAACGTACGCCAAATGGGTCCCTCATCCTCAACTGGCGGACTTTGCGCATCGATGCGTTTGAAAATCGCGAGCGCATCGGCCGGCTGCTCGTAAAAGCCGACAATGTATCGTTGGGTTCGCCGAATGCCCGAATGGTTCGGCCAAATCTGTACGCCCTTTTGGATCCAGTTCTTGGCCGCCGTGATATTTCCGTTGTTCGCATAGGCTCGCGCGAGCTGCGATGTTTTGGGCGCTCCCCATTCATCGGTGGCCTGCGCGATCATGTGTGAGGAAAGCGCCTCGCGCAGGCGGCCGACGTTGCCGAGCAACCAACCCTCGTAAGAATATAAGGCGCCAAGCGGCTGCTTGGGGTGCTTGGCCAATCTCATGCCGCGCAGCAGGATCGCCTCTTTCGAACGGTAATCGTTGGGAGCCTCGAGGTCGGAGAGAACCACGTAGGCCCCGGCATCTTGAGGATCGAGCTTGAGCGTGAGGTTGGCTTCGCGACGAGCCGCCTCCTTCATTACCTGCGCGCGCTCGGGGACAGTGGCACTCTCCCAAGCCTCGCGGTACGCGACCGACAGCACATCATGCCCAAATGCAAATTCGGGATGCCGCGCGACGACGCTTTGCGCGCGGTCGATCATCTGAGCCCAGCCATTTTGTGGAACGTCCCGGATCATGTCGTTCGCCTGCAGCAAGGCGGAGAGCGCGGAATCGTCGGTCAGTGGCGGGTTCGCGGTGCGCGCGAAGATCGCCATGTTGACGACATCGGCGACGCGCGCGGCGATTTCCATCGGCAGATCCGATGCTTCTCGTCGGTCGCGCGTGAATTCCATCGACCACAGTGCGGCATGCGAACTGCCGTCCTCGATCCTAACGTCGACACTGACCGTCGCCGGGTCGTCGCGCACAATGCCTGTCACGATGAGGCCTGCCGGCGGATTCGATCCTTTCGCGGACGACTCCGGAGCCAATGCCGTGGCAATCTGGCTGTCGCCAAACTGATTGACGACCTCGTTCGGGATTCGTCGTGCCAGCGCGCGCGCATCGTCGGAGTTGGTCAGCGTGTCGAAAGGTTGCACCTCGACGCGTATCGATCGGTCGTCAGGTGCCTGACTGCGCAGCGTCCAGAATGCCGTCGCTGCGGCCACTAGGATGATGAGCAAGCCCGCAATCAACAGCGTTCGTGTCCGGAACGATTTTGAGGCGGGCGGCGAAGTCTCGGCTGGAGAGCTGCGTTCAGCGGAACCGGCTGATGTCAGTTGATAGCCAACGCCAGGTATTGCCTCGATTGAGTAAGACGCCTCGGGAAAACTCGAGGCCAGCTTACGAAGCTGGCTGATGCAGCGGTAGATCGCGTCGTCGCTAACCGACAAACCCTTCCAACACCGAGCGACGAGATCGGATTGAGAGACGACCGAGCCGCGCGCTTGGGCAAGCACCACGAGGACCTGCATCACGCGCCGCTGAAGGGTTTGAGCTACGCCATTGAATGTGACTTCGCACCTCGCGGGGCAGACGCGAAGCGATCCCAGATCGAAATCCGACTCTTGTGCCAAGTCGATGCCATGCACCCACGTGGCGTCTTGAGTTGACTCGTACATTCCGCCCCCGGCCAGCTCGGCGTCTGGCGAGCAACTCATAACATAGCCTGCAACAGCTACGAAGTCGGACGAAGATCAGACTAGATCAGGCAGAGATCGGGCCAGGAATTTCAGCAACTTAATTAAGCTTGTCACACAGTTGAGCGGGGGCCGCTCGCTTCGTTGCTGAAAGGATACGGTAATGTCGAGCACATCGATCAAGGGCAAAAGAGTCTTCACCGTTGTGGGCATGTGTCTGATCGGGACCGCCGCCGTCGTGATCCCGGCTGCGACAACTGCGGACGCAAAGCCCGTCATCATCCGCGGCATCCCTTCGCCAGCTCCGAACGAGTTGACGCTCGCTTATCTCGCCAGCTTTCCGGGAGGCTCGCTCGAACCGGCGCTCGACAAGCTGGGGATCGGCCCGATGCAGCCGGGCGACCCACTCATCCCAGATTCGAACCCGACCGTATCACCGCTGAACGGCGAAGTGCTACTGAGCATTCATCGGCCGCTCGGCTTGTCGCCTGATGACATTCCTGCCGAAAGCATTTTTGCCCGGCCCGTTGAATTTGGCCCCGGGTCCGTCGCCCGGATCAGGGCCACGTTCATCGCTCCTGTCGGGCCTTACGCCACGACCGGTGGGTTCGCGATTGGTCTGGGGGGCAGGATCGGTGGCAAGGACGACCTGCCTTTGGACCCCAGGGTTTTCGTCACCGTCAATGTGCGGCCGAATCAGCTCGTCAGGTTCCAGGTTCCCTTTGGCGCTGTCGACTCGACGAACACGGTCCTTCCGCAGGCCGTGAAGGACGCAATCTTTTCCACGACGGATCCTCAACCCTTTACGATCGACCTGACGATAGATCGCAAGACAGGTAATGCGACGGCGAAGCTATTGGTCATCGACCAAGTCTTCACCCTGCACTTCGCCCTGGCGGATTTCCGTGCCGACGGAGGACCGGCGATTACCGCAGTGGGACCCGGCGTTGCCGTGAACTCGAACGGGCCAGGCCAGACTGCGTCGGTCCGTGTCCGAGACTTCCGGATCTACACGAACGTCAATCACTGAGACCCGACCACCAGGCTTATCGGCTCCCCTGCGCCGAGAGCGGGGGAGCCGGCCCGCTCGGATTTGAAAGGAGATCGCTGTGAACCGCCATCTTCGCTCGGCATGCACCGCGGCTTTGCCCCTTTGCTTTTTCCTGTCTGGATGCGGAGGAGGCGGCGGCGGCGACTCTCATGTCGCCAGCGTTCCGCCACCACCGGTTACGCCACCGCCACCACCGCCGACTGCCGTCACCGTCATCAGCGTCTATTCGCTGATGCATACGCTCGACGTGCAAACCAGTTGGCTGGATTCCCCGGCTACCCGGAACGGAAATTATGACGTGATCGGCAGACTCACCGTCACGCCCCAAGGTGGCGGCTCATCCTCCAGTCGCGCCGCTCTTCCCGGCGAATTCAAGATGGCAACCAACCTGTACTTCGGCCAGGATTCGGGCGACATCCCCACTTACTCACTTGCCGCTCCAGCTGGAATCCTGCCGGGGGGCGTGACGTCGCTCGGTCCAGTTTCGTCAATCAGTTCGTGGGACATCAACCAGAACGTCGCGTATCGCTATGAGAACCCTTATGGAGACTTCACGCAGGGTCTCGGCCAGCAGCTGACCGCGTTCGACAAGGCTGCCGACGGTACCGAAACGCAGCTCTTTTCCTACGATCTCACGCGCGCTTCGACGAACTCCATAACCTCGCTAGCGTCGGGTAACAGTCTTCGCGCTACGCTCACCTACGACATTGGCGATTCCTATGTTTCGATGGGCGAGTGGTCGTGGCACGTCGTCGATCTCGACGGCAAGACCGTGCCGGGCACGGAGTCCGGTCAATTGCTGTTCGCGAGCGGCGAGCGAACGCCTACATCGGGCATTCCTGTTTCGGGCACCGCAACCTACGATGCCCGCTCGCTACTCCTGAGATCGAGCAGCGGAGCCCTCGGGATCCCGTTCACGCTAACGGCCGATTTCGGGGTTCGAACTATCGCCGCGCAGATCGACCAGGACTTCAAGAGTTTCGGCGACGACGATCCCATTCAAGGGATTCATGTCAGTGGCAGCGCGCCGTTCAGCAACGACGGAAGCTTCGACATCGCCTTGGCTGGTACCGTCAATTATAGTTACCAGAACCAGGCTACTCCGCCGCCTAGCCAGGCTGCGACAGGCGAGATGAACGGCGCTTTCTTCGGACCTCACGCCGAACAGGTCGGCGGATCTTTCTTCGTGCAGCGTTCGGGAGATCAGCAGCCCTTGCTCCAAGACACCTTCGTCGGACAGCAGAGGGGTCCCTGAGCGACTCTTGGCGGCGTCGCGATGCATGGTTTGTGGCTTCTCGCGATTTCGGCCGGAGTGGGCGCGACGTCTCCCGCAAGCGCCCAATCGGCCGAAGTCGCGAGTTTCGATCCGGTCATCGAGCAGGAATTCGTCGCCGGGATGAGCGCCTATGCGGTGCACGATTACCTGCGAGCCGAGCTCGCCTTTCGCAGGATCCTCGACCGCAACCCAAAGCTCCTCCGGGTGCGGCTCGAACTCGCCCGAACGCTCTACATGGAAAAGAAGGACGAGCAGGCGGACTATCATTTCCGTCTCGCGGCCGGGGAGCATCCATCTGCGCCAGTTGCCCGCAACATCGTCCGATTTCGGGAAGCGATCCGGGCCCGCCGTTCGTGGCGTTTCAACTTTGACGTCGGCTTCACCCCCGACAGCAACATCAATTCCGCGACGGCCAAAGAGTCAGTCGACATCTACGGGCTCCCGTTCCAGCTCGACCCCAGCGCGCGGGCCAAATCGGGGACCGGGTTTTTCGCTGGTGCCGACGCCTCGATCCGTCTCAATCGCTTCGGCAAGACTCCGATCTACTTCGGGACTTATGGGCGGTGGACCCGCTATACTGACCACCACTTCGACGACGCCTACGGGGGCATCGAGGCAGGGCCTGAGTTTCGCGTCGGTGGCGGCCGGCTGCGGGCGACCGCGACTGGTCTCAAGCGATGGTACGGGGAGCGCCCCCTGGTCAGTAGCTTCGGCGCGCGGATCGACTACGAGAAGTTAGTTGGCAGCAAGTGGACGATCGGCGGCAGCGCCATCGTCCGCCGCAACGACTATGCGCGGCGGAGAGATATCGATGGCTGGAGCGCCGAAGGTCGGCTCTTGGCCAACCGGCCAATAGGCTCGACCATGCTCGGATTAGCTTACGCGGGAGTCGAGCGCAGCGCGGCCAACGATCCGGGCCAGGCCTTTTGGCGGGAGTCGCTGGGCGTGGGAATTCTAAGCGAGATCGGCTGGGGCCTGCGCCCCCGGCTGGGCATCGATATTGCGCGTCAAACGGGCGATGCGCCGTTGGCGCCGTTCGGGAAGACGCGGCGGGATTGGATGCTGCAGGGATCAGCCAGCATCTACAAGCGAGACTGGAATCTTCGTGGATTAGCGCCCTCGCTGAGCCTGACTGTCACGCGCAACTACTCGACGCTGCCCCTGTATCAGGAGCGGCGCGTCCGAGGGGAGGTTCGACTGACCAGGGCCTTTTAGGGTTTCGGACCGAGCTCCTCGGACGGACCAAATGGTTTGTTTTGAGCCGAGCTTGATACTGGTGCCGGATGCAGGATTCGAACCCGCGACCTTCGGTTTACAAAACCGCTGCTCTACCAACTGAGCTAATCCGGCGAGGAGGCGCCTTTGCGTTATAGCACGCCGAACGTCCAGCCTTCGCTCCGCGCGATCTCGGGCGTCAGCCCTTCCGGATCGAACGCTCGTGGCTCGTGTAACGCCAGCGCCCGCATCCCGGCGGCGGTGACCAGCGCATCGGTCTGGTGATCGTTCGGCTCGAAGCGGAGTTTGACGGGCGGACTGCCGAGGCCATCGAGCGCGAGGTTGAGCGCGGCGAGCGTGCGGAGTTTGGTTCCGCTCATGCCCGCTCGGCGCAGATAGATTCGGGTGTAGATTTCGACGACGGCGCTCCCGTGTTCCGGTAGTTCATCCATTGGCCAGATTGCGACCTTCCCGTCGAGCCGATTGAGGAAGCGCATTCCTGCGAAGCTGGCTTTGGCCACCTGGGCCGCGCCGATCGCGTCATAGGCGCTCGCCGTCTTGCGCCCGCCCTGCGCGTTCAGCCGCGCGTCGCATTGCCGGAATCGAACGAAGTCTGACTTCACGCCATCCGCGATGCCGAAATAGAAGTGCCGGCGATGGGCGAGTTCGAGGAAGCTCGCCGCGCCAAGGTCTTCGTCGTCGCTCTTGCCGTCAACGTAGGCCCAGAATTTGCGCGCTGTTTTGGGCACGTCCGGCTCGCCGGGCAGATACTCGCCGCGCTCGACGATCGGCGGGGCGAAGCTGAAGTCGAAGCCGAACAGTGTCGGTTCCTCGATCGCTCGCTTGAGTAGCCAGGCGAGCACTTCCTCTCGCGACCAGACGTGGCCGGGACGAATGAGGCGCGGCGCCGCCGATCCGCGTGCCTCGGCAACTGCGATGCCCTTGTGGCGCCTTCCCTTGGCGCCTGACCAGTCGATCGCGACGTAGCTTTCGAACTGTCTCACTTCTTCTTGCGCGGGCGCGTTTTTGGCTTGGCCGTGGTGTAGTCACGCGACCGTGCGATCATATCCCGCACGCGGTCCTCGTCTGGACTATCGTAGCGGACAAGCACGCCCGGCCAACCGGCGTAATGCGCCGTCTGCCAATAGGTCTCCGGCTCGGTCTCCTTGAGGATCTCGATCGTATCGAGGTCCATGGCGATGCCGAACGACGTATCCTTTTCGTGGCTTGGGTAGATGAATGCGCGGCCATTTGAGACGACCTTCACCGCCGGCTGGCCGTAGCTCGTCGACAGCTCGGTGTCCGGCAAGGTCAGCGCGAAAGCGACGGCCTCATCGAAGGTCACGTCACACCAAAGGCGGCTGGCTATCGTCGCCTTCGTTCGGGGCGCTGCGAATTCTCTTCGGTGGGGGAGGCGGAGCCGACGGGCCGGTGATCCGAGAAGCCCAATAGTCCGCAATTCTGCCAGCGGCATCGCGACCGCCTAGCCCGAACGCGAGCGCGGTCGCGACGGCTGCCGAGCCGAGGATCAGGCCGAAAGCCATCATCACGATCTGGTCGGCAAGGCCCATGAAGGTGAGGCCGATCGCCGTGAACAAGGCAATGATCGCATAACGGACGATCGTCTGGGCAAAGCTGCCCTCGCCGGTGCCGCTGCCAACAAGCTTCGCGATGACGTTGGACAGGAAGATACCCGCGACGATGATCAGGGTGCCGAAGATCACCTTGCTGCCAAGGGCCGTGATCTGGGCCAGGAAGATCGCGATGTCGTCGCCGCCGATTTGCCGCAATGCCTCGATCGATGCTCCAAGGATGATGGCGATCATCGCGATGTTCGCGACGATGCGCGACGCGCTGGCGTTGGTCGGAAGCACGCCCATCGAGCGGATTGCATCGTCGAAGCCGGTCGGCGGCAGGATGGCCTCGATGAACGTTTTCAGGAAGCGCGCGGCGACGAACGCGATACCGATCCAAAGGGCGGCATAAAGGACGTTCGGGATTGCTGAGAGAATCTCATTGAGCATCGCCGTCGCCGGACCGGAGATCGCTTCGATGCCGAGGACCTGGAGCGCGGCGATCGCCACCGGAATGATTATCAGCGCGAAGGCCAAGACGCCCAGTGCGCGGGCAAGGCTGGCGCGGGTGGCTCCTGGTGCTGCTCCCGGTGGCACCGCATCAGGCGACGTCCGCACCGTTCCATCAGTGCTGCCGACGCCGATCTTGGCGAGCAGGCCGTCAACGTTGGTTGCAATGAGAACGGTCTCGACCAGTCGCCGGACGATGCGAGCGACGATCAGGCCAACGAAGAAGATAAGTCCGGCGCCAAGCAGCCGCGGGAGAAAGTCGAAGATCTCGATGGTCAGCCGATTGATCGGCGCCAGGATCTGTCCGATTCCCAGGAACTGAAGCGCGGCCATGATGCCCACCAGCCAGATGATGAGCTTGGCGATGGTGCCGAGCTGATGCCCGACGGTCTCCTCGGGCGTTCCGGTGACGTGCTTGCGTAGCGCAGGGCTCTTGTCGATGGCCTTCTGGAGCATCCACTTGACCGCCCGTGCGACCGCCCAAGTGGCAACGAGGATGAGCAGCGCAATCAGGACCTTGGGTCCCCAGAACATCACTTGAGCCTGCCAATAGGCGCCCTGGTCGACCTGATACATCGTCTGCTCCCTCTGATCTTCCGCGACTAACCCTCGCCGCCCCCCGATTGTTGCAGCTCTTTTCGCCGCTGCTCCCAATAAGCAAGCCGTTCGCGCACCTTTGCTTCGAAGCCGCGGTCCGTCGGCACATAGAAATCCTGCGCGCCCATCCCTTCGGGCCAATAATCCTGGCCCGAAAAGCCCTCGTCGGCGTCATGGTCGTAGGCATAGCCTTTGCCGTAACCCACATTCTTCATCATCTTGGTCGGGGCGTTGAGGATATGCATTGGCGGCATCAGCGAGCCAGTCTCCCTCGCACTTCGCCATGCGCTCTTTTGCGCCATGTAAGTCGCATTCGATTTGGGCGCGGTCGCGAGGTAGAGGCAGGCCTGGGCGATGCCGATCTCACCTTCGGGGGAACCGAGGAAGTCGTACATTTCCTTCGCCGCGAGGCACTGCAACAGTGCGTTCGGGTCGGCCATGCCGATGTCCTCGACGGCCGCACGAGTGAGCCGGCGGAGCACGTAGAGCGGCTCCTCGCCGGCGACGAGCATCCGCGCGAGATAAT
>Ga0070665_100006196_pt1 | contig 12241 bp, 10 predicted proteins | sample KBSS13metaG_FD_65862 | JGI IMG/M metagenome (GOLD analysis project Ga0070665, IMG submission 65862) | Switchgrass rhizosphere microbial communities from Kellogg Biological Station, Michigan, USA - KBS S1-3 metaG | ecosystem: Host-associated > Plants > Roots > Rhizosphere > Soil ...
GGCATCGCCCATGACACTGATCCCGCCGCCACCGGTCATGAATGTGCTGCCCACATTGCTGCCGTAGACGAAAGGCGCCACGGTGCCCCCCGGCAGGAATTGCAAGCCCCGCAGTGCCGGGTTACTGCTGACGGATGTCACGCCACCGTAAGTCATCTGCGACAGCAGCGAGTTCGGCAGTATCAGCCGCTGCGGCTGGCCGTTACCCGGTTTATAGGCCGGATTGATGAGAATGCCGACGTTGTTGCGCCCCCAGGGCCGGCTATCCTGACTGAGCTCGCCGGAATCATGGGTGTAATCAATAGCCCCCACGACGTGCAGTCGTCCATTGATGAAGGACTTGCCGAACGCCAGCGAGGCCGCAGGCTGCCGGGCGTCCTGGTACTGGCTGATGCCATACTGCGCGTCCGCCTTCAAACCCTCGAATTCATTGTCGAGGAACAAGTTCACGACGCCGGATACCGCGTCCGAGCCATAAGCGGCGGAGGCGCCACCGGTGACGATCTCGATGCGCTTGATCAGGATCGCCGGGATGATGTTGATATCGACGCCGCCCGTGTTATCCGTAGCACCAAAGCGACGGCCATCGACCAGCAGCAGCGTGCGATTGGGACCGAGCGCGCGCAGATCGAGATAGCTCGCCCCGATGGTCGCACTCACCTGCCCCGTGTTGAAGTTCGGCCGCAGCGCGGGCAGATCCTGTACGAGGCTGGCCACATCGCGCGCGGCCTTGGCCTGCAGCTCTTCCGTGCTGATAGTCGTGACAGGCGTTGGCGCGATGTAGTGCGCGAGTCGGGTACCCGTGACAGTGATTTCCTCAACTTCTTCGTTCGCGTCGTTGCTCGCCGATGGAGTGCTGTTCTCCTGCGCCAGCACGGGTGCGGCGGGCGCCCATGACAGCAGACCGAGCAGCAGACTGACGGTTGTCGCAACCGACAGTGTGGACGACGAAGACCGTATCGATTGTTCTGATTGTTGACGTGCGCGGCCCGTGCCTCGCACGCAAATGACGTGATTCAAGCGACCCCCCTGTTACCGGAAATTTTTCCGATAATTTCCCGCACTGTACCGGAATATTTTCCGGTCTGCAAAACTCCGTAGAGCGCAGCAGCCGGGACACGCCTCAGTCGCAGCCGTTCATCAGGGTCGCAGCCTTTCTAAAGAACCGGCGCGTTCACAGTCCGAGCACCTTCCGCAGACTCGTGCGCACCGCCGGCGGCGGCTTCAGGTCGGCAATCTTGCCGCCGCCGGGCGCGCCGATCTCGATCCAATAGCGCAGCGCCTCGAGCTCCTCCGACGTGGGAGGGTTCTTGTGGTTCTCAGGCATGTAATCCTTCTCCGTCGGCGCGAGCGTTACCCGCCGGTAGAGCTCACTCCCCTTCGGGTCGCCAGGTTTGATCACCTCGCCCGACTCTCCCCCTTTGCGCACGGAGGCATAGCTCAGCAGCGACAAGCCGCCACGCCGCTTGTCCTCGTTATGACAGGACGTGCATTTCCGGGTGAACAGCGGTCCGACCACATCCAAATAAATGTCCGCCATGGCAACGTCGGTCACCTTGGGCCGCGCGGTCGCCCGCCCCGCTCCCGGCGCGAGCTGCGTCAGATACTCGGTCAGATAATCGGGGCCGTGCGTCAGCGCTCCGCCCAGATGTCCCGTGACAAACAACAACACGAGCAACGCCAGCAAACTGACAGGCCAGACCTTCGCGAAGCTCCGCGGCGCATCACCTCGCCAAGCCCACACCAACGTCGCCGTGAAAGCGAGCGCAGTACCCGCCCAACGGTGATAGTTCACCGCCGGACCGGTGAACCCGGGCTCGCTCGCGTGCATATATCCCAGCGCCACCGTGGCGAGGGCACTCAACGCGCCAAACCCCCAGATCAGCGGCATTGCCGGCTCGAGCGGCGAGGCCGCCTCGCGCGTGGGACGCTGCCGCCGTGCCAGAACCTCGAAGCCGACCGCCAGGATCAAAACACCCAGCGGCAGATGTAACACAAGGACGTGGAACCGTCCCAGAAAGTAAATGAATTGTTGCACTTGTTTTCGCCGCGCTCAGGGAAACTTCGGTCGCGCCCGGTGAGCGTTCGATCCCGCTCAATGAGCCTTCGCAACGGCGCGTGTTACCGGGGCCGGCAAACCCCGCGCAGGCGTCGCGCAACGCTGGCCCGTACTGCGACAAAGCTCATCAATCAAGCGCAAAGTCGTTGGCTTGGGAACCGCCGCGTGCGTGGCCAGGAAAACACCCTCAGCCCATGTCCGTGCCGTTCGACCCTGGTTGTCCTTCGCATCGAGCCGCGCGCCCTGCTCCACGAGGTAGCGCACGATCGCATCAGAGCCTCGGTTCGCCGCGCCATGGATCGCCCGGATGCCCATCGAATTCGCGGCGTTCACGTCCTGTCCCAGGGAAACGCAAAGCTTCACTGCAGCCAGCAACTTGTCCTGCCCCTCATCGAACGTCTGAAAATACACCCAATTCACCCCGGCAGCGGCCATCAGCGGAGTCGTCCCGCCGAAAGTCGGAATGTTTGGATCCGCCTTGTACTCCAACAGCAGCCGCATCGTCGTCACATCACCAGACAGCGCAGCCCGCAAAAAGGGCGTTTGACCCGTGAAGTCCACCCACGAGAGCGAGCCTCCCTGCATGAGCCACATGCGCGTCGGCACATACTCCCGCACACGAGCATTCGGATTGGCGCCCTTCGCCAGTAACAGCTTGATGAGCTCGAGGTCACCCGCCCGATCCGCCGTCTGCGCATTGAGCTCGCCGTCGAGCTCGACATTTCGCGAATCCACCGCGGCCCACAGCGGCGTACGGCCATACCAATCATCGGCGTTCACCGCCGCCCCATGTTCGATGAGATAGCGCGCCGTGTCGGCATGATCATTGAGAATAGCGAGCGACAGCGGCTGCACCCCGTTCGACTCGGGTTCATTCACGTGCGCGCCGCTAGCCAGCAACACCGCCGCGACGTCCGTGTGACCTTCGCGCGCCGCGTAGTGGAGAGGTGTCATTCCTCCCGCCCGCGGGTCTCTGAAACCATGCTCCGGGACACCCCCGCGAATGATTCCGTCGCCATGCGAGCCACCACCCAGATTCGGTGGCTTGAATGCCGGCATCGGGCCAACAAGGGTCGCGGCATTCACCTGTGCCCCTGCCCTGATCAGGCTCCGGACGACATCGACATTACCGTTCCAAGCCGCAAGCATCAGAGCGGTCTGCCCCAGTTTCGGCTCCAGGGCGTTGACATTGGATTGATGCGCTAGCAACGCTTGCACACAATCCGCGCAGCCTTTGCGGGCAGCCATCATCAACGCCGTCTCACCGTTCTTGGCACGCACCTCCACCGCCGCATTTTCTTCCAGCAGCAGCCGCACGAGAGCTCCATACCCTGCCGTGGCCGCGACATGCAGGGGCGCCAGTCCATAACGATTGAGTTGGTTCACGTCGGCGCCGCGACTGACGAGCAGCCGAGCCGTTTCGACGTCGTTGAAATGGATAACCCAGTGCAACGCCGGAGTCCCATCCGCGCTGGGTATGTTTGGATCCGCGCCATGGTCAGCCAACGCCCGGACAGCGCCCATATCTTGCCGCCGTGCGGCTTCGGCCAGCTGCAAACCAGCGGCCTTCGCCTCGGGCGCCGTGAGTGAATGCGCCACGTAAATCCGGTGCCACACCAGAGCGATACACAGACACACCGCCGCCACTGCCGTGATCAGCAGCGTCCCTCTTGGCGCAGATCGCGGCATATCAGATATCCAAAACTCCGGTGCTGTCCCCGAGCTTGTCGACTTCCACACCGGCCTTGCGCAGCAGCGCAACGTGAAGATTGGCCAAGGGGACCTTCTTGCCCTCGCTCGCGCGAATGTGCCGGCCGCCCTGGAGCCGCCCCGCGCCAGCGCCCGCCAACAGGATCGGCAAGGGATCATGGTTATGAACGTTGCTGTCACTCATCCCGCTCCCCCAAAGCAGAATGGAATTATCGAGCAGAGTGCCCTCCCCGTCGGGTGTGCCCTGCATCTTGCCCAGGAGATAGCCAAACAGACCGATGTGATAGCGGTTCAGCTGCGCCAGGCGCTCCTTGTTGGCCTGGATGTTGGAGTGATGCGAGAGCGGATGAAACGCATCCTTCACACCGCTGCGCGGATAGACGGCATTGCTCGCCTCCACGGCCAGCATCAGGCTCGAAATGCGAGTCATCCCCGTCTGCCAGGCCAACACCTGCAGGTCGAACATGGCCTTCAGATGGTCCTCGAAATCCGGCGGAATGCCGATCGGCTTCGGCGGTAGCTTCAGGTCTGCCCCGGAGGTCTGCGCCGAAAGCTGCACCCGCCGCTCGATCTCCCGCACATCCGTGAGGTACTGATTCATCCGCCGTCGGTCGGCAACCGGGAGAGTACGTTCCAATGCCGTCGATTGCTCGCGGACCGCGTCCAGAATGCTTTGCGCCTCGACCCGATTGCGCGAGCGCGCCTCGGCCGTAGCGCCTGTCCCGAACAACCGCTCGAAAACCACTTGCGGATTGCGCTCGACCGGTAACGGCGTGCGCTCGTCGAGCCAGGAGATCGTATCGCGATAAGCACAGCTCCATCCCTCCCCGCACGCGTTGGAGCTGTCTTCGATGCCGAGCTCTAAGGACGGAAGCGGCGAGTCCTGCCCCAGATGACGCACGGCCACCTGGTCGACCGTCACCCCCAGCAGATTGGTGTTCTTGTGCATCCGGGCACCGCTCAGAAACACCGCAGAGGAGCTGCAATGATTGGCTGCCGCCGAAGCATCCTCGGTATAGGCCAACGGCAGCGCCAGATCGCTCACCACGTTGAGGTAGTTACGGAAGGGCTGCAATGGCGCTAACGTCGGGCTCAGCTCCAGTGCTCCCACCCTGGAGGGTGTCCAACGCTCCATGACTGCCCCATGAGGCACGAAATAAAACCCGAGGCGCGTCTGCCTCGCCTTCCCGCCTGTCGTGTTGGCTTCCGCCATGGACTCGAGCAGCGGCAACGCCATGCACACACCCGCACCTCGCAGGAATGTGCGCCGCGACAGTCGTCTCTTCCGTAAATAAATCATGAGTTTGATCCCGCTATGGCTTTCAGCCCGAGGACATTTTCAGCTCAACGGCCAATCCGTTCGGATCGCGGAAGCGCACAGCTCCCGCGGCACTTTTGCGGTCGACTGTAGCTTCCAACGCCGCAAGCCCACGCAATACCTTCGCCTGATCGAATTTCGCCACCCGCACCGCGTAGCTGGCCACACCCGGTGTCTCATCAGGCGCGCTCGCGCGGAGGATGATGAGCGTGTCAGCAGCCTTGAACGCGAGTTGGTCCCTTGCGCCCGGCTCCGTGACCGCCCCCGCCCGACCCAACACCTTTGGAAAAAACTGGCCGTAAAACTCCGCACTACGGCGCAGGTCAGCCACCCTCAGCACGATGTTGTCCATTCCCATCGCGTGCACGAGCGGCTCAACCTCCACAAGCCGCCCCCCTGCAACTGCCGTAGGCCCCGGCCCTCCCGGTGTGGCGATGAGCTGCAGCCCGATGCCGTCCGGGTCGGGCACGACCCCCCGTGTAGCACTCGATATTCCCTTCGCGGCCAGCGCCTTGGTCATGAGCTCGCGGTTATAGCCACGAACCAAAGTGCAGTAGTGATCGATCTTCGGCACCGTCACACCAGCACGACTCCCGATCGCGATATAACCCGACCCGAGCATCACGTAATAGCGCAATGGCGCATCCTTCTCCTTCTGCAGGTCAGGATTGAACACACTGCTGTAGAACCGAGTCGCCGCCTCGACATCCGGCACCACCATGCCGATGTGCTCCAGCCCGGTCGTCACGAGCGGCAGCTCATCTCCTCTGAGATCTTCCCCGAATGCGCGCTTGCCCAACACCATAGCCGGGCCGACAGCGATACCCGCCGCTAACACCGCCCGTCGTGAGATCGACTCGCCTGCCATCAGCCTGCCCCCATTTTCCTGTTGTTGTCCGACTGCGTAACCTGGTGCGCCGGCAGGATGTCCGTCGCGGGACCCGAGGCCGTACGCATCTGAAAAGGCTCGCTGTTTACGATCCCCAGCACGATGTCACGGAACCGCTCGCCGCCTGCTGAAGCATCGCGCACAATACGCCGCACCGCCGGCATATCGCCGTACGTAACATGCCGGCCCAGCGCAAAGGTCATGAGCTTCTCGATCATCGTTGCGACGAACGCGTCCGAGCGGGAAAGAATCGCCTTGCGCAGATCGGCCTCACCGTTGATTCGCGTCCCGTCAACCATGACGCCCGACGCATCGATCGGCAGACCATTGTCGAGAGTGCGCCACTTGCCCACCTGGTCGTAGTTCTCCAACGCCAGCCCGATCGGGTCCATCATGTTGTGGCAGGTAGCACAGACCTTGTTTGCCCGATGCATGGCCAATCGTGCCCGCAGCGTAGTGGGCACCGCGGCGGCAGCGTCCAACTTGTTCTCGACACCGGGAGGCGGCGGCGAAGGCGGAGTGCCCAGCAGATTCTCCAGGACCCACGCCCCACGGATCACCGGCGAAGTTCTGTTTGACACAGACGTGACAGTCAACACCGATCCCTTACCGAGCAGGCCGCGACGCGGACTGTCCTCGGGCAGCGTGACCCGCCGAAAATAATCGCCCGTGACGCCCGCGATACCGTAGTGACGGGCGAGCCGCTCGTTGACGAAGGTATAGTTGGCATCCAACAGGTCGATCACACTGCGGTTCTCATGCATTATGCTGGCGAACACGAGCTTCGCCTCGCGCTCGAACGCCTCGCGCAGATTGTCATCGAAGTCCCTGCTCTGCGGCTGGGCGGAGGCCAACACACGCAGGCGCAGCCACTGAGCCGCGAAATTGTCGACGAGTGCACTGGCCTTCGAATCGGCGAGCATGCGCCTCACCTGGTGCCCGAGCTCTTCCGGATTGCTCAAGCGGTGCTCCGCGGCCACCTGCAACAACTCATCGTCGGGAATGCTGCTCCAGAGAAAAAATGACAGGCGCGAAGCCAGATCGAGGTCGCTGATCCGGAAGGTCTGCCCGGCATTCAATCGGGCGGGCTCGCGCTCGAATCGATACAAAAAGCGCGGATCCATCAGGATGTAGGCGAGCGCGTATTGCACCCCCGACTCGAAGCCGCCTTTCGCGCGCCCCGTATCATAGAACCGCATGATGGAGCTGACTTCCGCCGAGTCCGCGCGAAGGGGAGCTCGAAACGCGTGGGTCGCCAGGCTGGCCACGATCCTACGAGCGCACGGCTGCTCCTCTGCGGGAGTATGCGGCTGACACAAAAGAATCTTCCGGCGGCTCGGCGTATCGCCCAGACCCGTCGCCCGGAACGGTCCATTGACGACGATGTTGAATACAGCGCCCTTGTGGGGATAGACGGCATAGAGCTCATTCACCCCCACAGCGTTCACAGGATCTACGAGTGCGGCAGTCACCGGACGCAGCCCCGCGGCAACGGTAATGCGAGTGGGTCCCTGCCCGCTCAGTGGAACGCTGCGACCATCGACAGTCAGATCGACCTGCGGCATGGGCCCCGGCCCACGGCGCAGGAACCCCGAAATCCCCGCCCCGGAATCAACCGATATCTCGTACTGCGCATCCAGGGGGAAAAAATGCTCCACCCGCAGGCCACCGCGGGTTCCGAGCGGCAGCCCCTCGAGCTGCGTCTCGTGATTCAACCCGACCGGCGCACGGTAAACAGTGCGCTCGGGCTCCATCGACAGATCTCCGAGCGCCAGATGACTGAGCCTCACGCCCACATCGAGATAACCCTGGATCAGCGCCGGCGAGGTACTCAATACGTCCGCGATATTGTCAAAGCCCCCGCTAGACGCATCCGGTGGCAGCAACGTCGTCGGATCGATCTGCAATCCGAGCAGATCACGAATGACGTTGCCGTACTCGGTTCGATTGAGCCTGCGCAGCGCCATAGGCGCGGGCACCGGGGCGGCCGCATCCAACCGGGCGGTCAGATCTTTCAGGAAATCATGAACCTCATCGGCAGGCGGCCGGGGATTTCCGGACGGCGGCATCAGTCCCGCGTTCAACTTCCGGGCGACTTTCTCCCACACCTCCGCATTCGCACTCACCCGCCGCAAGCTCAGCTTGTCAAAAGCAAGATTCGCCACATGCTCTTCCGAGTCGTGGCACGACATGCAGTACTTGCCGATGAGCGGATGCGGCGCATTGGCCGCGACCTTCAGCCCGGCGGCCAGATCCCCGTGCACCGGGAAAATCACAGCCAGTCCCCCCAGGAAAGCCGCGGCACCGGCGAGCACCAGAAAACGCCGCCCGAAAAAGCCCATAAAGATCTACCGAAAAATTTTCCGGTAGTTTTATGCCGCCACCCCCGCCGTGTCAAATGCGCCCTTGTCCACGCTCCGTAGGCCGGCCAAGGGTCACGCCTGCGCCCTCCCGCGGACGCAATCTAAGGGGAGGACAGCGCCTCCTTGGTTCTGCCGCCCCGTTCGGCTCAGAGCAGGCCCATCGGGCTGCGATAGCGCTCAGCCCATATTCCCGCTAGCGGCAGGGCTGCGAGCAGGACGCCGAGCGAGGCGGCAATGTAGGGGGCGTACTGACGCAAACCCTCCATGACTTGCGGGTTGAGATGCGGCCAGACACTGACGATCGCAACAACCAGCAGCAACCCGATTCCCAGCGCGTCGAGCGTCGATAGTCGCAACATCGAACTGCGCCATGTCTGCAGATCCGACAGAGCCCTCCCATGACGTTCACGTTCCCGCTGCCGCGCGCGCATCGCGCGTGCAACCGCGTCTGTCTGCGATTCGGCATGCAAACGCGCCATGAGCCGGGCGTCGAAGTCCAGCGGCACGTCGAGGCCGCGGAATAGGACCTGCAGGCGCCCGTCTAGATCCGCATCTGGCATGCTCATAAGGGCTTACTCATTTGACAGCGGCAGCACTCAATTTGGCCCGCGCTCTATGCAGCAATGTTTTCACAGTTCCAACGGGCATCGCCAACATCGTAGCCACCTCTTCATGTGATTGCTCCTCCATGTAGAACAACATGACGACCTGCCGTTGCTTCGTGGGGAGCTCGTCCACAAGACGCTGGAGCGAAGCGCCATCCACAATCGTGTCGGACGAGGGAGCGGCATCGATCGCGTCCACCGCGGCCATCACGTCCGGATCGCTGAGAGAGGACTGCAGGCGCCGCGCGCGCAGTGCAGACAGGCTCGCGTTACGGGTGATCGCGTAAATCCACGTCGACAAGGAGGCGCGTCCGTCAAATCGGGGCAGTGCCCGCCAGACCTTGATGAATACGTCCTGAGCCACGTCTTGCGCCGCCTCACGGTTGCGAAGAAAGCTGTACGCCAAGCCAAAGACCTTGCGCCGGAACTCCTGCAGGATCAGAGCGATCGCCTCGTCGCGGCGTTGCGCCCGCACCAGCTCCATGAGCCTGCCCTCTGTCAGCACCGGTATCGCACTTCGGATAGGCATGGCTTCACACGATTGATACGCGCCTGTAGCCTGCAGTGTTTCATCTGGCCTACAAAAAAAAAGCGGTACCCCAGAAACCCGGCGAAGTGCACGCGCGTATCAACCCGTGAGAGCAAGAATGCCGCCGGGATGTGCGATGAACGATACCGCCTCAGCCGCTTTGATGGGTGCGATCGCCGGCTATCTTATCCATCTGCACTGGCCCGAGATTGAATGGATCCTGCGTCTACTGACCCGCTGAAGCGAGGTTGAGATCATGTCAGATGTCCTTGGAATCAATGCACTGGCGCTCCTGATTCCGATTCTGTCCGTTACGCTGAGTCTGGGTGCAGTGATCGTCTGGATCCTGGTGTGGTACCGCCGCAGGGTGCATGAGATCGAATGCCGCCACAAGGAGCGCATGGCCGCGATCGAGAGGGGCCTCGAGCTGCCGCCGGAGCCGCTTCCGCCGCCGGTTCAGATGCCCCCACGCGCGCCCTATCTGCTGCGCGGCCTGATCTGGCTGGGTGTCGGGATTGCCCTCTCACTCGCCGTGCGTGACTGGTTCGGGTTCATGGGGGGCATCGGCTGGATCGCGGTCGCGGTCGGGGTCGCTTATCTCATCTTTTACTTCGTGGAAGGGCGCAAGGCGACTGTCTCGGAGCACGAGACGCGACCTTCCGGGGGCGATCAATCTCCCTAGGATGCGAGAGCACCTGGCCGGCGAAACAGCAGCTCCTTCTCCTCCTCACCGCGACCCGGGCGAGTGGGTGCCATCTACTTACGCGCACCAGTACTAACCGCACGCGCGACAGACGCGAGGCGGCTCTGAAGCTCGCTCTCCGGCAGCCACCTGCCGCGAAGCAAGACGCCCGCGCGGCGATTGACATTTTGCACGTTGTTCAGCGGATTGGCGTTGAGTAACAACAAGTCGGCTCGCTTACCCACCTCGAGCGTGCCAAGAGAATCGCTCTCGTGCAGCGCGAGCGCCGCGTTCACCGTTCCAGTCCGCAGAGCATCGTAAGGCGTCATACCGGCTCGAACCAGATAATCGAGCTCGTGCAAAGCCGAGAACCCGGGCACTACGTTCATCTTGAACGTGTCGCTACCTAACAGGACGCCCGCCCCTCGCGCATACAATCCGGACACCACCGCAAGAGAAAAGGCCAGATCCTGATCATAGTCATGCGTGGAGCCCATGGAATACCGTTTGATGAGCTTTGCAGAAATCTCAGCCGGCAGGAAGCGCAGCTCCTGCGACCAGGTATTGGCCTTGGAATACATTTGATTCACAACAAGGGTCGGGCACGTCCATATTCCGGCGCGCCGCATGGCATCCGCGAATTGCGGCAGCTTGGCAAGATCAGCGCGGCGCTCCAACTCGCTCCATCGTACTTCGGGCGGTGGCACGACGTAGGGCCCGGTACCCGGCTGCAATGACAGCAAGAAGCTGTCGGTATGCTCTATGGTCCATTGGTTTGCCGCAATGGCCCGAGTGAGTCCCACGGCATCAGGTACATGACCGACAACGTCGAATCGAGCTACAGCCGCGGCAGCGACAATCGCGTCATACAAGGGAAGCGGGAGACCATCGTAAACCTTGATCCCCAGATATCCGGCCGCTTTATCCGACTCCACCGCATGAATGGCGTCTGCCGGTGTCTTCACGACGCGCGCTATCGGCCATTGCGGCGGATCGCCGTCCGTGATCGGCCCGGTGCTGTAGATTCGGGGACCCAGCCACGCGGTCTTGAAGCTTGCAGCCACCAACTCGTCGCCAGCAGGGTGCGCATGCATCTGCCGCACCGAGGTCACACCGTTAGCGACAAACATAAGGCCGAAATCCTGGTTGCGCTCATAGTAATCAGGGTACCGCCATTCCTCAGGCTCCTCGTCGGTGGGCCGCCGCAGAAAATGCACATGCATATCGATCAGGCCAGGCATCAGATAGCGTCCAGACCCGGCAATCTGGGTCACCCGTCCGGGGACTCGAATCGAACCAACAGGACCGATCGCAATGATCCTGTCGCCCTGGACCAGAACGGTCTGATGCGGCAGCAACTCGTTGCGACTCATTGGAACAACGGTTACGTCTACGAATGCAACTGCGTCCGACTGTGCCGCTCGTGCGTTACCATGTCCCGCAACAAGAATGAGAAGTGCCATGATCGATGCAATCTGCTTCACGAAAGAGCCTCCACTTGCCGCTAGAGAACCACGCTCTACCGATAACAAATTGCACCCTCGTGCCGGCCGCGTGATACAAGCACGGCAAGTCATTCCGCAGAGAATAGAAACCGTGCACATCCTCAACGCGTGGCCAAAGACGGTCGTCATGTGCATCCTGATTGGCTGGGTCGTGACACCCCTTTGGGCCCACGAGGTGCGCATCGACCAAGTCACTGTCGTTTCACCCGAGCGCTCGAACCTATTGCGCGATGTGAGCGTCAGCATCAAGGACGACCGTATTGTAGCAGTTGGCCGCAGCGCACACCCTGGCGGCGGCTCCCCTGACATCGAGATCATCGATGGCAAAGGGCTCTACCTGGCCCCCGGGTTGATCGACAGCCATGTGCACGCCGACTTGCCGGGAATAGAGGACGCGCAGGAAAAGGCGAGCCCCGCTATCGCGCGAAGTATGCGCGAGCAAGAGCCGCGTAGCTTTCTGTACTTCGGATTTACCACGCTCGTCGATCTCATCGGCATGCGTGAGACCACCGACGCCTGGAATGCACTGCCGGTTCGTCCGGACCGGCGAAGAAGCCCAAGCACCCGCCGGAATCGATCCG
>Ga0070665_100006197_pt1 | contig 12241 bp, 16 predicted proteins | sample KBSS13metaG_FD_65862 | JGI IMG/M metagenome (GOLD analysis project Ga0070665, IMG submission 65862) | Switchgrass rhizosphere microbial communities from Kellogg Biological Station, Michigan, USA - KBS S1-3 metaG | ecosystem: Host-associated > Plants > Roots > Rhizosphere > Soil ...
GCGATCGTCGGCGGTTTCATCGTCTCGGCGCTCGGCGGCAGCCGCTTTCAGATCGGAGGGCCGGCCGGCGCCTTCATCGTCCTGGTTGCATCAACCGTCGAGGCGCATGGCGTCGACGGACTTCTGCTGGCGACGATGCTGTCGGGCAGCTTTCTGCTGGCGATCGGCTACCTGAGACTTGGCACATACATCAAGTTCATCCCCTATCCGGTGACCGTCGGGTTCACCGCGGGCATAGCCGTCATTATTTTTGCCAGCCAACTTCATGACCTCTTCGGGTTGACCCTGAGCGCCAGGGAGCCGGGCGAGCTTGTTCCCAAGCTAGTCACCCTCACTGCGGCGGCCGACACCGTCAATTTTGCGGCTGTTGGAATCTCGCTGCTGACGATCCTGACGATCGTAACCCTCAAGCGCTTGAGGCCGAACTGGCCTGGCATGTTGGTCGCCGTGCTGATCGCCTCTCTCGCTGCGATGCTACTCGCGCTCCCGGTTGAGACGATCGGGAGCCGTTTCGGCGGCATTCCACGCACACTGCCCTTGCCGAGCCTGCCTGCCTTTTCGATCGAAAAGCTGCTCGAGGTTCTTCCGGCAGCCATCTCTTTCACGCTCCTGGGCGCGATAGAATCGCTGCTTTCGGCCGTGGTGGCAGACGGTATGACGGGCCGGCGTCATCGCTCGAACTGCGAACTGGTCGCACAAGGATTTGCCAACATAGGCTCCGCATTGTTCGCCGGCATCTGTGTGACAGGGACAATTGCGCGCACGGCAACCAACGTGCGCGCGGGGGCGTACGGCCCGATATCAGGCATGATGCATGCGCTGTTCTTGCTGGGCTTCATGCTCCTGGCAGCGCCGCTCGCGAGCTATATACCGCTGGCCGCGCTCGCAGGCGTGCTGGCGGTGGTCGCCTACAACATGGTCGAAAAGGAAGCTTTCGTTGTGCTGCTGCGCTCCTCGCGCGGCGATGCGCTGGTCCTTCTGGTAACCTTCGCGCTCGTCATATTCCGCGACTTGACTGAGGGAATTGTCGTCGGTTTCGTGTTGGGCGCCCTGCTTTTCATCGACCGCATGGGTCAAAGCGTTGCCGTCGAAGCACAGGCGCCTCTGTCGCCCGACGACAGGCCGGACAGCGATAACGGTGATCGCCAGCCCTATGATCCCGATACCGAGAACGAAGCCTCAACGGTCGTCTATCACTTGAGCGGAGCCTTCTTTTTCGGCGCCGCGTCAACGGTTGGCTCCGTGCTCGACAGGATCGCCGATCAGCGGCGCAACTTCATTCTCGACTTTTCCGCGGTGCCGTTCCTGGACTCCACGGCAGCAAACATCATCGAAAGCGCGGCGCGCAAAGCGGAAAAGACAGGGATCCGCTTTTTCATCACCGGTGCCGCACCGCAGGTGCGACGCATGCTCATGACGCATCATGTCCGACCGCCGCAAGTCGAGTATGCGCCATCGATCGCAGAGGCTCGGGCGCAGCTTTCCAATCTAAGCGCGTGACAACATATGGACGGAACGCGCTCAGGCGACGCAACTCGCGCACGTTACCAGGTGTCGTTCTAACGCACTCCCGGCCGAAATCGTTTCGAAACTAGCAGGGCTTGTTCCAGGCGGAAGAATTTATCAGACCCCAATCTCGGCCCAGCATTTTGGGGCAGCACTTGGTTACCGGCCTCGTGACTTTCAGTTTTGATCTGAATCAAGACGCAGCGGGCAGCCGCAGATAGTGGTTTCGGCGACTTGCTGCGGGACCTCTGCCTTGGTTTCAGATCTTTCACACAATTCCGGACTGTCCCGCGTTCGCCAGACCTCTCACGGCGTACAGTTCCTAGGTCGCCATCGCCCTGTCGTCCTGGAACGCCGAAGGCGCGTTTGCCGTCGCATCTGTCCTCATAGCGCTCAGCAATTCTTCGCTAAACTCGTCCACATCGACCCGGTGAGCGTCGCAAGCGTCGGCAACCGTATGAAAGATGCCGATCGGACAACCGATGCAAAGCATTCGACTACGGATCATCACCCTGATCGTCGCCGGCCAGCGACGCATGATCTCGTCGACCGTCATGTTGGGATCTATTGTTTGAGGCGTGACCACGGCAGATGTCTCCAAAGAACGCCATCTAAGCCGTCAATCGCGCGCCGAACTTTGCGCGGGCGCAAACAGCGACTGCACTGCCCGTCTTTGTCTCGCGCGCGACAACAGCGCGCTTGCGGTGCACATTACCCCTGCTTAAAAGTGGCAGACGAGATACTACTTTGCGTGCGATGATGAATTCTGCTGTTTCCGATCACAACCGTCCCCAACCGGAAATGCCCTTGGCACATCCGTTGGTCGACCGCGCATTTATCGGTGCGCTCATTCGCGACTTCTACCACCGCGTCAGGTCGGATGATCGGCTCGGACCCATCTTTGCATCGGAAATCCACGGCGACTGGGAACCGCATCTCGAGAAGATGACGGACTTCTGGTGTTCGGTCATCCTCAAGAACGGCGCTTACAGCGGCCGTCCCGTTCCTGCTCACCTCAAGCTGAAGCAGGTCCGCGAGGAGGATTTCGACGTCTGGCTCGGTCATTTCCGCCGGACGGTCGCAGATCGTTCTCCGCCCGAGGTCGCTGAAGTGTTTATCGACCGGGCTGAAAGGATTGCGCGGAGCCTGAAGCTGGCGATGTTCTTCCGCCTCGAGCGGCCAACCGCTGGAGTGGCGGGATGACAGATCCTGTGCGGAGGCCCCGGTCCCTAATCGCCGCGACCGCGTTCGCGGCGGCGTTCTGGGCGGGCATGCTCGCCGGGGTCTCGTTCCTGGCGACCCCGGTAAAGTTCCAGGCGGCGTCCCTTTCCTTGCCGGTAGCGCTGGAGGTCGGGCACGTCACGTTCTGGGCGTTCAGCAGAGTGGAATGGGGTTTGGCGATCTTGTTGTTTGCAGCAGCTATGTTCTCCAAGAGCTCGCGGCTTGTCTTGTCAGGCGCAGTGCTCGTCGGTCTGATCGTGGTTGCCGAGGGCTTTTGGCTCCTTCCAGCGCTTGACGCGCGCGTCGCCGCGGTGATCGCAGGCACGCCACTGCCGCCCTCATCCCATCACATGCTTTACGCCGTGGCCGAAGGGGCCAAGCTTGTGCTGCTCTGCGCGGTCGCGGCATCGCTTTTTCGTCTAGGATGGACTGCTTCGCCGATCGGGATCAGGACCCAGCAGAATGCGTCTCACCCTTCAGACGGACTACGCGCTCAGGATGCTGATGTATCTGGCGATCCATCAGGGTCGTCCATGCAGGGTGACCGACGTGGCCACCGAATACGGGATCTCGCGCAACCACCTTCTGAAAGTAGCGCTCAAGCTCGGACGGCTGGGGTACTTGACCACCGCTCGCGGGCGCTCCGGGGGGATAGCGCTCGGCCGACGTCCGGAGGACATCAGCTTGGGTGAGGTGGTGCGGCATATGGAAGACGGCTTTGCCTTGGTTGAATGCATGCACGGTGAGGGCGGCGGTTGCGTCATCTCTCCTGCCTGTCGACTCAAGGGCGTCGTCGGCAAGGCGCTGCAAGCGTTTCTCGCCGTCTTCGACGACGTCACTTTGGCCGATGTCGTCAAGAACCGGTCCGAGCTGGCCGAGTTGCTGGAAATGGGCCGTATTGCCGGGAAGGTTGCCTGACCGATGCCGTACCCCGGAGGGAATGCATGATCGCCAAACTTACATCCTCTGAGCGGCAGAATGCCTTCGTCATCGCGGCGATCGTGTTCGGCGTCGGGCTTGCAATGGCGGCGCTTGGGCGAACAGACGTGCTCGGCGTGCACGGCGTAATCGTCATGCTGTTTGCCGGTGTCGTCCTCTACCTCATCATGTCATCGGCCTACGGACCGGAACCGACCGAAGACCGCGCAGCATCCTATTACGACGATCCGACCAAGGTTGGCATCGTGCTGGCGATGTTCTGGGCGGTGATCGGCATGTTCATGGGGGTCTGGGTGGCGGCGCAGCTCACCTGGCCGGACCTCGCCTTCGATGCGGCCTGGTCAAGTTTTGGACGGCTTCGGCCGGTTCACACCTCAGGCGTCATCTTCGGGTTCGGTGGCAATGCGCTCATAGCGACCTCGTTCCATGTCGTGCAGCGAACGTCACGCGCGCGCCTCGCCGGCCAGATCAGCCCGTGGTTCGTGCTTCTGGGGTTCAACCTCTTCTGCATTCTCGCCGCGTCCGGCTATCTGCTCGGCGTGACACAATCGAAGGAGTACGCGGAACCTGAATGGTACGCCGACCTCTGGCTGGTGGTCGTCTGGGTCACCTACTTCATCCTCTACATCGCCACGATCGCCCGCCGGAAGGAACCACACATCTACGTCGCCAACTGGTATTTCATGGCGTTCATCCTGGTCGTGGCGATCCTGCACATCGTCAACAATCTCGCGCTGCCTATCTCCTGGGGAAGTGCGAAGAGTTACACGATATGGCCGGGCGTACAGGATGCGATGGTGCAGTGGTGGTACGGCCACAACGCCGTCGCCTTTTTTCTGACCGCCGGCTTCCTCGGCATGCTCTACTATTACCTGCCCGTGCGCGCGCAGCGGCCGATCTTCTCTTATCGGCTGTCGATCCTCAGCTTCTGGGGGATCACCTTTTTCTACATGTGGGCTGGCTCCCACCACCTTCACTACACAGCCCTTCCCCACTGGGTGCAGACTCTGGGCATGACCTTCTCGGTCATGCTGCTGGTGCCCTCCTGGGCCTCTGCCGGCAACGCGCTTCTGACGCTCAACGGCGCCTGGCACCGTGTGCGTGACGACGCGACGCTGCGTTTCATGATGGCTGCGGCCGTGTTCTACGGTTTGTCGACTTTCGAAGGATCGTTCATGGCGATCCGGCCGGTCAATTCGTTGAGCCATTACACCGACTGGACTGTCGGCCATGTCCACGCCGGTGCGCTGGGCTGGGTTGCGTTGATCACCTTCGGCTCGATCTACACGCTCGTTCCGACGCTGTGGAAGCGCGAGCGGATGTATTCCGCCGCACTGATCGAGTGGCATTTCTGGCTCGCGATCGCCGGGACCCTCATCTACGTCTTCGCGATGTGGAATTCCGGCATCATCCAGGGGCTGATGTGGCGGACCTACACGGAGGAAGGCGCGCTCGCCTATTCCTTCGTCGATTCCCTGGTGGCGATGTATCCCTACTACATAGCACGCGCCTTTGGCGGCCTGTTGTTCCTGATCGGCGCACTGGTCTGCTGCTACAACATCTGGATGACGATACGCACTGTGCCTCTTGTTGTGAGGGAAACAGACGCGCCCGTTGTCGCCGCCGCAGTGCCGGGAGAATAGCATGGCTGAACTTTTTCACCGCAAGCTCGAGCGCTCGGCCATCGGCTTCGTCATCGCGATCATTGCAGCCGCCAGCGTTGGCGGCATCGTCGAGATCGCGCCACTCTTCACCATCGACGAAACCGTCGAGCAGGCGCCCGACATGCGGGTCTACACGCCGCTCGAACTGGCCGGACGCAACATCTACGTCCGTGAGGGCTGCTACGCCTGTCACAGCCAGATGATCCGCACGCTGCGCGACGAGGTCGAGCGCTACGGACCGTATTCGCTGGCCGTCGAATCCCAGTACGACCGACCTATGCTTTGGGGGTCCAAACGGACAGGACCCGATTTGGCGCGCGTCGGCGGCAAATATTCCGACTTCTGGCATGTCGCGCATTTGACCAACCCGCGCGATGTCGTCCCGGAATCGAACATGCCCAAATATGCCTGGCTCGCGCGAACGGCCCTCAAAACGGACGACCTGCCAGACCATTTGGCGGCCCAGAAGGCGCTTGGCGTTCCCTATACCGACGAGATGATCGAAAACGCCGCCCGCGACGCCTATGGTCAGGCAACACCCGACAGCGACTTCTCTAGCGGCGTCACCGAACGCTACGGCGACGCAACCCAGGTCAGTGCGTTCGATGGTGTGACGACGCAGGTCACCGAGATGGACGCGCTGGTGGCCTATCTTCAGGTGCTCGGGCGGCTGACCGGCGCAGCATACGAGAACACGGCGGCTCCAGAAGAAAAACCGGATCCGGAAGGCTGAGGCGGGAGGAGGCATGATGGATTTCGACCACGATACGCTTGTCGCCTTCTCCAAGAGCTGGGGCCTGATCTACATCATGGGCTTCTTCCTCTGCGTCGTCGTCTACGTCATCTGGCCTTCCAACCGGAAGGGTTTCGACAGGGCCAAGACCAGCCTCCTCGACCAGGACGACAAACCATGGAAGTAAGCGAGCGCGACCCAGCCACCGGGCGCGAGACAACTGGCCACGAGTGGAACGGCATCAAGGAGCTGGACACCCCGATCCCGCGGGGCGTCCTGATGTTCCTCATCGTAACGCACCTCTGGGCGATCGCTTGGTGGTTTCTGGCGCCAGCATGGCCACTTGGTACGACCTACACCAAGGGCCTCCTCGGCATTGACCAGCAGACCACGGTTGAGGCTCGGATGGTCGAAGGTCAGCGCGAGCGCGCATCATGGACAACCCGCCTCGAAACTGAACCTTACGACACCATCCTCGCGGACGAAGCCTTGATGCAGACGGTCCGTCATACCGGCCGGCAGCTCTTCGGCGATAATTGCGCCGCCTGCCATGGCCGCGACAGCAAGGGACGCGCCAACTATCCCGACCTGACAGACGACGACTGGCTTTGGGGCGGTGGGCCGGAGCTGATCGAACAGACCATGCGCGTGGGCATCAACACCGCTCACCCCGACTCGAGGATCGGGCAGATGCCTGCCTTCGGGCGCGACGAAATGCTGGACCCCACGCAGGTTCGCAATGTCGCGGCTTACGTCTACTCACTCACCAATCCCGACTACTCCACGCCCCAGAACCTTGAGCGCATCACCGCGGGCAAAGAAGTTTTCGCAAGCACGTGCGCTGCCTGCCATGGTGAAAACGCCCAAGGCAACCGCGAAGTAGGGGCACCAAACCTGACAGACGCACACTGGATCTACGGTGGAACCCTCGACACCATCATCGCATCAGTCCACGGCGGACGTCAGGGTCACATGCCGACCTGGGACGAACGCCTCACAACGTCCGAAATCCGGACGCTGGCGGTTTTCGTTCATGACCTCGGGACGCAACAGCCATGAGTGAACGGGCACGCCCAAAGCTTCCCGGCGGATGGATTCCCTGGCTGCTCATCCCAGCAGCATTGCTGCTGTTTGCAGGTGCCAACGCACATCTCGTCTACGTGGCGTTTCAGTCGCAGCCAGAGTGCGTCGCGCACGTCAAAGATACATCTGATAGCGGTGGCTATCGCGCCGCGAAATCGGCCTGCTGAAGGAGGATAGCATGGGCGAGGCCGACAAATCATACTGGTTGCTCAGCGAGACGTCCGGCATCGGCGAAACCCGCGATCCGGCTCTTCAGCGCCACCTTCCCGTCCTGGCAGGGCTGAAATGGCTTTCCGCAGGCTGGCGCGACTTCTGGACTCGCCCGGCCTCCAGCATCGCCTATGGCGTGGGCGTCTTCATGCTTTCGGTCGCCTTCGTCTGGACACTCTTCGAGTTCGGGCGCGATTATATACTCTTCCCTTCTCTCGCCGGGTTCCTGATCGTTGCGCCGTTCCTGGCGATCGGCCTCTATGAGAAGAGCCGCGCGATCGGAGAAGGGCGGAATATTGGCCTTGCGTCGATGCTTCACGTGCGCCCCAGTGCCGGTGCGCAGATTTTCTTCGCGGGTTTGCTTCTCTCTCTATTGACGCTGCTGTGGAACCGGGCAGCGGTACTTCTTTGGGCGCTGTTCTTTGGCGTCACGGCCTTCCCGGGTCTCGACAATGTCGTCGGAATTCTCGTTGGCACGCCGCAGGGATGGGCCATGCTGATCGTCGGAACAGCGATCGGCGGCCTCTTCGCATCCTTCGCGTTCGCGGTGAGCGTTTTTTCAGTGCCGATGCTTCTCGACCGACGTGTCGACGCGCTGACCGCCATGGCGACCAGCATGAAGCTCGTGTGGAACAACCTGACGACCATGATCGCTTGGGGCGCTATGGTGCTCGTGCTCTTCGGCATCTGCATCGCCACCGGGCTCCTTGGCATGGTCGTCATCTTTCCGCTGTTGGGACACGCCACCTGGCATGCCTACAAGGCCATGGCAGGCCCGGAGGCGTGAGCGATGACCTGCTGCGCGCCAGGGGCGGAATCAGCCCTGATGATTGGACCTAAGTGGGAAATCGCGGCTCAGGAGATAATGCTGGCGAGCCGCGATCTCGGTGACGGCACGGTTCAGACCGATCTCTCCGTTCCACAAGTGCATTGTGCAGGATGTATCAGGGCGATTGAAGGTGCGCTGACTGGGCTTGAAGGTGTCGTTTCCGCGCGCGTAAATCTGACCGCCAGACGCGCCGTGGTCAAATGGCGCCAAGGTGGCGCGGTGCCGCCTATGATCGGTACCCTTCGGGAGGCCGGATACGAAGCGACGCTCGCCGAGCCGGAAAGCGGGCGCGGCGATCCGGAGATGGACCGTCTGTTGCGGGCCACGGCCGTTGCTGGCTTCGCCGCGATGAATATCATGCTTCTATCCGCCTCGGTCTGGTCGGGAGCAGACGCCGGCACGCGACACGCCTTCCATCTGATCTCCGCCGCACTCGCATTGCCGGCTTTGGCCTACTCCGGCCGGATATTTTTTATCTCCGCGTCGAGCGCTCTGCGCGCCGGCCGAACCAACATGGACGTGCCGATCAGCGTGGGAGTGCTTCTGGCGTTCGCATTGAGCATGTACGACACGGTAACAGGAGGACCGCACGCCTATTTCGACGCGGTCACATCGTTGCTGTTCTTTCTGCTGGCCGGACGCGCAGTGGATCAAGCAATGCGTGGGCGCGCCCGCGAGGCAGTCAGGTCGCTCGCACGGATGATGCCGCGGGGAGCAACGGTGCTGTCAAGTGACGGCGGACGCGAGTACAGGGAAGCGTCGGCCATCCGCAGCGGGGAAACGGTGCTTGTGCTTGCCGGCGAGCGGGTGCCCATCGATGGCACGGTGCTTTCCGGGACCGCCTCTCTAGACCTGTCGGTGGTGACCGGCGAATCTGTCCCGGAGCCAGTGGTGTCAGGAGCCAAAGTGCTGTCGGGATCGCTCAATCTCGACGGACCGCTGACAGTGCATGTTGATCGTCCGCAGAAAGACTCCTTCCTTGCCGATATGATGAGGCTGATGGAAGCGGCCGAGGGCGGCCGTGCGCGCTACCGCCGCATCGCCGACCGCGCCGCAGCGCTTTATTCGCCGTTGGTTCATCTGTTTGCCCTCGCAACCTGGGCAGGGTGGATGATCGCTACCGGCGACCTGCACCGTTCTCTGACAGTTTCGATCGCCGTGCTCATCATTACCTGCCCCTGCGCTCTCGGCCTGGCGGTCCCGATGGTCCAAGCTGTCGCGGCGCGGCGGCTGTTCGCGCTCGGCGTGACATTGAAAGATGGTTCTGCCTTGGAGCGGCTCGCTGAAGTCGGCCACGTCGCACTCGACAAGACAGGGACCCTGACCTCAGGTCTGACGAAAGTCGATTCCTTCACCGTGCCTGCCCACGAGGTTGAAGCGGCTGCAGCGCTTGCGCGGTTTTCTCGACATTCGGCCTCACGAGCTATAGCTGCGTTGCGTTCTGCAAGTAATGTCGCCGTGGAGCAGCTCCGCGAGGAGCCGGGAAACGGCATTGAAGGCAAAATTGCCGGCCGGCTGTACAGACTAGGCCGCAGGTCTTGGGTCGATATCGGCTCCGTTGCCGGCTCGGCATCGACTGAAGCATGGCTATCAGTCGATGGGCGCGTTTTAGGGGCGTTTCAGGTCTCCGACAGCCTCCGTCCGGGAGCGGGAGTCGCGACAGGACGCCTGCACGGAATGGGCCTGAGGGTCGAAATCTTGTCCGGCGACGTCGAGTCGGAAGTGAGGAAGGTGAGCAAGACGGTCGGCGTGGAAACGGCCACTGCCGGGATGCTTCCGTGTGACAAGGTCGTGCGGCTCGAGGCTCTTCGCGCCGAGGGGCGCAAGGTCCTGATGGTCGGAGACGGTCTCAACGACGCGCCTGCGCTCGGCGCCGCCTATGTGTCGATGGCTCCCTCCTCGGCGGCGGACGTCGGTCGCAACGCGGCCGATCTCGTGTTCCTGGGCTCCAACCTGGACCACGTTCCGAAAGCGATCGTCATTGCACGCAGGGCCAAGCAACTCGTCACTCAAAACATCGGGCTCTCTATCCTTTACAATGCGCTGGCCCTTCCGCTGGCGGTCACAGGCCATGTTACGCCGCTGATCGCGGCAGTGGCTATGTCCACATCGTCCATCCTGGTGATCGCCAACGCGCTTCGTCTTTCGCGTCCGAGCCAAGATTCGGAAACAACTCAAAGCGGCGTAACGTTAGCCTATCTCACGGAGGCAGCGGCATGAGCCTCTTGGCTTGGCTAGTTCCCATAGCGCTCGGCATGGGCCTGGCCGGGCTTCTCGCGTTCCTCTGGTCGATGAAAAGCGGACAACTCGAAGACTTGGACGGAGCTGCGGAGCGCGTTCTCCTCAACGAGGCGGCTGATGCTCCGTTGTCAGATCTGGAACGGCCATCCTCCAATCGGCGTTAATCTCGAAGGAAGCGACAATGGGCGAAACTGCCGACAGAAAATTTGACTGGATCGCTGGCCTTGCGACCGCCTCTGGGGCGGCTGTGATGATCCCAAGTCTTGCCGCGTTCGCTATCACCGTGATTGCCGTGATCGCTGCGTTCTTCTAGGGCACGCGGCGACTCCAATTGGCCTTTCGCTCGGAGGGCTACGGTGTGATCAAGCGCCCGACCCCGTGATCATCAACTCGGCCGCTGCATCTGCCACTGCGCGCCCTTCCAGAGACGGTGGACTGAACATCAGATGCGCGGCTAAGAGCACCAGCAGGAGAAGCAGGAAGGACAACGCGATCTTCCTAAGCACCCGCCCTCCTGCATTTTCCCGCCATCCAAGTGCGTGAACAAAGCAGTTCACATGGGCGGGGGCAAGCCTCACGGATATGCGCCTTGCGGTTCCGAGCAAGCTGATGCTGAATCCAGGCCTTCTTAGGCCGTTGCCAAACATTGGAGAGTGATCGTGGACCGCCTGGAATGCGACCGCATGTTCGTAGCGGTCATGGAGACGGAAAGCTTCGTCGGCGCGTCGCAGAAGCTTGGCACCTCTCCCACCCAGGCTTCCAAGCTCATTTCCCGCCTGGAGAACGACCTCGGCGTGAGGCTGCTCAATAGGACGACGAGGTCGGTCTCCCCCACCGAAGCCGGTCGGGCCTACTACGAACGCCTGCTTGGGACACCGAGCATCAAATGCTAGAAGGCTTTCGGTCGCTCAGACAGCCGCCGAGGCGGCTTCGTGCCGCATGATGTTCATGCTCCGTTCGACCTTAGCGTGTCTGGGAAAGCAGATCTTGTTCCGGCCCCGGAACGTCGTCGGCAAATTCACGAATCTTCCGAACACCAACGCGTGCGGAGTTATCAACTTCAGCGCTTTGTGGGATATGCCGGAACTGCGAGGCAAGGCACAAGGGATGTGCGGCGTGCTGGATTCAGCCGAGCTTGTTGCGCTTTCCCGACACACCCGCTTGGTCCGGCATTCCGTCGGAGAAGAACTTGCCGCGGAGAGCATGCCTATCGAGTCCTATGCGAATGTCATGCGCGGCGTGGTCAAGCTGACCAAGGTTCTGGAGGATGGCCGCCAGCAGATCGTCGGGCTACAGTTCGCGCCGGATTTCCTCGGTCGACTCTTCGCGCCGGACAGCGCCGTAACCGCCGAAGCTGCGTCCGATGTCGATCTCTGCCGGGTGACGAAAGGAGGGTTGGAACGGCTGATCGCGGAGAATCCCAAGCTTGAGCACCGGTTGATGCAGCAGACGCTTAGGGAATTGGATGAAGCTCGCTAATCGATGGTTACACTCGGGCGGAAGACAGCCGCCGAGAAGGTCGCCAGCTTCGTATATCTGATCGACACTCACCTCGATCCTTCGGACGACCAGGCAAAGGGCCGCAAGTTCGATCTACCACTCACGCGCGGCGACGTTGCGGATTTCCTCCGGCTAACACTCGAGACCGTCTCGAGGCATTTGTCGAAACTACGCGCGGAAAGAATTATTGCCATCACTGGCGTGACGCACGTCGAAGTGCCCGACCTGGATCGGCTCAAAAAGCGCTGCGGCTGACCTGAGGAACCAACGCCAGAAGCGGTACCAGGATTCCCTCTCGAAGGCCACGTGGCGCCG
>Ga0070665_100006198_pt1 | contig 12240 bp, 12 predicted proteins | sample KBSS13metaG_FD_65862 | JGI IMG/M metagenome (GOLD analysis project Ga0070665, IMG submission 65862) | Switchgrass rhizosphere microbial communities from Kellogg Biological Station, Michigan, USA - KBS S1-3 metaG | ecosystem: Host-associated > Plants > Roots > Rhizosphere > Soil ...
TCGTGAAGCCGAACGAGATCAGCGACAGCGAGGTACGGATGACCGACATCAACGTGCGGTCGGCGCTCATGCGCGTGCGCTGGAACGACATGCCGGTGCGGCGCGAGGACAGTTCGACCGAAATGCGATCGGCCTCGGACTTGCCGGTAATGTGGGCGTCCGTCATCGCCGCGTTCCTTCCTGACCGCGCCATCGGCGCGCGACGAGCTCGATCAGCCAGCGGAAGATGAAGTATGGCGCGACCGCCAGCAGGAGAGCGATGACGGCAGCCTCGGCCGGAAAGAACGTGTTCAACTCCTTGAGCTGGTAGATGACATCCATGCTGATGCCGAGCAGCAGGATTCGCGCCGTCGAGGTCAGGCCCTCGCCCAACTGGGATGAACCGCTGCTGGCGAACCATGACCTGTGCACGCGGGCGTCCCTGATCCCGTCATGCAGGGCGGCGATCGCAGCCATGGTTGGCTGCAGGAAGAAGCGGAATGTCATCGGCCCGCCGAAGCGGGCGAACATGTCGTTCCAGAACCGGTGATGCACGTCGAGCGAGATGCCGTGCCACAACGCGCCGGTCGCCAGAAGAGCCGTCGTGATGCCGACGACCATCCAGGTGAAGACCTGCGCGCCGCGAGAGGGAGCCTCCGTCGTCATCATCCGTCTTCTCGATCTCTCTGGTGCTACTTCGCGGTCGAGATTCAGGCCGCCTTGCCGCCGGCCATCGCGTTCTTGATGAGGCCGACGATCGCGGTCACGACCGCACCAGCGACACCGCCGCCAACCGCTTGCCCGGCCAGCGCGCCGATATCGAGGCCGCCGGATGCGGCTCCTTGCAGCATCGGCAGCAACGCCGTGAGGAGCGTTCCACCGCCGGCTCCGCCGAGTGCGCCGGCGATGGTGTTGCCGAGCGTGCCCAGATCGAAATTCTTCATGGACGCGCCGGCAGCATTGCCGCCAATGGCGCCGGCAAGGAGTTGGATGATGAGATTGATCACGGTAGCGGACATGTCAGTTTTCCTTCCGTTGCGGGTTGAGTGCCTTGCTGGATCGTTCCGTTTTCTCCGCTGGACGTAAGACGCATCGGAATCCAACGTGACTGGTCGACGTATCGACCGGCTGGGCATGCCGCGCCGCCGGCCGGTAGCGGCGGCAATAGTTTGGCGCGCAGAGATGCGAGCCGCCCTTCAACACCTTGCGCGGAATCTGGATGGCCGGCTGGCAGGGGTCGTAGCTGTCTTCCTCGCGGCCGCCGTGCGGGTTGTGCGGAATGCAGCAGGGCTTTGCGGCATCGGCCTCATGGGCGGCCGACCACCAGTCCGAAGTCCACTCCCAGACATTGCCGATCATGTCGTGGATGCCGTAGCCGTTCGGCGGAAACGCGGTTACGGGCGAGGTGCGCGCGTAGCCGTCTTCGTTCAGGTTCTGCAGCGGGAAAGCGCCTTGCCAAATGTTGGCCATATGCATGCCGCCCGGCATCAGCGCATCGCCCCACGCGAATTCCTCATCCCTGAGCCCGCCGCGCGCGGCAAACTCCCATTCAGCCTCGGTCGGCAAATCCTTGCCGGCCCATTCCGCGTAAGCCAGCGCATCGCCGAAAGAGACATGCACGACCGGATGATGATCGAGCACGTTGATGTCGCTCTTTGGCCCGTATGGGTGGCGCCAATCGGCGCCCTTCAGGAAGGTCCACCACTGGCTCCAATCGCTGAGACTGGCGACGTGCGATGGCGGTGCGAACACCAGCGATCCCGCATAGAGCATGTGCGGCAGCGCGCCGGGATAGTCCTTCGGGTCCGGCGGAATTTGCGAGGTCGTGACGTGGCCGGTCGCCTTGACGAACGCCTTGAACTGCCGGTTCGTTACCGGCGTGCGGTCGATCCAGAACGCATCGACCGCGGCGCGGTGCGACGGCGCTTCCTCGGGATAGTGATGGTCCGACCCCATACGGAAGGTGCCGCCGGGAAGGAAGACCATGCCGGTGGTCTTGTTATCGTCGGGCGGCGGCCTCGCCAATTCTGCCTTCGCCTGCAACATCGCGATTCCTCCGCGTGTCGCTGCTTACTGGCAGTAGTCCCAGAAGCCCTGGGTACGGGACGGGTCCGTGTAGTACCAGCACATGCCCGGTGCCGGCGCGGCGCCCGCCCACGCGACCGCCGTTGCAGCCGTCACAACACCGATCGCTGCACCGGCCGCGATGGCGCCACCGCGCGGCCAGGTGTACCGGGCCGGCCGCGCCCAGCGCACGCCGCCGCCCGCATATCCGGGTCGCACTACGGCCGCGCGGGCCGCGGGCGCGCGCACCACGGTCCTGCTGCGATAAGCAACCGCGTTGCCGCGCGGCCCCACCGCAACACCACCGCGGCGAACGACGGCTCGAACGTCGACAACGTAGCCAATTGCCTTGGCATGCGATGCCAGCGTCGCAGTGGCGGCAGGATTGAATGCAAACGAAGGGGTAGGGGTGACTGCGAGGCCACCCAATCCCAGTGCGGTGACGAGCACCATTGAATGGAGAGGGTTCGTTACCCGGTGAGCAGAGGCGTTTTTTGTCGTTAGCACTGTTTGCTCCCTTACTTATTCCAGTGCTGCGTGCCTTCGCAGCGTTATGTCAGCCCTCTTGTCTCATGTTGATCGATTGTCTTGATCGACAGTTTCAGTTTCTATTTTTCGTTGTATATCAACGATAAGCGAAATCGGTTGGCTTGTGACGTCCAGTTTGTGCCAAATGTTTGAGAGTGCGCCGGAGCCGGCATTGTCCGCAATTTGATGCGAATAGCGCTGGTCCGCGGTGCATGGACGCGCTCTGGGACATATCCGGATTGCGGGCTTGCGCCACAATCTCTGCGTGACGATGATGCAAATCGATTATGGCGCGACAGCGCGGTTTGGATCGGACAGGATCTGAGCATGGAGCAGTTTGCATCGCTGCGCACGCAGGAGATCGATGGTTTCGAGGAGTTCGGCGAAGTCGTCGTCGGGACGCACCGGGAAGTCGTTCAACTCCAGGATGGAAAGCTCCGTGGCCGCGTGTCGCACGCGTCGATCGGATGTCTTCGCATCGATCTGGCCTGCTTCAATCTCGGTATGAGGACGAAAGGCGCTTCAGGCGCTGAGGGCGTCGTCATTGGCATGCTGGCTGACAGCGACAATCGCGTAACGCGCTCTTCCTATGAGTCCGAGCCGGGCGACGTCTTGGTGACGCAGGCCGAGAGCGAGCACGAGAATCGCTACTATGGCGGCGGCAGTGTGATCATCGCTTCCATACGGTCCGATGACATCCATTCGTTGTTCTATTCGGAGGGCGAACTGAGCGATCCGGCGGCCTGGCGCCGGAGCCATTTCAAGGGCAATGCCTACATTGTGCAAAATGTCGTTCCGCGCCTGCATTCGCTGGTCGCGCGGCTAGGCGAGGCCCCCCTTGACGCGGATGCCGCCAAATACTGGAAGCGCGCAGTGATCGAGGCGATGAGCGTTACCATCATCAACGGCACATCGTCAGAACGCAACGGTCCGCTGCCTTCGGCGCTGAAGGTCGTGAAGCAGGTTGAGGAGTATCTCGACGCCGCGGGTCCCGGACCGATCCATATCTCCGAGATATGCCGCCACATGAACCTTCCGCGGCGGACGCTGCATCGCTTGTTTCATGAGGCGCTCGGCGTGGGCCCGATCGCTTTCCTGCGTCACCGCCGGCTCTGCGCGGTCCATTCCGCCCTTCGCGTGCCTAAGGATATCCGGACGGTCTCGGAAATTGCCATGCAGTGTGGATTTCAGAACCTGGGTCGCTTCGCCGGATACTATCATCGATTGTTCGGCGAGTACCCGTCTGAAACGCGGAGCAGGGAGCTGATGTGACGCCGACCTTGGCAGCGGCGTAGGCCTTTGGCCCCTTGACGGCCATCGCTCACCTGAGTTCATTTTTGACCGAAATGGATAACCCCGTCCCATGGATCGGCGGGCGGTTCGAGGATGAAGCCGATAACGCGGTCGAGATAGATGCCAGCCAGAACATCGTCCGGATACTCATCCGCGAACGCTTCGAGCGCCCCGAGCGTCTGCATCCAGTCCCGGCTCGCATAAACCTCATAGACACTGTCCCAATCCCGGACGAGCTTTACCCATGATGAAGCATTGTGACACGAGTCGCGCGCGTTGAATGATCCGAGCAGTTCGAAGATGTCCAGGGCTCTTTCCAGGCCTTTCGGCTGTGTCCGATCGACGCGACGGAAGAGAAACTCATCCGAGCAGGCCGTCGCAATCTGTCCGCTGACGAGAATACTGCTGCCATAGAACTTGTTCAGCCCCTCCAGGCGGGCTGCAATGTTAACGTTGTCGCCGATCGCGGTGTAGTCGATCCGATCGGATGACCCGACATTCCCCAGCACGGCATCGCCGACATGTATGCCGAACCGGGTCTTCCAGGCCGCTATCCCGTTTTCGGTCCACCGCGCATTCAGGCGCCGCGACGCGGCGTGGCATTCAAGCGCCGTCGCGCAGGCGATATGTTCGTGCCGCGCGACGGTCAGCGGCGCATTCCAGAACGAAAAGATCGCGTCCCCGATGAATTTGTCGACCGTTCCGTTTCTCTTGATGATCAGGGAAGCAAGTTGCTCGAAATATTCCGACATGTTTGCCATCAGCTCTGGCGCTGGAAGACGTTCGGCAATCGGTGTGAAATCCTTCACGTCGGTGAACAAAATGCTGATCCGGCGGATTTGGCCCCCCACGGCGACCATATCTTCGTTCTCGAGAATATCCTTTACCAGCGCTTTCGGCACAAACTTGGACACTTCGCGAATCGTGCTCTTCATTCCCGACATTGACCTGATCAGCGTGTTGATCTCGACGACCCGCGAGTTCATCCTGATCGGCTCATCGAGCTGAAAAGACTGAATTAGTTCGGCTTCATCCGAAAGCTTTGCGAGAGGTCGCGATATCGCACGAGCCAGATAGACGATCCCTGGCAGAAGGAGGAGGAATACAAGTAACGCGATCGGGATGCTCCGCTTGGCGGCGTCCATCAAGGTACCCTGAAAATCGGACAATGGGGCCGCGTAGAGCACGAAGAAGATCCCGCCGTCCCGCGCCACCTGGCGGGCGACCGTGGCCAGGTAAGTGGTTCCACTGATTGAAATATCCGTAATCGAATAAGGACCGGTCTGCGCGAATCTCTGCAGTGCTTCCCGAACCACGGGGTCTGATACGTCGGCGGTTGTAGCGAGCTCGACGGCAGGGCGTTCCGGGGCGCCGACGTGCTTGAACATTTGGTGTTGGTCGAAGTGGGCCAGCAAGCGGTTCCTGTCGTCGAACGCCACGAATCTGTGAGCTTCGTTCGCTCGCACCGAACGGACGTAGACCATTAATCGTTCGATGGTGACGTCGACTCCGACAACGCCGACATTGGTCACAAAGCTCTTTGCGAGGGTCATTCCGACCTGCGATGTGGTCGCGAAGAGGTAAGGGGGAACCCGGATGGTCTGGTTGGGCTTCTCCATGGCTGTACGATACCAATCCCGGCGGCGTGGATCGTATGTTGCATCGTGCTCAGCGATCCTCGCGATGAGGTGATGGTCGTCATCGAGGAAGTTCCAGGTTTCTTTTCGTATTCCGCTGACGTCGGAGCGGATTTCCTGAATCGCATAACGCGTCCCGGCAGGACCACCCAACTGCGCGATGAAGGGCTTTTCAGAAGCCGATATCGACAAGACTTGAAAGTAATTTCCGTTCTGATAGCCGGCATATACGGCCGAGATCTGAGGATTGGATTTGAGGCTCGATAGTACGAGTTGTAGGATCGGATCTCGAGAAGCCTCCGCCTGCTGAAGTGATGGTGCAGCCTGCAACACGTCCGTAATCAGGAATACCGGTGCGAAGAACGCCAGCCGCCTTTCGTTGATCTGGCTGATGGTGGAGCGGAAAGTATCCGATGCCACCTTAAGCGCGGTCTTGCGGGCTTCAATGTAGTTTGCGATGGTGACGGCCGCGCCTACCGACAGGGCCACGGTCAGGAACAACGTCAGAACTGTTACGAAGAGCGTGATACGAGGGCCGGAAGCAGGGCTGGACATTATTCTGACAGCCGGTTGTTATTGTGCAGACAGATCGATTACCCGCTTTGATAGATAGTCGACCCAGTAGCGCAGAAACGGGTCGGCACTCGCCAGTTTTTGCCGGAGCATTGCTTCACTTACGGCAAGGACCTCGCAACCATGCTCCGTCACTGCTGAAGCGGCGCGTTGCGATCCGGCCATTAGCGCGTGCACACCGAACATTTCTCCGGGCTTCAACCGCGTCACGAGACGCTGATGATCGGTACCGATAAAGATGGTTACGTCGCCGCGCAGCAGGACATAGGCGATTGTCCCGGTGTCACCTTCGGCAAAGATGGTCGCGCGCGCGGGATACGTCTTGCGGCTGAGCTCCTTGCGCATTGTCCGAACCGCGACTGGTGAAGCGCCTTGCTCGTACGTCATATTGTATCAGCCCTCGCTTTCTTCGTCGTCCCGGCGGGCTCGACCGCGCGTCCGCGAATCTCCTATTGCGTCATCGATCGCGGCGAGCAGGAGGGTGTCCTGAATCGGCTTCGCGAGAAAGGCATACACGCCGGCAGATGCGGCGCGATCGCGCGCATCGGGCTCGCTATGAGCAGTGATGACGATGGTCGGAATACAAGCCTTGTTGAATGCGATACGGCGCAGCAGTTCGAACCCGTCCATGTCGGGCATTTGCAGGTCGACGATGAGACATTCTGGCGGGCTGTCCAATAGCGCCGCAAGAAAGGCGTCTGCTGACGTGAACGTACGGGTGACGCGTCCTCGGGTTCGCAATAGCCGTGCCAATGCGTTCAACACTGACGCGTCGTCGTCCACGATCGCGATCCATGGAGCGTCGGGCATGCGACGAAGTATCGATACTGCAGCCGCGGATTGTCGATTGGACCTAGGGCCAACGGCGACACGTTGTTGCCTATGGCTTCTTTGGGGAAATTCCTGCTTTCTCGGAGAGACGGACGAGGGCGGCAACCGAGCGAACGCCCATTTTCTCCATGACCCGACTGCGGTGAACCTTGATCGTTTTCTCTACCGTTCCAAGATCACCGGCGATTTGCTTGTTCAGACGACCTGCGATGACGTGGGTCATGACTTCATGCTCTCGGGGCGTCAAGCTTGCAAACTTGGTGTTGATGGCCTCCAGCTCGGAGCTCAACTGGCGGCCTTCGGAGTCCACCTCGATGGCGCGGGCAATGGCGGCCAGGAGGTCGTCGTCGCTGACGGGCTTGGTGAGGAAATCTATCGCGCCCGCCTTCATCGCTCGAACACTGGTTGGAATGTCGCCTTCACCAGTCAGAAAAACGATGGGCCGATGCGTATCCCTGGTGCTCAAGGCCTTTTGCAACTCCAGGCCGTCGAGATCTGGCATAGAAACGTCAAGTACCGCGCAGCCGGGAAGCGAGCTGTCATGCGTGCCCAGGAATTCCCTCGGTGAGGTGAATGCGAGCGTCTCGTAGCCTCGCGTTCGCAGCAGCCGCGAGAGCGCCTTCAAGACGCCCGCATCGTCGTCAACCAGAAAGATCGTAGGGCCGGATTTAGTCATTGAGCGGCCATCAATGTTTCATGAGCGGGAAGCCAAAAGCTTGCGACTGCGCCGCCCGCGCCGTCATTCGTCAGGCTGAGTTCTCCCCCGTGGGCCCGAACTATGGTCGAACAGATACTGAGCCCGAGACCGAGGCCGTGATCTTTTGTCGTGTAAAATGGTTCAAATAGTTTCTTGTTCTGCGACGGCTTGAACCCTGGACCACGGTCTCTTACGCGGACTTCGATGCTCGCTGTCCTGCCGATTCGAGTGGAGATTGTGACTCGCCGTGCCACGAGCGGTGTCGCCGCCATCGCATCCATCGCATTGATGATGAGGTTCAGCAAAACCTGCTGCAGTTGGACGGGATCCCCGTGCAGGCACGGGAGCTGGTCTGCCAGGTCGGTCTCAATTGTCACCCGGCGGCTGATTGTCTCGCTGTTCAAGAGCGAAATTGCTTGATGGACGAGCTCGTTGACGTCAATCGTCTCGGATTGGGTCTCGCCTTTCTTCAGCAGACTGCGAAGGCGGCGGACGACCTCAACCGCCCGATTATCTTCTTGGACGATGTCCTGCAGCGCGCCGTGAACCTCGATGAGGTTGGGGGATTGTTGTGCCAGGAGATATAGCGCCGCCTGGGCGTTCGATAGAATCGCCGTCAGGGGTTGCTTGACTTCATGAGCGATGGCTCCCGAAAGCTCACCGAGCACCGAAACGCGCATTAGATGCGTCACTTCCCGTCGTTGCAGTTCCGCTTCGGACTCCGCCGTTTTCTGGTCTGTGATATCGACGAAGATGCCGTTGAGTAGAGCCGGTACTCCGCAATCTCCGGGATGCGACCGCGCATGAACGCGAATCCAGCGCTCTTGCCCATCCGTATGGATGATCCGGACGTCTTTGACGGCGGACCCGCCATCATCCAGCATGCCTCGAAGGGCCTGTACTGCCGATGGGCGGTCTTCAGGATGCACTGCCGCGAGGAAGGTCTGACCGGTGAGCGGCGCGGTATCCCTCAGTCCCAATAGCACTCGGCAGTGCCGGGTAGTCCACAACTCGTCGGTTTTCCCGGTTGAATTGCCACAGACCCACATTGGCAGAGGCGGCCGTGAAGGTCATTCGCTCTTCACTTTGCTTGAGCGACAGCTCAGCTTGCCGGCGTCTGTGTCGCTGAAACAACAGACCCGAGAGAAACACCGACTGCAGAGCGATCACGGACAGCGTTGCCAGGATGAGGGTACGATGCTCATCCCAAAGGTCAGGCTTCTGAAACAGGACGATGCTTCCCTCCGGAAGGCTGCCTTTGTCCAGCTCCCAGCGTTCCATGGCTCTTGCGTCAACACGGAAAGCCTGCCCCGCATTTGTTCGCGGTGGAAGCTGGGCAGGGTCGCTGCCTGAAAGAATCTCAAGGGCGAGGTCGGCGGTAGCCGTACCCATGGATTCGTATGTCTCGACATAGCCGCCGACAATTCCAGTGCCCAGGAATGTCCCGAACGGCGCGTACACGGGTGCGGTGGATGCTTCCGCCACCGCGCGGGCAACGTCCCGAGGAATCAGTGGGCGGCCGGTGCTATCGGCATAGACTGAAAGCAGCAACACGATCGTGTCATGGGGCAAACGCGATACCTCCGCCAACATCGCGTCGAAGGTCAAGTCGAAGTGAAAACTCGTTGCGAATTTCCGCTTTCGGCGTTCAAGGGCCTTGCGTGTTGTCTCTTGCCACCCGCGATCGGCCTTGCCGCTTCCACCTATCACGACCAGTCGTGTTGCATCCGGCTGAAGGCGTTCCGCCAATTCCAGGATCTTGTCGAGATCGAATTCGCCCATAACTCCGGTAATATCGGGTGGAAATTGGATCGCGGCAAAGTTCGCGGCTGTACCGCCGGCAAAAACAACGGGAACGCCATTGGCGAAGATCTCGCGATACTTGATGATGAATGGTACTCCTTCGGCGCCAATCACAATCACCAGATCGAAACTCATCTTCGCGTATTTCTCGCGCAGAAAATTCGCCATGCGCGTCGAGTGCTCGGCGCCCGGCATCCGCGCCAGATCGAGGAAGTCCGCCTCGATCTCAATCCTTTGCTCAAGTGCCTCCAGGAGGCGCTTCCGGGCGGCTTCTGATGCAATCGTCGTGGCCGGGAACGTGTAGTTATATGCGTGCAATATCAACACGCGCTTGGGCGTATCGGCGGCCTGAGTTGCAGTGACTGATCCGAGGAAGAGGATCGCAAACAACAGGAACACGTTGCGCAGACGACGCGCGCATTCGACACTCGGCCCAGCTGCCTGATCGTCAGCGTCCACGAGGTTCGATCCGGTCCGGAAATATCAATACCCAAGTTAAAACATATGGTTGCAATTGTCGAGGTCAGCCAACCGAAGTAGCCCTCAGTTTTAGCTTGAAATTTAACGGTCTTCGTTCTTTGGCATCGTTGTATCCGCCGGGTTAGTGCGGCTCTCCGCAGCGGTGTTTGAAGGAGGCGGATCGATGCTCGGAAGAGCTGCGCGTTGGGTATGAGAGAGACTAATACCGTTACTGTGAAAGCTTACGGCATCGGGGAAAAGGGATGTTCTTTCGCCTTGGCGAGTCACCACTTTTCCGGGGTCGGCCTTGAACCCCTTGGACCTAGGTCCAATTTGGCGCGGCGCCCCGACCGACTAACACTTTTCCAAATTGTGGATCGTTTGAGAGGTTCGGAAGAATGCGTGTTTCCGAGCCCCACGATGATGGCTGCGGCGGCAGCACCGTCGCTCGGATTAGCTGGCCGTGAGGCTTTGATCATGCAAACGCGGCAGTCAATGCAGCGAGAGGAGCTGCCGAGGGATGCGAGCCACGCAGAAATGGTGCTCATTCCTGGCGGTATTTTTCACATGGGGTCGGACAGGCACTATGCCGAGGAAGCCCCGGTCCACCGCGTCGGAGTCGATTCTTTCAAGATCGACAGAACTCCCGTTACCAACCGTCAGTTCAAGGAATTCGTGCGTGCGACGGGTCATGTGACACTTGCCGAACTTGTCCCCGACGCGAAAGACTATCCGGGCGCCTTGCCGCATATGATCTACGCGGGGTCGCTGGTATTCTCACCGCCGAGCCATCCGGTCGACCTCAAGGACTGGAGCCAATGGTGGGCCTTCCTGCGAGGCGCCGACTGGCGCCACCCCTATGGACCCAAGAGCAACATTAACGTTCTGGATCATCATCCGGTCGTCCATGTCGCCTATGACGACGCGCTCGCCTATGCGCGCTGGGCCGGGAAGGATTTGCCGACCGAGGCGGAATGGGAGTTCGCGGCTCGCGGCGGGCTGCAGCAAGTCGAATATGCCTGGGGCGGGGAATTTACGCCCGATGGCAAGCATCTCGCCAATACGTGGCAGGGAGAGTTTCCGTATCAAAACCTCTGCGACGACGGATATGCACGGACGTCGCCGGTCAACGCGTATCCACCTAACGGCTATGGCGTATACGACATGATCGGGAATGTCTGGGAATGGACCAGCGACTTCTATTCGGCCCGGCACGAGCCGGACGCAGCAAAGGCATGCTGCATTCCGGAAAACCCTCGCGGCGGCCGCGAGCAGGACAGCTACGATGCCTGCTTGCCGCAGATCAGGATGCCGCGAAAGGTGCTGAAGGGCGGGTCGCATTTATGCGCCCCGAATTACTGTCGTAGATATCGTCCTGCTGCGCGGCATGCTGAACCGATTGATACTTCCACAAGTCACGTCGGATTCAGATGCGTCGTTCGGGGATGATGACGGTCGGCTTTAGCGCGCGATTAGCTGCGTCGCGAACCACGTCTACAGAATGAAACATCACGGCCGTCGTGGCGTGTGTTGGTCGAGACGGAGGTGGGGCTAAGGTCCAACTCGACGTCCCAAGCATTCAATGCTGCTTTACGGCGGCACGCAAAGCTGAACGCGTCGATTGTCGCCGGCGCGTATTCTGTCGTCGTCCGATTCAATCAGAAATGATGATGACCAAGAACGAGCGGGTCAGACCGAAATCTCCAACACCACGATAACAGCGAGGCTTTCATCATGAAAATCACCAAGGCGCTGTTTTTGCTTACGACGATATCTGTTGCAGCGATGACGTCCGCGCCGGCGATCGCACAACAGCAGCAAAGGCCCAACATTGTCGTCATTTGGGGCGACGATATCGGACAGTCGAATGTCAGCGCATATTCGCGGGGAATGATGGGCTATCGAACGCCCAACATCGACCGCCTCGCAAATGAGGGGGTGATGTTCACGGACTACTATGCGGAGCAGAGCTGCACGGCGGGGCGCGCTTCGTTTCTTACGGGGCAGTCTGGCTTGCGGACTGGCATGACCAAGGTCGGGTTGCCTGGCGCCACCCTTGGTCTGCAGAAGGAAGATCCAACGGTAGCCGAATTGCTCAAGCCACTCGGCTACGCCACAGGCCAATTCGGCAAGAACCATCTGGGCGACCGCAACGAATTTCTGCCGACAGCACACGGCTTCGACGAGTTCTACGGCAACCTTTATCATTTGAATGCGGAAGAAGAGCCCGAACTGTCGGACTATCCCAAGGACCCTGCCTTCAAGGCCAAGTATGGGCCAAGGGGCGTCTTGGACTGCAAGGTTTCCGACCGGGATGATCCGAGTGTTGATCCGCGCTTCGGCAAAGTCGGCAAGCAGGTGTGTAAAGATACTGGC
>Ga0070665_100006201_pt1 | contig 12235 bp, 13 predicted proteins | sample KBSS13metaG_FD_65862 | JGI IMG/M metagenome (GOLD analysis project Ga0070665, IMG submission 65862) | Switchgrass rhizosphere microbial communities from Kellogg Biological Station, Michigan, USA - KBS S1-3 metaG | ecosystem: Host-associated > Plants > Roots > Rhizosphere > Soil ...
CGCAGCGAGGTGGTGATGGCCATCGCGCGGAAGTTGGCCTGCAGGCTCATCTCCTCCGCGAGCTCGACGAAGATGTGCTCGTCGCCGCCCCAGCTGTAGCGGGCCGGTGTCACCGTGTCGCTCATCAGGCACCCCCGGCCTTCGCCGCGACCCGCTCCGCGAGCCACTCCTCGAGACGCCCGGTGTCGAACGCCGCCGTGGCGAACCACGGCTGGTCGATCAGCTCCAGGATCAGCGAGGTCGTGGTCGGCACGCCCTCGACGACGAGTTCGGACAGGGCCCGTCGCGAGCGTGCCAGCGCGGTGGCCCGGTCGTCGCCCCAGACGATCACCTTCGCGACCAGCGAGTCGTAGAAGGGTGAGACCTGGCTGCCCGGGGCGAGCCACGTGTCGAAGCGGACCCACGGTCCACCCGGCAGCTCGACGTGCCCGATCTTCCCCGGGCCCGGCATGAAGTTCTTGTCCGGGTCCTCGGCGCAGACCCGGAACTCGAAGGCATGGCCGCGGGCGGTGACGTCGTCTTGGCGCAGACCCAGCGGCTCGCCGGAGGCGATGCGCAGCTGGGCGGCGACGAGGTCGATGCCGGTGATCCACTCGGTCACCGGGTGCTCGACCTGGATGCGGGTGTTCATCTCGATGAAGAAGAACTCGCCGCTCTCGTCGTCGACGAGGAACTCGCAGGTGCCCGCGCTCCGGTAGCCGACCTGCTTGCACAGCCGCACTGCGGCGGAGGTCATCTCGTCGCGGATCGCCTCGGTGACGCCCGGGGACTGGGCTTCCTCGACGACTTTCTGCCTGCGCCGCTGCAGCGAGCACTCGCGCTCGAAGAGGTGGACAGCGTCGCTGCCGTCGCCGAGCACCTGGACCTCGACGTGACGGGCGCTGCGGATGAACCGCTCGATGTACATGCGGCCGTCGCCGAAGGCGCTTGCCGCCTCCCCGGAGGCCTGGGGGAAGGCTTTGGTCAGCTCCGCCTCGTCGGCGACGACGCGGATGCCGCGACCGCCGCCTCCCGCCGCTGCCTTGAGCATGACCGGGTAGCCGATCTCGCGCGCGGCCTCGACCGCCGCGGCGACACCGTCGACTCCGTCCGTGGTGCCGGGGACGGTCGGCACGCCCGCGGCCATCGCGACCTGGCGGGCGCGGACCTTGTCGCCCATCTGCTCGATGACCGACGCCTCGGGGCCGACGAAGATCAGACCGGCGTCGGCCACCGCTGCGGCGAAGGACGCCCGCTCGGACAGGAAGCCGTACCCGGGGTGCACCGCGTCGGCGCTCGCCTCCTTGGCAGCGGCCACGATGGCGTCCGCGACCAGGTAGCTCTTCGTCGCCGGGGCCGGCCCGATGTTGACCACCGTATCGGCGAGCCGCGCATGGGCGGCCTCGGTGTCCGCGTCGCTGGCGACGGCGACCGTCTCGATGCCGAGGTCGCGTGCGGCGCGGATGATGCGCACGGCGATCTCACCACGGTTGGCGATCAGCAGGCGTTTCATCCGGACACCTCGAGCACCACTAGCGCCTGGCCGGCGTCGACGACGGACTCGCTGTCCGCTACGAACCCGACGACCGTGCCGGCCACTCCGGCCTCGACAGGGAAGAAGGACTTCATGACCTCGACCAGTCCCACCGTGTCGGAGGCGGTGACCTCCTGGCCGGGCTCGACGTATTCGGGGCTGCCGGGGTCCGGGCGGTGGTAGAAGACGCCCGGAATCGGGGAGACGACTTCGTGACGGGCCATCGCACACCTCGCTTCTGGTGGGTGGGGTTCGGGTCAGTCCAGGTACGGCTGGAGCGCGTCGTGGACGGCCTTGGCGAGGTCGACGGCGCCGGGGGTGTCGGAGTGCACGCAGATGCACTCGGCCCGCATGGGGATGTCGGAGCCGTCGTTCGCCGTGGCCACACCCTCGGTGACGGCGCGGATGGAGCGCTCGGCGGCCACGACCGGGTCGTACGCGACGTGCTCACGCGTGATGATCAGGGAGCCGTCGGGGCGGTAGTCCAGGTCGGTGTAGTACTCGGCGATGAAGCCCTGGCTGCGCTTGCCCCACACCCTCTCGTGGGCCGTGTTCGCCATTCCCATCAGGGGAGCGTCGAAGATGTCGGCCGCGGCCGCAATAGCCTCGGCGACCGACTCGTCGCGCGAGGCCAAGCCGTAGAGGGCGCCGTGGGGCTTGATGTGGTTGAGCGTCATGCCCTCGGCCTGCAGGAACCCGGCCAGCGCACCGACCTGGTAGGTGACGATGGCGGTGAGCTCGTCCGGGTCGATCTTCATCTCGCGGCGGCCGAACCCGTCCCGGTCGGGGAACGAGGGGTGCGCGCCGACCTTGACGCCGTGGGCCTTGGCCAGCTGCACCGTCTTGCGCATGACGACGGGGTCGGCGGCGTGGAACCCACAGGCGACGTTGGCGATGGTGATGTAGGGCATGATGCCCTCGTCGTCCCCACAGCGGTAAATGCTGTAGGCCTCGCCCATATCAGCGTTGATCGCGACCATTGCGGTTCTCTCTTTCAGGGTGGGTCAGGAGTGAGCGACCTTGGGGGTGTCCCCATCGGGGTCGACGTAGACGTCCTCGCCGTCGAGCTTCACGGGGTAGCGCGCGAGCTCGGCGTGGCCGGGGTTGATCCCCTTGCACGTGGTCAGGTCGAAGGTCCACAGGTGGCTCTTGCAGGTCAGAGTGGTCTTCGACAACTCGCCCTCGACGAGCTCGACCTGCTGGTGCGGACAGATGGCCTGGGTGGCGACGACGTCGCCACCATCGAGGTGGGCGACGAGGATCTCTTTGTCGCCGACCTCGAACGACTCCATGTCGCCTTCCCAGACGTCGTCGAGGCTGCACACCTTCACGAAAGCCATGGGGGTGGGCTCCTTTGTCAGCAGAATCGGTCGAAGTAGAGCCGGTCCGCGTCGAGTCCCGAGTCGAGTACGAGCGCGCGCATCAGGGCGTCGGTCATCGCCGGGGGACCGGCCGCGTAGTAGGTGAAGTCGGTGAGCGAGCCCGCCAGGCGCTCGACGACCGCCTCGTGGAGGAACCCGCGGTAGGCGGTGTCGTCCTCGGTCTCTCCGACGTCGGAGAGCGCGGTGTGGACCTGGAGCATTCCGAGCCGGCGCCCGGCCCGCACGAGCGACTCCGGGACGTGGATGTCGCGGGCCGTCCGTCCGCCGCAGAACAGGTGCACGGTCCAGGCGCCGGCGCCGGGCAGGGCCGCGGCGCCGAGCACGATGGAGATCATCGCGCCGAGACCGGAACCGCCGCCCACGCAGACGATGCTCTGGTTCTCTTTGTCTCGCAGGTAGGCGTGTCCGTAAGGGCCGTCGAGCTCGACGGAGGCGCCGACCTCGAGCTTGTCGAAGAGAATCGAGGTGGCGTGGCCGTCGGGTACCCGCTTGACGACGAACTTCCATTCGCCGTAGCAGTTGCCGAGGTTGCTCATCGAGTACGCCCGCTCGACGTTCCCATCCGGGAGCGTGATCATGGCGTACTGGCCCGGACGGAACCCGGCGTGTTTCTCGGCCGCGAACACGAACTCCTGCATGTCATGCGTGAGCGGCGTGATCGAGCGCAGTTCGGCGGTCTGGCGGACCGGGCGGTGGGTCGCGACGGGCGCGATCGGGCCGACCTTGACCAGGCAGTCCGTCCGCGGTTCGCTCTGGCACGCCAACCGGCGCCCTTTGCGCCGGTCACGAGGGCTCAGGCCCGGAGCGTCGGGGCGACGGTCGTGCATCTCGCCCGCCAGCAGGTCGTAGCGGCAACTGCCGCAGGACCCGCTGTTGCACTCGTAACCCAGGCCGACCCCCGCGCGGAGGGCAGCACGCAGCAGCGTGTCGCCCTCCGCGCAGGCGAAGCGAACGTCGGACCCGTCGACCGAGACGAGGTGTTCGGTGGGGGTCGTCACCGTACTGTCAGCTTCCGAGTCCGAGCTGGCGGTGGAACGCCTTGACAGCGCCGACGGCGTTGTCGGCGGCCTCGGCGTTCTCCGCCACCTCGTCGCCGAAAGCGCGGATGGCCTTCTCCGCCAGCGGCAGCCACTTGGCCACCCAGTCGGTCAGGATCGGGAGGTTGCTGTCGACCTCCGACATGTGCCGGACCAAGGCCTCGGTCCACCGGCGCGAGCGCTCGCTGTCCCGCAGAGCGGCCTCGGTCAGCAGCGCGTGCAGGACGTCGCCGTGACGACGCGCGGACGTGCCGAGCTGACGCAGCACGATCTCGTCGATGGCGGGCTTAGCCACCACGTTGAGGGCGACGAAGGCCTCGGCGTAGTCGAACGTGGTGAGCTGGAGCTCCATGAGCTCACGGAAGCCCTGCCAGGCAGGTAGCTCCTCCCACAGCTCACGCTCCCGCTGGCCGAACCCGGCGCCGGGGTGGGCCAGGCCGAGCTCCGCGGTGCGGTACGCCACGTTGGACAGCCACCGCAGCGAGTCCGCGGCCTGGAAGGCCGCGCAGTTCGCGATGGTACTGGCCGGCGCCATGTGCACGAGGTACGCGCTGGCCATCTGCACGGTGTGCAACAGGTAGCGGCTCGGCGTGTAGAGCTGTGACAGTGTCGCGACCCACTCCGGCGAGAGGCCCTTGTCGTGGCCCTCGTTGTTGTGCTGGTCGAGCAGGCCCTCGACGTAGGTCTCCTGGCCGTCCTGGAGAATGTTGTAGGTCCGGTAGACCAGCTCGTCGGGGTCGCGGAAGCCGTCCCAGTCCGGGTGCGTGACGGGGCTGCCGTTGCGGTACTGCCGGTAGAAGTCCGCCATGAAGCCGGTGTGGCCGACGTCCCACGGCTGGTCCTTGTCCCGGGTGTGCCACAGCAGCTTCGTCGAGACGATCTCGTACTCGCTGGGCTTGCGGCGGCGGGCGGTCAGGTGGCCCCAGGTCTTGAGGGGCTTGAGCGGTGTGGTCATGAGAGGGCCTCCTTCTGCCCGGAGGTCGCTGCCTCGAAGCCGTGGTAGAAGCGGTAGACGTCGCTGCTGGTGTCGATCCGGCCGACGAACGAAGGCATGATCAGCTCCAGCTCGGACATCTTGAAAGGGCGGCCGAGCTCCTCGGTGATCGTGGCGCGGCGCAGGACGCACTCGCCGCCCTCGACCTCGATGCGCACGTAGGAGCCGCGGTCGCGGACGTCGACGCGCTTGCCCGCGTTGTCGATCGCTGCGGCGTCGGCCACCGCCCGGGCCACGTCGCCGGTCTGGAGGACCGGACCGACCGGGTCGATGATGGGATCGGTGACGCTCATCGGTGGCTCCTCCTCACTCGAAGTAGATCTCGACACATTCGGTCGGCTCGAGGCCGGATGCGGCCACCGTGCTCGACCGCTCGTATGGGGCGTCGGCGCCCTGCTTGCGGACACGCAGGGTCTTGCCGGGCTGGTCGGGCACGTGGATGCCGACGGCGTTGGTGGCGGCCGCGGCGGCCACCTCGTCCATCGTGTTCTCGGTGTCGACCGGCAGGAGCTTGATCACGAAGTCGCCGTGGAAATGCGTGGCGAGCGGTACCAGAGCCATGACTTTCTCCTCTCCGGCTCAGCCGGCCTTGGCCAGCTGCTTGCGGTACGTGTCGACCCAGGCGAAGCCGTGGGCGTCGTCGCCACCGGGGCCGACGCTCCCGAGGCCCATGTACTCCAGGACCCCGCCGAGGTCAGCGGGCAGGATGTCGCCACCCAGGAAGCGGTCGACCAGGTTCTTGTGGTGCCGGTAGCGCTCGGGGTCGTCCTCGAAGATCCACTTGTCCACCTCGGAGGCGAAGTGGTAGCGGCGACCCTCGTGCACCAGGGAGATGTCCCGAAGGGTCTGCGACGGCGTCCCGACGATCGGGAGCTGGGAGACGTTGCAGATGATCGGCAGCGTGCCCGGCACGGTCTGCTCGGGACGGTCGTTGGCGAAGTTGTCGATGATGACGTCCCACACCTTGCCGAAGGTGTCGTTCCAGCCGGGGTACTTCTGCTCCAGCCAGTCCCGGTCGTCCGGGCTGACGCCGGCCGCCGGGTCCCACCAGAGGGTGGGGCGCCACGAGTAGGTGCCGAGGTGCTGGCCGTGATGGTGCTCGGAGATGTCACGGAGGAAGATGTCCCAGTACCAGGGCTTGGACAGCCCCAGGTCCTCCAGCGACCGCATGAACTGGGTGACGATCCACTCCTCCATGAACTCCTTGAAGGAGTCCTCGCGATTGGCGAGCGGGACGTAGTAGTCCATCGGGATGCCGGAGAGGATGGTGAACAGCCGGTAGGAGCGCCAGAAGGCAATGTCGATCTTCTTCTGGGCGACGTCCTTCTGCCCGTTCTCGATCAGCATCTGCAGAAGCGGCGTGCCGAGCTGGGCGTGGCGCGCCTCGTCGGACTGGATGCTTTGGATCAGCTTCGAGAAGGTGAAGTCCCCTGCCTTGGCGGCGTCACCGGACAGGCCGATGAACTGCAGGTTGGTGAACCCGGTCTCGAACGAGAAGTTCGCGAAGATCGACGTCGACACGGCGTCGCGGGTCATCATGACGTCGTCGAAGAAGTGCCGGGCGCCGAGGGTGACCCAGTTGTCGGTGAACATCGCGGCGTGCGACCACTCGAACTGGCGGTCCTTGTTCACGTACTCGTGGGGGAAGTACAGCTGGATCTGCCCGTGGCGGATCTCGTCGAGCATCCCGAAGGTCGCCATGTTGCGCATGCCGGGCGCCTTGGACCAGCGCACGAAGCGGGCCTCCTGGAACGAGGCGCCGTACTCGACGAGCGCGACCGCGGCGTAGTGCTCCTTGAGGATGGAGATCCAGCCCGGGTCGGCCTTGTTGTAGAGATCGGCACGCTCCAAGGCGGCCTTGACAGAGTATGCGCCGGCGTCCTTCTGACGTTGGATGTCGACGTACTCGCGGTAGCTGACCTTGTACGGCTCGTCGTAGGTCGCCCAGATCTGCTCCGGGAGTCCTTCGCCGCCGCTGAGCTCCGGCGGAAAGAGCTCGTCGTTGGTCACGTAGCGCGGGGTCCACTCGGTGTTGCGCGCGATGTCGTACCACTGCGCGCGCTCCAGCAGAGCCATGAAGTCACTCCTCGTTCGATCGGTGTGGGTTCGGGTCCAGACCGGAAAAGGTGTTGCGGTTCAGCTGCCGTGCTCGGAGCCCAGCGGGCCTTCGCCGCCGGGGTACACGAACGTCATCGAGGGGGCGTAGAAGCCGAACGTCACCTGCAACGGATCGGCCGGTCGAAGCTGGTAGGTCGAGTGGTTCGGGTCGAGGAACTCGAACGACTGGACCTCGAAGTGCTCCGCGACGTCCGCGACGAAGGCGTAGCGGCCGCTGACGAACTCGTCGTCGCGCCGGGTGATGTAGCGGAGCTGGCCGACGGACCGCGCCGCCGTTCCGACGGTCACCTTGGCGGTGGTCCGGATGACGGGCTGCCCACCGAGGTGGGTGGTCGCGACGAGGGTTTCTCCATCGAGGGTGAGGGTCGTCCGACCGGGTTCGCCGGCGGGGACACCGTGATTGAGCGCGTAGCGGCTCATCGGCTCGGAGCTGTTGTAGTAGTGGGTCCACCACCGGCCGGGGACCCCGGCCTCAGTATCGAGGCCCTTGAGGTCGGCGCCGAGGTAGGTCAGCGAGTAGGAGCCGAAACCGTCGTCGCCGCTCGACGAGGTCTGGTCTGGGCCGTCGACCACGTACTGATTGATGTAGCAGGCCCGGTCGTCCGCCGGGGTCAGGCCCTCGGGCACGAGCTTCGCGACCGCGTCCGGGTCGGCCGGCACCCAGACCAGGTAGAGCATCCGGGAGTTGGTGATCAGCTGCGGGGGATGAAGTGAAGTGCCCATGACGCCTCCTGGCTCACCGTTCACAAGCGGGTCGGCCGGGGTCTGACGGGGCATCCGCCTCGTCCACGGCCGTGCTCGAAGCCTGGCGGATGGCCGAGACGGGGAGTAGTGCGCAGGATGGACAACGGCGCTGACACGAGTGCCACTCTGGAGCAGAAGCCTGTTACACGCGTATTTCACAGCTGGTCATCGAGTTGCAGTGCGATCCACAACTCAGCTCGGGTCGTGGGGTCGTCGATGTCGCTGCCCAGTGCCTCGGCCACCTTGCCCATGCGGTAGCGCAGGGTGTGCCGGTGGATGCCGAGGGTCGAGGCGGAGGCGTCGGACTGGCCGTTGTGTGCGAGGAAGGTCCGCAGGGTGTGCCGAAGGTCGATCTTGGAGTTGCGGCTCTTGTCGCTCAGCGGGGCGAGTAGTGCCTCCGCCCAGCCCCGCGCCTCGTCGTTGTCCAGATGGCGCAGGAGGCCCGCGGTCGCGACGTCGCCCGCGAAGGCGAGCTTTCCCAAGGCACCCGGCGCGCTGTTGAACACCGATCGGACCTGGCGCCAGGCCTCGGGCAGCTCGCGCGGTGGCACCGGATCGCTGACCGCACCGCGCGCCAACGGGATCCGGCGCAGCAGCGCTTCAAGGGTGCGCACGTCGCCCTCGGCCGGCGGCATCAGGACCACGACGCGGCCCCTCTCCCACTCCGCGACGAGCGCGCACAGGCTCTGCAGCCCGTAGTCGCTCTCGGCGTGTTCGAGGAGCTCGATCTCGTGCCCTGGGGGGACGCCCAGGACCGCGGCGCGGAGGTCGCCCTCGGGGAAGTCGGTCTCGAGCGAGTCGGCGATGGACGCGGCCAGCGTCACGTCCCCCTCGATCGCCACCTTGAACACTGCGAGGCGGTGGCGTCGCTGGTTGTCCAGCAGGCTCCAGGCGCTGTTCAGCTCGACGCAGAGCAGCGAGACCGCCGTGGTGACGATGGCCTGCTCGGACTTGCCCAACGGGGTGCTCCGCCCAACCGCGAGGAACCCCCGGATGCTGCTCCGCACCGTCAACGGCAAGAGCACCACGGACTCCCCCGCCACGTTCATGCTCAGGCTGGAGGCCGTTCCGCGATCTCGAAGCCGCGGCAGGTCGATGCGGACCCGGGGCAGGTGGGTCCGCCCGGCGGGGGTGTCCGCCCGCAGCCCGCCGTCCTGGTCCAGCAGCAGAACCCACCCCCGCACCGCCTTGGCCAAACGCTCCACGATCGAGCGGGCCGCGTAGGGCGACAGCGAAGCCCTGGTCAGGTCCCGCTGCGCGGCAACGGCGTAGTTGAGCTCCTTCTGCCGCTCGTCGGAGAGGGAATCCGCGACCCAGCGGCTGATCACAGCGAAGCTGGTGCCGATGGGCACGGTCACGAGCGGGAGGTCCATCTCCTCGGCCGCCGCGGTCAGGTCGTGGGGCACCTCCGGGTAGAAGGCACTGACCCCGAAGCCCAGTGCGACGGCCCCCGCCTGTTTGAGCCGGGTGATGTACTGCCGACGCGCGCTACGGCCCTGGGACAGCCGCGATCCCGTGGTCAGGACGAGTTCTCCGCCGTCCAGATAGGGCGACGGATCGGGGAGCTCACTGATCATCGCCCAGGCGATTTCACCCCGGAACGCCGCGGCCGATCCCGCGACCGAACCGAGTTTCAGTTCCACCCGGTCGAGCAGGTTCTGGACCGTCAGCGGCATGGAGGGGCCTCCCGAGGCGCAGAATCGTGGTGGGATTGCGCGAATACCTCGCGCGACGGTGCCACGCCTCCACCCCGCCGGAACGAACCTACCGGGCGGCCGAGCGCACGACCTCGTCGTCGAGTTGCTCGGATGTAAACGTAGCCCGGCGCGGGGGTCGATCAGCAGGCTGGACAACGCGGCGCCAGGATCTGTACAACCCGCGCACAGCCGGCGACCCGTCGACCACGGGAGGCTGCCGGATCACCGCCTCGGAGGGACCACGGCATGCCAGCGATCCTCGGCCGCAGAGAGTTGAACGACGGCCGTCCGCACGTCTGTTACCGCACCGCGGGCGACCGGGCCCTCCTGGTCGAGTACGGCGACCCCTTCCCCGCCGAGCTCGGGGTCAACTTCTTCGTGCATGCAACGGCCCGGCACCTCTCGGCCAACCCGGTCCGCGGACTGCTGGAGGTCGCCCCGGGCCTGCGCTCCCTGCTGATCTACTACGACCCCACTGTGATCAGCCAGGAGGCCCTGGTCGGGGCGCTCGACGAGCTCCACGGCGCCGTACCCGAGCCGAGCGCGATCGTCCTGCCGAGCCGCACGCTGCGTCTCCCGATCGTCTTCGACGACTCGGCCTCGCGGGAGGCGGTGAACCGCTACCGGATCAGCATCCGGCCGGACGCTCCCAACGTGGTGGACGGCAACAACATCGACTACATCGTCCGCTGCAACGGCCTGCAGAGCCGCGAGGCGCTGTACGCCTCGGTCCTGGCGAGCCCTTGGTGGAACGCGTTCAGCGGCTTCTACCCGGGCTTGCCCTCACTACTCCCCCTCGACCCGCGGTCCGAGCTCAGCGCGCCCAAGTACAACCCGGCACGCACCTGGACCCCCGAGGGCGCCGTCGCCATCGGCGGTCCCTGCCTGGTGGTCCACCCCATCGAGTCCTCGGGCTCCTACCAGATGTTCGGGCGGACCTTGCCCATCAGCGACCTCTCGCCCCGCCGGCTGCGCTCCCACCGCGTCGACCCCATCCTCATCCACCCCGCCGACCGCATCTCGTTCTTCGAGGTCACCGAGCCCGAGCTCGTGGAGCTGCGTCGGCAGGTCTTCGAGGGCCGCTACGACTACGAGATCGAGCCCGGCCAGTTCGCGGCCGCCGAGTACTTCGCGGCCTCCCGCGACGCGACCGTGGCCACCGAGGCGAACCGTCGCCGCGCCGCCCGCACTGCGGCACGCGAGCTGGTGAAGATCCCATGATCCGACGCCGCACGGACGACACGTCACAGCCGCTGCTCGAGATCGTCGATCCCGGCCTGCAGACGACGGTCCAGGACCACCCGGGCCGCCTCGGGCGCCAGTCCCTCGGCTTCTTCCCCTCCGGCCCGGTCGACCACCTCTCGTTCCGCGCCGCGAACATGCTGGTCGGCAACCGGCTCGGCGCCGCCGCACTCGAGATCCCCCTCGGCCGCTTCCAGGCTGGTGTCCTGCAGCCCACGACCGTGGCAGTCACCGGCCCCGAGGCGAAGGTGTGCGTCAACGGCCAGCCTCTGCCGCTGTGGGAGTCGGTGCAGGTCCGCGAGGGCGACATCATTTCGAGCAGCGTCATCCGCGGGCCCGGGTACCGCCTCTACCTGGCCGTCGCAGGAGGGATCGAGGTTCCCGACGCCTTCGGCTCGCGAGCTACTCACCTGGTCGCAGGCACCGGCGGGTTCGAGGGCCGCGCGCTTGAACGTGCCGACGTCCTGGAAGGGCTCACCGATGCGGGCACCCCGCCCCGGCGGCGGCTCCCCCCAGCACTGCGGCCGACCTACGAGAGCGACTGGGAGGTCGAGGTCGTCATGGGCCCGCACGCGGACCCGGACTTCCTGACCAGCGAGGACGTTCAGTACTTCCTGACCTCGACATGGCGATGCGACCTCAATTCCGACCGCGTCGCGATCCGTCTGAACCCCCACCGCTTCCACTGGGCGCGCAAGTCCGGGGACGTCGCGGGCGGCCACCCGTCGAACATCCTCGACAACAGTTACCCCGTCGGTGGGCTCCTCGCCTACGGCGACGTCCTGACGATCCTCGGGCCGGACAGCAACTCCTCGGGAGGCTTCGCCGTCATCGCGACGATCGCCACGGCCGCGCTGTGGAAGGTCGGGCAGTTTCGCCCAGGCCGAGACTCGATCCGGTTCCGCGAGGTCGAGCCGGCGCAGGCCGCGGCCCTCGACGAGCACGTCAAGCACATTCTCGACCCTCGGCACCTGGACCGGTCGTGACCAGCACGGACATCCCCACCGCGTCGCTCACGACGGGCTGCTCGTGGCAGACCGCGCCCACGTCCGGCACCCCCATGCGCCGATGCCGGCGACCATCACGCCGGTCCCGATCGTGGGTGCCCGTGGCGTACGGCAGGCCACCGCGGACGGCCGCGAACTCGCCGACGGGTGTCCTCCTGGTGGGCGGCGGTCCACGGATACCAGCACCCCGTGCTCGACCAGGCCGTGACCCCTCAGCTGGGCAGGATGAGTCACGTGATGTTCGGCGGGCTCACCCACGGCCCCGCCACCGAGCTGCCCGCCACCTCGTCGACATCACCCCCACACCGCTTCGGCATGGCCTCCTCGCCGACTCTGGCTCAGCGTCGGTCGAGGTCGCGATCAATACGGCGTTGCAGTAGCAGCGGTCCCACGGACTTCCACGGAGGCGCCGGCTGATGACCTGGCGTGGTGGCTACCGCGGAGACACCTTCGGCGCGATGAGCGTCTGCGAGCCCGAAGGCGCATGCACGGCCTCTGGCG
>Ga0070665_100006203_pt1 | contig 12231 bp, 7 predicted proteins | sample KBSS13metaG_FD_65862 | JGI IMG/M metagenome (GOLD analysis project Ga0070665, IMG submission 65862) | Switchgrass rhizosphere microbial communities from Kellogg Biological Station, Michigan, USA - KBS S1-3 metaG | ecosystem: Host-associated > Plants > Roots > Rhizosphere > Soil ...
CAATCTGTTCGCTGAGCGCCGACTGCGAGACATACAGGCGGCGGGCGGCGCGGGAAAAACCGCCATAATCCGCGACAGCTACGAAGTAGCGCAGATGACGCAGTTCCATACCAGTCATCTTATCGGTTTTTCCGATCAGCCCCTTCGGAACAAAACGTGCGACTCTTAAGGGTGAAGACCAATCATTATTAGTAAGCCGTTTTCTTGCCGCGTGATCGGCTCGACACTCTCCTTGAAGGAAGACGCCGATGTGGATCGTCAAGCTTGCTCTGAATCGTCCCTATACCTTCATTGTGCTGGCGCTGCTGATCCTGCTGCTCAGCCCGGTGATGATCCTGCGCACGCCGACGGATATCTTCCCGAATATCAACATCCCCGTAATCTCCGTGGCCTGGACATATACCGGCCTGAATCCTGAAGAGATCGAAGGCCGTCTCACGACGCCGTATGAAAAGGCGTTGACCACTCTGGTCGACAACATTCAGCACGTCGAGTCCACCAGCTACAACGGCGGAGCGGTGGTCAAGATTTTCCTGCAGCCGGGCGCCAGCCTCGACACAGCCAATGCGCAGGTGACCGCAGGCTCGCAATACCTGTTGCGCCAGCTTCCCGCCGGCATCTTGCCGCCACAGGTCATCAACTTTTCGGCATCGAGTGTACCGATTCTGCAGCTCGGTATCAGCGGCGAGGGCTTGAGCGAACAGGTCCTCAACGATAACTCCACCAATGTCATCCGTACCCAGCTTGTCACCACGCCGGGCGCCGTGATTCCTTTGCCCTTCGGCGGAAAGCAGCGCCAGATCAACATCGCCATGGATCAGGCGGCGATGCAGTCCAAAGGCATTGCTCCCGGCGAGATGCTCGCGGCTCTCGCGCAGCAGAACGTTGTCACGCCTGCCGGCACCATCAAGATCGGCACCAAGGAGTACGACGTTATTCCTAACGGAGCGCCGCGCTCGATAGAAGAGATTGCAGCCCTGCCTATCAAGCAGGTCAATGGCACCACCATCTACCTCCGCGATATCGCCACGGTCAGCGACGGCTTCCAGGTGCAGAGCAACGTCGTTCGTCAGGACGGCCACCGTGGTGTTCTCATCAGCGTCCTGAAGAGCGGCGATGCCTCCACGCTCGATGTCGTGAGCGGCACCAAGAAGCTACTGCCCCGTGTGCAGACTCTGGTTCCGCCGGAATTGAAGATCACGCCGCTGAGCGATCAGTCGATCTTCGTACGCGCCGCTGTTCAAGGTGTAATCCGTGAGGCCGTAATCGCCGCTGCTCTCACCGGCCTGATGATCCTGCTCTTCCTCGGAAGCTGGCGTTCGACTCTGATCATCGCCGTCTCCATCCCGCTCTCGATTCTGACCAGCGTCATCGTCCTTGGCCTTCTGGGCGAGACCATCAACACCATGACCCTTGGTGGTCTGGCACTGGCCGTCGGCATCCTGGTCGACGACGCCACCGTCACCATCGAGAACATCGAGCGTTTCCTCGAAGAGGGACAGGGACTACACGAGTCGATCATTGAGGGCGCAGCGCAGATCAGCGTTCCGGCGCTGGTCTCTACACTCTGCATCTGCATTGTGTTTCTGCCGATGTTCTTCCTCAGCGGAGTCTCGCGGTATCTCTTTGTTCCCCTGGCTGAGGCTGTGGTCTTCGCCATGCTGGCCTCCTATCTTCTGTCCAGAACGCTGGTGCCAACGCTGGCCATGTATCTGCTGAAGGCCAAGAGCCATCACGGACCGACCGCGACTCGCAATCCTCTGGTTTTGTTTCAGCGCGCCTTTGAGCGTGGCTTTGAGTGGGTACGGAACGCTTATCACGGCTTGCTCGAAACCTTCGTTGCACACCGCAAGATCTTCATACCCAGCTTCCTGGGCGTGTGTCTGCTGATGTTCCTGCTGATCCCCTTCCTCGGCCAGGACTTCTTTCCCTCGACCGATAGCGGCCAGTTCATCCTGCATGTACGCGCCGCCACCGGAACCCGCATCGAGGACATGGCGCGTTTGACCGACCAGGTGGAAGACCATATCCGCCAGGAGATCCCCCCCAACGAGGTCGGCAATATCCTCGACAACATTGGCCTGCCGTACAGCCAGATCAATACGCAGCATCTGACCAACGGCACCATCGGGCCCTACGATGGCGATGTGATGGTCTCGCTCAAGGAAGACCACCACGCGACTGATCGCTACATCGCGCACCTTCGCCGCGATCTGCCGAAGCTCTTTCCGGGCACGACCTTCTACTTCCTGCCCGCCGACATCACGACGCAGATCCTGAACTTCGGTCTGCCCGCGCCGATCGATATCCAGTTCGAAGGCAGCGATGTGAAGCAGAGCCATGAGCTTGCCTCGCAGTTGATGGAGGAGCTGCGCAAAGACGTGCCAGGACTGACGGACCTGCGCATTCAGCAACCCTTCGACTACCCCACGCTGAAGGTGAACGTCGATCGCACCAAGGCGCTGCAGGGCGGCTATACCTCCACCGATGTCGCCACCAGCCTGCGTAATACGCTGAGCGGCAGCTTCCAGGTAAATCCACAGTTCTTCCTCAACTGGAAGACCGGCAACCAGTACCCGCTGGTCGCCCAGACGCCGCAGTACAACATGGACACACTGGCAGCGATGCAGAATATCCCGCTGAACCGCGGCTCGCTAGGCAACGCGACCGGACGTCAGCAAGAGACTTTGCACAACGTAGCCACCATCGAGCGCGGCACCGAGATGGGAACCATGAGCCACTACAACATCCGCCGTGTGATCGACATCTACGGCTCGGTGCAGGGCCGCGACCTCGGCGCTGTAAGCCGCGATATCGACCGCATCCTCGACCGCCACCGCAGGACACTGCCGCGTGGCACGTATGTCACCCTGCGCGGACAGGTAGAGACGATGAAGACCAGCTACATCGGTCTTCTGGGAGGCCTGGCCTTCTCCATCGTGCTGGTCTACATGCTCATCGTGGTGAACTTCCAGAGCTGGGTCGATCCGTTCATCATCATCACGGCGCTGCCCGCGGCCTTGGCCGGTATCGTTTTGTTCCTCTTCATCACCGCGACGCGCCTCAGCGTGCCGGCACTGATGGGGGCCATCATGTGCATGGGCGTGGCCACCGCGAACAGTATTCTTGTCGTCAGCTTTGCCAAGCTGCGCTATGAAGATCACGGTGACGCTATCCGCGCCGCTGTAGAAGCCGGCTTCACCCGCTTCCGTCCAGTCATGATGACCGCACTTGCCATGATCATCGGTATGGTGCCCATGGCGCTTGGACTGGGAGACGGCGGCGAGCAGAATGCGCCTCTCGGCCGCGCCGTGATCGGCGGCCTGATGTGAGCCACCGTCGCCACCCTGGTCTTTGTTCCCACCGTCTTCGCGCTGATCCACGGACGCAAGCCGAAGCCGACGAACGTTCCTGCAACTGAGAGCGCGGAAGCGCTGCCGGCGTAACGGAGAAATAGTTTATGAGCGAGACAACACAGCAGACTGTAACCACACAAACGACGACCAATCGCAAGCCCATGTACATTGCCGTGGGCGTGGCCGCTGTTGCTCTGGTGGCCGCGGTCGCCTGGGGCATCCACGATCGCGTTCATGCCGAAAGCGAGCTCAAAGAGGAGACTCGCATCTCCGCCATTCAGACCGTACATGTCGTGCACGCCAGCGCCGCCGGCGGTAAAGACGGTCAGGAGCTGATACTGCCCGGCAATGCACAGGCCTACACCGACACGCCCATCTACGCCCGCACCGGCGGTTATCTGCGTAAGTGGTACGCCGACATCGGTCAGCACGTAAAGCAGGGACAGTTGCTGGCGCAGATTGAGACGCCGGAGCTGGACCAGCAGCTCCAGGCCGCCGAGGCGGATTTGAAGCAGGCCCAGGCCAACCTGGATCTGGCTAAGACGACGAACGATCGCTGGCAGGCTCTGGTCTCAAAGCGCGCCGTCTCCAAGCAGGAAGCCGATCAGGCGCAGTCGACCCTGGAAGCCCGCCGGTCATTGATGGCGGCGTCAGAGGCGAATGTCCGTCGCCTGCAGCAGTTGCAGAGTTTTGAGCGCGTTATCGCTCCTTTCGACGGCACCATCACCGCACGCAATACCGATGTCGGCGCCCTGATCACCGCCGCCGGCGGCGGCTCGGGAGCTACCGGAAGCGCACAGGAGCTCTTTCACCTTGCCGCCGTAGGTAAGCTGCGTGTCTATGTGGCTGTCCCGGAGGTCTACTCCAACGAGATTCAGGACGGCATGAAGGTCGAACTCACACAGGACGCCACGCCCAACCAGAAGTTCGTCGGCACAGTCGTCCGCAACTCCAACGCCATCGACCAGAGCTCTCGCACCCTGAACGTCGAGGTAGACGTCGATAACCCGCAGGGTAAGCTGATGCCGGGTGCCTACGTCTTCGCGCACTTCCGTCTTGCAGGCAAAGCAACCGCGGTAACTCTGCCCTCGAATGCGCTGCTCTTCCGCTCGGAGGGTCTGCGTGTCGGTATCGTACGTGACAATCACGTCCAACTGGTTCCCATCCGCATTGGCCGCGACTTCGGATCTGCCGTTGAAGTCACCAGCGGTCTGAATGGCGAAGATGCCGTGATCCTGGATCCCTCGGACTCTCTCGAAAACGGCATGGAGGTAAGGGTCGCCCAGACGAAGGGAGCGCAGAAGTGAGTACGAAGAATCTGCTTGCCCTTGCCGTCGTTGCCGTATCGCTTGCCGGCTGCCGTGTCGGGCCAAACTACGTGAAGCCCGACGTCCCGACAGCGCCGACCTTCAAGGAAGGCGATGGATGGAAGTCCGCGACTCCCAATGACGCCATGGCCCACGGCAAGTGGTGGGAGATGTATGGCGATCCGCAGTTGAATGCCCTGGAAGAGCAGATCGACCCTGCCAACCAGACGCTGAAGCAGGCGGAGGCCAACTTCCGCGCGTCGCGTGCTGTCATCAAACTGAACCGCGCCGATATGTCGCCAACGCTGAGCGTCGATCCCACGTTGGGCGCAACCCGCATCAGCCCGAACGGCGCCTATCGCAACAACATGACGCCTGATAATGGACAGGGCAACTTCATTTTGCCTCTGGATCTGAACTACGAGGTCGATCTGTGGGGCCGCATCCGCCGCAGCATCACCGCCGCGCAGGAAACGACGCAGGCCTTCGCCGCCGATCTCGAAACGGTGCGCCTGAGCCTGCATGCCGAGCTGGCGTTGGACTACTTCAATCTGCGTAGCGCCGATGCCCAGAAAACGCTTCTGGATGAAACGGTCGCCGCCTACAGCGATGCCCTGCAGTTGACCATCGATCGTGCCGATGGTGGTGTTGCGCCGCAGTCTGATGTCGCGCAGGCCCGCACACAGTTACAGCAGGCGCTGGTACAGTCGACCGAAGTAACGATCGCCCGCGCACAGTTTGAACACGCGATTGCGGTGTTGACCGGCAAGCCGCCTGCACAGCTCACACTGTCCGCCAATCCGCTTACAGAACAGACACCGGCACTTCCCGGAATCCCGGCGGTACTGCCGTCCGAGCTTCTGGAGCGCCGCCCGGATATCTCTGCTGAAGAACGCCTGATGGCCGCTGCCAATGAACAGATCGGCATCGCCAAGTCGGCCTTCTATCCGCGGCTGAACCTCGCCGCCGCCATCGGCTTCCAGGGCAACTCGGTGCCCAACTGGTTCACCTGGCCCAGCCGCGTCTGGGCGGTCAGCCCGCTGATCTCGCAGACCGTCTTCGACGCGGGCCGCCGTCGCGCACGCACCGACATCGCTATCGCGCAGTATGACGGTCACGTCGCCAGCTATCGCCAGTCAGCACTCGATGCCTTCCAGCAGGTGGAAGACAACCTCGTAGCTCTGAAGCAGCTTGAAACCGAAGCGCAGCAGCAGCGGGACGCGACTGTCTCCGCTGAAGAGGCCCTGGGGCTTTTCCGGACCCGCTACGAAGGCGGTGTAGACACCTATCTTCAGGTCATCACCTCACAGACCATCGCACTGCAGAACCAGCGCAACGAGATCGACATCCTGCGCCGTCGTCTCGATGCCAGCGTTCTGCTGGTGAAGGCTGTCGGCGGTGGTTGGAACGTCTCGCAGCTCCCGAAAGTCTAGTTCCTAGTGGCTAGTTCCTGGTTGCTAGTTGGAAGCACAAAACCAGGTGCCGACGGGCCAGGGGCCCCAGGAACTTGTTTCGTTGGGTGCCCCCTCTGAGACATGAGCGATTCGAGCTAGGCTCGGATCGCTTTTTTGTTTGTCATTCTGTAGCGTTAGCGGAGGAATCTGCTTCACTACCAGCACCGCAGGGACAAGGTAGCGCCCTCGAACCCCATCCGTAAACGGATGCGGTTCGTTTTCAGGGAAACGTGCCGCCGTAAATCATCATCGAACCGTCTATGCGTTTTTATGCCTTGCTCCTGCTTCTTTGTCTTCCTTGCGCCGTCGCGCAGCAGCAGGAGACAGCGCGGCCCCCAGCTCCCAGCGCCCCACCCGCACAAGCGGACGTTACGGTCGAGCAGTACATCCGCAATGGATGGGCACCGCTGACGCGATCCATGACCGACTGCGCCACCGTGCATGACCCCAAGCTCGCAGGAGCCTCCGTCGTCTACCTTCCCCATGGATATGCCATCCCCTCCGCCGTTGCCGCACTGCGTAGCAAGTGCAACGTCCGTGTCGAACATCTGCCGCACGCTATCTCCAAAGAAGGCGATCTGATGCCGTCGGAGCTGAAGACACCGGGGCTGCTCTATCTACCTCATCGCTATGTCGTACCCGGTGGCCGCTTCAACGAGATGTACGGATGGGACAGCTACTTCATCCTGCTGGGCCTGCTGAGCGAAGGCCATGAGGCGCTAGCGCGTGGCGTGGTGGAGAACTTCTTCTTCGAGATCGAGAACTACGGCGCAATCCTGAACGCGAACCGTACCTACTACCTCACTCGCTCCCAGCCTCCCTTCCTCGCGCGGATGGTCGATGAGGTCTATCGCACCATGAATCGCCGCGATCCTGATGCCGCAAAGGCATGGCTCGAAAAGGCGATGCCCTACCTCGAGCGTGACCATGCGCTCTGGATGAGCGACGCGCACAAAGCCGGAGACACCGGACTCGCACGATACTTCGACCTGGGCAGCGGCCCTGTACCGGAGATGGAAGACGACAGCACCTACTACGTTGACGTCATCAAGTGGCTGCTCGCCCATCCTGAGGTGAAGACCAACTATCTTACGCAGGCGACCGATGGCCAGGCATGTGCCTCCGGAGCGAGCGCCGTCTGTGCACACACGGAGTTCCAGGGCTGGCGGCTCACACCAGCCTTCTATCGCAGCGACCGCGCCATGCGCGAGTCAGGCTTCGACGTCAGCTTCCGCTTCGGTCCCTTCAGCGGATCGACCGAGAACTATGCCCCTGTCTGCCTGAACGCTCTGCTCTACCGTTATGAGATCGATGTCGCCGGCCTCTATACCAAGCTTGGCGACGAAGCTAAGTCGAAGCAATGGACCGATGCCGCCGAAGCGCGTAAGACGGCGATGAACCGCTATCTCTGGGATGCACGCACTGGCACTTTTGCCGACTATGACTTCGTGCACCATCGCCGCTCGACCTATCTCTATGCCACGGCTGCCTATCCTCTGTGGGCCGGGCTGGCTACACGCGCTCAAGCAGCCTCCACCATGCGCCAGCTTCGTACGCTCACACACGACGGCGGCCTCGCGATGAGCAACACTACCAGCGGCATGCAATGGGATGCTCCCTTCGGCTGGGCGCCAGTGAACTGGATCGCCGTCGATGGCATGAGCTGCTACGGATACGGAACAACCGTAGGACGCATTGCCCACGGCTTCATGCACTCCATCCGCGAGAACTACGAGCGTGACGGAACCCTACGCGAGAAATACAACGTCGTCGATCCCCAGAAAGACGTCGAAGTGGCCGCGGGCTATAAGAGCAATGTCATCGGCTTCGGCTGGACCAACGCGGTGTACTTAAAGATGAACGGCCTGCTCTTCACAGGCCGTTCCAGTGATTGCGCTTCAACCGTTCCAGCGCGCAGCACACAACAATAATCCGTTACACCTGCGAGAACGGCAGCGGATTCAGAATCAGGCTGTCGATATTGGTCACGATCGGCTCGAACGCATATCGCGGATCGGCCGCAAGCTTCTTCCATTCCGGATGCGACAAAAAGCCTGCCCATCCCTTTTCCAGCGCAGCTAGATCCGGGAAGGTGAGCATGTAGGTCAGCGATGGCAGTTGCCGGCCGATGAGAAGGTCACCGTAAAAGACCTGTCCGCAACCAGACTCCTGGAAGATCTTGAACTCACCGTGATGGAACATCTCCACCTTGCGGACGTGATCGCCATACGTGGAGCTGACATACGTTCTCAGATGAAAGACACGCTTCTGCTTTGTATCCGGAGCGGTGAGGTGCGGCCAGCCATCGAATGCAGCCAGCAGCGAACTCTCCGCATCGACAAAGGGTGAGGCATCCTTTCCAGGCGATGACCAGAAGGGCTCGGCCGCTTTTAGGAAGGTCTCGTCTTTTGCCAATAGAAGATCGAGGTTGGTCAGCGTAAAGAGATCCGAGCTCGGAATCAGCAGATAGTAGGTCGGTGTCTCCGGACCATAGTTCACCGAAAACGCGCCGATGGTCTTCATGCCCATGCGGTTCAGCGTGGGGATCAAGGCATCGCGAAAATACTTCTCCGTCATTGCAGAGCCAGTGCCGCGGCTGAGGTGGTATTTGCGAAGTTGATAGTACTCGCGTCCGCCGGAAGGCTGAGCAAGCGCTGTGCCGGCTGATGCAGCCGAAGCGACCGATGCGGTAAGTGCGGATTTCAAAAACGTGCGGCGTTGCATTGGAAGGGACTTGCTCCTTAGGCGTTGAAATCAAACTCGATGTTTTTGCGTGACGAGCTGCAAGAGGTTTTCTATACGCACAGGCAGTTCGCGCACACGGACCCCGCTTGCATGATAGACCGCCGCCGTAATGGCTGGCGCGACCCCGGCCAGGCCGATCTCGCCGATACCGCGTGCGCCGATCTCGCTCAGCGCCTTGTCGGGATAGTCGAGGAAGGTAACATCAATCGCCGGAGGGCAGTCTGCATGGGTCGCGACCAGGTAGTCGGCATAGTTGGCATTCACCGGATGCCCATAGCGCTGGTCGTAGATCGTCTCCTCCAGCAGCCCCATCCCAACGCCCATCACAATGGCGCCCTCTACCTGGTTGGTCGCTGCCTTCAGGTTGATGATCTGTCCGCCGTCGATGACCGTCACCACCCGCGAAACGCGCAGACGCGCAATGCCCGGATCCCACTCCACCTCGACAAACTGCGCACCGAAGCTATGCAGGGAGAGCCCCTTTGCCTTCGGGTCCTGCTGCGACGCAACCGACGAGCCTTCGCCGATAGCGAACCGCAGATTGGCCGAACGTAGTATCTCCTCAAAGCTCACACCGGAAGCACCGCTATCTGCCTTTCGATACACACGCCCCTCAGAGAACACGAGATCATCGAGATTGGCGCCTTTGAAGGGAGAACGTATGCCGTTTGCCGCAATCTGTAGCAACTGCTTAGTCGCTGCATTCACGGCGTCTTGAATCGCTGGAAACAACGATCCAGTCACGCGCGATCCGCCAGAGAGCGGCCCCGGCGGAAGCGAGGTATCTCCCAGCGCCACCTCAATGCGGCCCATGGAGATGCCGGTGATGTGGTGCACCATCTGCGAAAAGACCGTGTAGGTGCCGGTGCCGATATCCTGCGTGGCACAGCCGACGCGCACCGATCCGTCGTCACGGAAAGCAAAGTTCGCAGAAGTGGGTATGCGTCCCGCTCCCCAGGACGCTCCAGCCATGCCCCAGCCCAGAATCGTTCCATCGGGCTTCTTCATCGATCCGACAACAGGGTTGCGTTTCGCCCAGCCGAACTTCTCCGCGCCCAGCGTGAGGCACTCCTTCATGTGCCGCGACGAGAACGGCAGTCCATTCGACTCGTCCTTCTCCGGCTCATTCAGAAGACGGAGCTTTACTGGATCCATCTTCAGTCTGATCGCCAGCTCATCCATTGCCGACTCCAGTGCGAAGAGTCCCGGCACCGCTCCGGGGCCACGCATGGCCGTCGGGGTACCGACGTTACGGCGTGACATGGAGGAACGTACGCGCAGGTTTGGCGTGCTCCACAGAAATGGCGTCGACTCGCCGCAGTTTTCTCCGACGTTGTCGAGGATCGATGTCTCCGTCGAGTAGTCGTGCTGAATGCAGGTCAGCTTGCCCTCAGCGGTCGCAGCCAGCCGCAGGCGCTGCTGCGTGCGCGGACGATGTCCTACGTTCGTGAACTGTGAATGACGATCGGTGACCAGCTTTACCGGACGCCGCAGATCCCGCGCCGCCGAAGCTGCAAGCAGCGAGTGCTGCCAGACCCAGAGCTTGCCGCCGAAACCTGACCCCAGAAACTTCATGATGATCTGCACGTTCTCCACTGGAACGCCGAGCATCTGCGCCATCGCCGTTCGATGATTCACAATCGACTGCGTCGTCTCGTACAACACAAACTTTCCGTTGTCGTACGTCGCCACCGAGGCATGCAGCTCCATGGGGTTGTGTGTCTCTACAGGAGTGACGTAAGTCGCATCGATCTTGACGGCGCCCAATGCGAAGGCCCCATCCACATCGCCGCGCTTATAGGCCTCATGCAATGCATCTTCCTGAAGCCCGTCGGAGAGGTCCGGACTGTTGTCCGGCTTCTCTGCTGCGTATGCCACCTTCACCGCACGCGCTGCGGCGCGAGCCTGCTCGATCGTCTCGGCGACAACCACGGCGACGTATTGGCCGGAATAGTAGACGTTCTCATCCTCAAAGGCCGGGCGCGCTTCATCAACACGCGCATCGCGCGGTATGGGCCGATAGAGATGCGGCGCATTGCCGTGGTGATAGATCTTCACGACACCGCGCATCGTCTCGGCCGTGGCGGTATCGATGCCCGTAATCTTTCCTTTCGCAATGGTCGCGCAGACCGGCACCGCGTGCAGCAAGCCGGGGAAGTTATGATCCGACGAGTACTTCGCTGTCCCCGTAGTCTTGTACGGCCCCTCAATACGTGGCACCGGAGTGCCGATGGTAGTTGCGTTTTCCTTCAACATCGAACCTCCTCCTTATGCGTTGGTAACCGTCGTCAAAGCACGAATCATACAGAGCTTCGCCAGTGGAACCTTGAATGCATTGTCTGTGTGCGGCCTGGCGCCCTTCAGCGCAGCATCCGCCGCTGCGCGAAAAACTCGTTCCTCAGGCGCCTGACCTTCAAGCACGCGTTCAGCCTCAGGCATTCGCCACGGCCGTGTCCCTACTCCACCCATCGCAATGCGAACATGACGCATTCTGCCACTCTCAACCTGCATCACAATCGCCGCGGAGACCAGAGCAAACTCATATGACGCCCGGTCACGCAGCTTGAGGTAGATCTGCTTTGTCTTCTCCGGAAGAGCAGAAAGTGTGACATGAGTGATCAGATCGCCGGGCTCAAGTGCATTTTCGATATGCGGCGTTGTGCCGGGAAGTTTATAAAACTCACCGATCGGGATCGTCCGGTTTCCCTTCGTGCCCTGCACATGAATTACAGCGTCCAGCACCATAAGCGCCACATCCATATCCGACGCATGTGTGGCGATGCACTGATCGCTCACACCCAGAATGGCGTGGTTGCGGTGATATCCGCCGATAGCGGCACAACCCGAACCGGGAGTGCGCTTGTTGCACTCCGCAAACGCCAGGTCTCGGAAGTAAGGGCACCGTGTACGCTGCAGCAGATTGCCCGAAGTGGTGGCTTTGTTGCGGAGCTGTGCCGACGCGCCTGCAAGCAGAGCCTGCGAGAGCACCGGATATTCGGCCAGCACCTCTGGCGCCTGCGCCAGATCGGAGTTCCGCACCAGGGCGCCGATCTTCAGCGAGCCGTCCGGCTGCTTCTCGACCATCGCCAGATCGGGAATGCGGTTGATATCGACCAGATGCTGCGGCGTCTCCACATCAAGCTTCATGGAGTCGATCAGATTGGTGCCACCTGCGATGAATCGTATCGTCGCCCCCTGTTGTGCTGTCGGCGTTGCAACAGCGATCTGGATGGCGGCGTCGGGAGTACCAACGCGTGTCAACTCAAAGTCGATCATGCGTCTACCCCCTGCTGGCTGACACGGCCTCGCACCATCTGTATCGCGCGCACAATGTTCGGGTAAGCCCCGCAGCGGCAGATATTGCCGGAC
>Ga0070665_100006208_pt1 | contig 12228 bp, 8 predicted proteins | sample KBSS13metaG_FD_65862 | JGI IMG/M metagenome (GOLD analysis project Ga0070665, IMG submission 65862) | Switchgrass rhizosphere microbial communities from Kellogg Biological Station, Michigan, USA - KBS S1-3 metaG | ecosystem: Host-associated > Plants > Roots > Rhizosphere > Soil ...
CAATCTCGCTAATCTGATTCGTGACATCCGAAACGCATCTCGCTCCGGCGGATTCGTCGATGAGCGGGATCAGCAACAGCGAAATGCGGCCACGATCACGCCGAAGGCTCCCGCCACCCTCCGAAGTTGGCACATGAATGATCAGGGATCACTGCCCGCAATCCCCCGTCCCGTGCCCCAGGCCGCCCTTCACATGCACTATACAGCTACTTCTCAGGCGCCGGGGAACACGCCCCAGCAGGCTCAAGCTCCCATTGGATACGCCGAGTACACCGGCTGCGGCATTCGGAACGATGCCCACAATGTAAAGCTGGTTTTGGATTACACCAACAACGATGTGTATGTGACCGTCACGCACTACATGCGATGGAACAAGCTCGCCGGTCCGCCGGTGGTCTACCAGGTGGGAAGCAAAGTATCCGGCGATTATAGCGCCTGGTTTTACATCGACTTCGCGCAATAAACCTGAACGCGCGCCGATCGTGTCGCCGGAGCAGTGCCCGATACTCCGACCCTCGCAGAGCCGCTCCTCCCCGCGAACTCACTGAGCTGTTCGCGGGAACACAGATTGAGAAAACGGCAGGGCAGATGCGTCCCCACAAGTCCGGTTCTCATCGCTTAAACAGCGGTAAGGATCGAAGCTTGGTCGTTCCATTCCGCAGCTTGATTCTGAGGAAGGCTATTCGTCTTGGATAGCCGACTTCACCTTCTTGAGAACATCCTCCGGAATCGACTCCATACCGTGATCTTTTTTAGCGTGGTCAGCGGCGCGAGCTAATACCTCTTCATCGTTCTGCCCCCGAGCCACATATTCGCAGCCGGGAACAACATCCCCACATCTCATCACCTTAGACATTCAGGGCTCCTATCGGAGCGACGATATCACAACAAGTTACTCCCCGTAAGTCCCGTCATCATCGGTAATCCGGATTAGTAAACCCTTGCGGACTAGAACGAAGCCGCTGGCCCCGCAGACACTTGCGGCGTGATCAGCTTTGGAAGAGGGTGCTGATCGGATAAGTTGGCTCGCACAGAAAGGAGATCTCGAGCGATGCAATACTTCTCGGGAGATGACGCGCGCGTTTGCCGATAATCAGCGTCGACGGCTGGTTTCATCGGGATTCTCATGCGTTCTTTCAATGCGCTTTTGCGAGTGCGGCCCGCGGAAGCTGCTTCTCTCATGTCCCCGCAGATAGTCAGCGACGCGTGTGCCAGGTCCCGGAAGTTTCGGGAACGGACGGGACGTGGCTGGATCTTGCTTCCTTCTTTATGGCTCGGTCACCCAGCGCAGATCAGTAGGGATGGCGACTGCGATTGCTTCAGCCCGTACCCGGGCTCGCGGCGACCGCTTGTCTGGTCGGCTTGGGCGGATACCTGCTTTGCCTCTCCTGGAGAGACTCTGAAATAGGGCACTAACCGGCCTCCACGAACTCGGCGTCCGACGGCGGCAGGTCGTCTTGACCCCTGGCAAGCCACGTGTAGAGCGTCGGCAAGAGGAAGATGCTCAGTATCAGCTCGCCGATTAGTCCGCCCACGATCACGATGGCAAAAGGGCGTTGCGAATCGGAGCCGATGCCGTGAGACATAGCGGCGGGCAAAAGTCCCAACGTGGCCACGAGCATCGTCATCATAATCGGGCGTAAACGGAGGACCGCTCCTTCTACGGCCGCATCCTCTACCGTATGGCCGCGAGCTCGCAACTGATTGATGTATTCGATCATGATGACTCCGGTCTGCACGGAGACTCCGAACAGTGCCAGGAAGCCCACGCCCGAAGAGACACTGAAGTTTGTACCCGTTAACATCAGCGCCATGATGCCGCCCACTGGTGCGACCATGACATTCGTCAAGATGAGGAACGCCCACTTGAGGGACGTGAACATGGTGTATAGAATGATGAAGATCAGAACAATTGTGAGCGGGACGATGATGGCCAAACGAGCTTGCGCGCGCTTGGCGCTTTCATATTCGCCTTCCCAATCGAGCCGATAGCCCCGTGGCAGATTCACTTTTTGACCGACCTTGTGAATTGCTTCCTCCACCGCTCCGCCAAGATCGCGACCACGAACGCTGTACTTGATCGCAATGTAGCGCGAATTGCCCTCTCGATAGATTTCAGACCCACCGTCGGCGACGGAAATATCTGCCAGTTGGGACAACGATACTCGTTCTCCGCTCGGAGCAAGCAAGCGAATGTCTTCGATAGATTCCTTAGTCCGCCGGTATTCGGGAAGGTAACGAAGGACCAGGTCGTAGCGCGCTTCACCCTTGAGAACCTGAGTAAGGGCGTTACCGCCGACCGCGGTTTGTACTGCATCCTGAACGTCTGCGACATTGATCTGGAAGCGCGCTGCCGCATTGCGGTCGACCTTGATATTCAGATTCGGTTGACCTAGAACGCGGAATACTCCGAGGTCCGTAATGCCAGGAACAGTATGCATAATCGCAACGATCTGGTCCGCCCTCTCCTCAAGCGTCTTCAGATCGTCTCCGTAGACCTTCGTGGCCAATTGACCTTTCACACCGCTAACCGCCTCTTCCATGTTGTCGGAGATCGGCTGCGAGAAGTTCCATACCGCACCTGGAATCTTCTCCAATTCTTTGTCAAGAGCGGCGATCAGTTGTTCTTTGTCCTCGTGAAAAGCTGGTCTCCACTCCTCTTTCGGCTTGAGATCGACGAAATACTCGGTATTGAAGAACCCCGTAGCATCGACGCCGTCATCCGGCCTTCCGACCTGGCTCGTGGTCTGTTTCACTTCTGGAAAATGGCAAAGCAGGACGCGCACTCGATCTGCGAGCCGGATACTCTCGGTGGGCCCAGTGCTGGGGGCAAGCGTGCCGCGAACCCAAAGTGCGCCTTCATCTAGGTGAGGCAGAAATTCGGATCCGATCGTGCTTCCTATCCACACGGCTGCGGCCACGCAGCAGGTCACGATACCCACGGTGATGAAGCGCATGCGAATAGCCCAACGAACCGTAGTGCGATAGCGATCAGTGAGCCAAGTCATGATAGGACTGTGCCACTCCTTTGCTCCTTTGGGAAAGAACAAACTGGCGAGCACAGGCGCAATCACCATCGAAAACAGGAGCGCACCTAAGAGCGCGAACGCCACGGTCCACGCCATGGGCTTGAAGAGGCGACCTTCGACCCGCTGCAAAGTGAAGATCGGAATGTAGGCCGTGATGATAATGCCGATCGCATAGAAAACGGGGCGCTGTACTTCGTGCGCGGCCCGAAAGATCTTTTCCTTCGGTGTTTCGTGATGGGCGTCAGGATGACTGAGGTGCCGAATAATGTTCTCTACCATCACAACCGCGCCATCGACCACCATGCCGAAATCCAAAGCACCCAGTGAAAGCAGGTTCGCCGGAATACCCTTCAACTTGAGACAGGTGGAAGCAAACAGGAGCGCAAATGGAATGGTCAACGCAACAATGATGGCTCCGCGGACGTTACCCAAGAAGAGAAACAGAATGACCACAACCAGGATGATTCCCTCGGTCAGGTTGTGAAGTACCGTATGGGTCGTGAAGTGGACCAGATCGCTGCGGTCAAGAAATGGAACAATCTTCACCCCGGGGGGAAGGATGTGATCGTTCAACTCCTCCACCTCCGCATGTAGCCCCTTGAGCGCCGATTCAGCTTCCGCGCCTTTACGTAGCAGCACCACGCCTTCGACCACATCGTCGTTGTCAACGATCTTGCCGTCCTCTTTGCGGATTGCGCGGGCAAACTGGCCGAGACGAATCTTCGGCCCTTGCGCCACAGTTGCGATATCGCTGACGCGTACGGGTGTGCCGTTCTTACTCAGAAGAACCGTTTGTTGGATGTCCTGAACCCGATCGACCATGCCGACCGATCGCACGTTGATTTGCTGCAAGCCCGCTTCGATGAAGCTTCCGCCCGCATTCGAATTATTGTTCGAGAGTTGCTGTTCTACTTGAGCAATGCTCAGATTATGGTCGATCAGCTTTTCGGGATCGAGTTGCACTTGATATTCACGCGTGGGGCCGCCGAAACTGGAGACGTCCACCACGTTCGGCACAGCTTTCAAGTTCTTCTCAACCACCCAGTCTTCGAGAGACTTCAACTCCATCGGATCGTAGCGCGGGTTCGTGCTGCGCAAAGTAAAAAAGTAGATCTGCCCTACGGGACTCCAGTCCGTTCCCATTTGCGGCGTGACCCCGTTAGGAAGGATTACTTGCGAGAGCCTCTCCAGGGTGCGCTCGCGATTCCATTCGTTCACAGTCTCGTCGTCGAAAATCAGCTTCACGTCCGAAAGGCCGAATAGTGAGAAGGATCGTAAATGAACCAGACCGGGTATTCCGTTCATAGCAATTTCGAGCGGAATCGTGACTTGCTGTTCGACCTGTTCAGCCGAAATCCCGGGCCACTGGGTAATGATCTCGACGTAGTTGTCAGCTACGTCCGGATACGCTTCAACCGGAAGCTGATGGAAAGAGATGGCGCCCCAGACAAACAACATCAGGGCGAGTGCTAACACGATGAACCGGTTGTTCAGTGCCAAATCAACAATCTTGCTGATCACTACTGTTCCACCGTGTTCTGTAAAACCAGCGCATCTTTCACGACCTGCATTCCTGGGGCAACTCCGGAAGCAATCTCTTGCATGTTGTCTGGCAACATTGCTCCAGCAACTACCTCAACGCGCCGGAATGTGTTGTTGCCGCTGGGAGTGTAGACCCAATCTCGATCGCGTAGATGCAGGATCGCGCTCGCCGGAATAGAAACGTGCCGTTCCGTTTGCAAGCCGTGGAAAACAGCGGTGGCAAACATACCCAAACGCAAAATACCGTTGTTCTCTACTTCTAACCGCACTTTGGCCGAACGGATTGCCGGATCGAGAACCTCACCAATGTTGCCCACACGCCCTTTCAGATTCAAATCGGGATAGGCATTGAGATGGATATCTGCATATTCGCCAAGCCTGACCTGCCGCAGATCGTTCTCGTACACGTCGCAAAGAATCCAGACCCGGGAAACATCGGAAACGGTGAACGGGTTTGGCCCGCTCAACGCCTGGATGCCAGCCGCGGCAGTTATCTGTTGATCCGTGATAACGCCGGATACTGGGGCGTAAATGGGAATGATTGCGGTTGGATGATCAGGATCAGTGCCGAGGATGCGAAGGTGTTCGCGAGCCGTTTCGATATCGACGAGGGCGTTCGCCTCGGCGTTTTCTCCCGCATCGACGGAACTCTTTGGAACTGCTCCATGTGCGAACAGAAGCTTGGCACGATCGAGTTGCAGTTTTGCAAGCTGTTCGTTCGAGACGGCCTTGCGGTAATCGGAATAAGCTTGCGAAACATCGGAGCTCTGCACTTTGAAGAGCAACTGTCCTTTATGCACAGTGTCACCCAGGCGAGCATCGATTTCGAGGATCCTCCCCGAGGCAAGAGAGACTACTGGAACTTGTTTCGAGACATCGGCACTTACAACGCCCGTAACCCGTAGGTGAGGAGCGGCCATATGCAAGGTGGCGCGAGTGCACTCAAACAAAGTTGGATTCTGCACGCGGAAATGGTCGGCATCCATATCCGGTTCGACTTGCGCCGCGTGTGGCCCTGTATCTGCTGCTTGCTTGGTTTGTGCCCTACCCGCTTTTTCACAGCTAGCGACGAACAGCAGCAGGCAAGTAACCAAGGTTAATAGCACATCAAATCTGCGAATCACTGCAAAATCTCCTGCCCCACTGCCATGTTCATTTGTGCCGCCGCAACCAGGTACGACCCAATCAGATTCAAGTAAGCGAGCCTCGTGTCGCGATAAGACTTCTCCGCATCGAGAAGGTCCAGCAGAGATGCGCCTCCGTTTCGATACGAGAAACTGATTTTGTCGCGGACATCTCCCGCCAGTTTCAGATAAGTCGTCTTATATGGCTGAAGAAGGTTGAGGGCTTGCACCAGCGTCCAATAAGCCGAGTCGACATCGCCGAATACGCTGGCTGAAGTGGCGTCTTCCAGTTGTTCACTTCGGCCGATGTCCAGGTGAGTGCGCGCCTTCTCGCCTTGATTACGATCAAAGATGCGCAGAGGCACGCTTACGCTAAGCCCGGCCGTGTTGAAGGCGCCAGGATTGTTAAACGAGCCATTATGCGTCCACCATCCAGAGAAGGTCGGATCCGTGGATCCATTGGCAACCGCCAGGTTGTAATTGATCTTTGCCTGATCTACAGTTTGCCTCGCTGCTTGTAGGTCAGGCCTCGCGGCAAGCGCGGCGTCACGAAACTCGGGAAGCGGCTTCATCGCAGCGTTGAAATCGAAGGTCCCGTCAACATCGAACTGATCGAGTGGCGTTCGATCATTAAGCAGCGTAAGAAGCTGGATCTTGCTGGTGCGAAAACTGACTAGAGCGTTTTCGACATCTGACAGAAATTGCGCACGCTGCAGCTGCAGTCGGTTGAGGTCTACTTCGGCCAGATCGCCGGCCTTGAAACGGTCGCCATTAATCGAGAGTTCGTGATCCCAGTAGCTGAGGTTGTCCCTCGCATTCTGCAGTACCGCCTTCGCCTGCAAAACCTGTACAAAAGCATTACGGAGTGAGAAAAGCAGCGTCCGTTCCTGATCGGCGTAATTCGATTGCGCGATGGCGGTCGCCTCGCGTGCGCTCTGCAATCGAAGCTCTCGTTTATGTTGCCGTTCGTGGAGGTAACTCAAACTGCCTTGGTACAGCGTTCCGGCAAAAGGCTGCCAAATTCCACTGCCGGGAGTGATTTGGGTGCCGTCAGCCAAAATTGAAAGACCAGGGTTGGGTCGTAGAAAGGCCGTAATCTCCTCTGCACGCATCTCGTCCAGGTTGGCTCGGGCGGCCCTTAGTATCGGATTTCTTTGTTCGAACCGGTCGCGAAGCTGAGGCCAGGTCAGCGGGCTGTCGGCATGCATCGGTTGCATGGTCCCGGTAAGAAGCGCAAGAGCGCCAAGCCACTGCCATCGCCTTACACAGAGTTGCCGGATCAACGTTCGGCCTTGATCAGTCATTGCTTACCGCTTACCTCCGCGGATCCCCTTCTCCCTTCGCCGCCCTTGCGCATCAGTCTTGTGTTTGCCAAAGATGATTCGGCCAGCTAGATAGCACACAGCAATTGCAGTAATAGAAATAAAGAATGCAAGCTGAAACACCGCGACTACGGCGTTGGCGAAATCGTTCATTGGTCAGAGTTCATCTCGATAGTAAGGTGGCTGATTAGCCTGAATCGTGAAAACCATTTGAGATTCGGCAGGCTCAAATGCGGGTCGCAATTCGAGGGTAGTGCGCTCAGGCGGAAGGCGCCACTGATCTTAGAGGTAAAAGGGCCTGCAACGGTCAATCAAAGGCGTAATCGAGGGGACGGCGCGAAACGGCTTTGCGGGTGTTCTTCGGCGCTCATCTGGCTAATCTTTCGATTATTTCGATGTATCGCGTTGATCTTTCAGGGGGGAGAGTTACAGTAGATCTCGATATTGCTCGAGCGCAACTCGCACTAATTGCGATCGGCTTCGCACCTTCGTCTTGGCAAATAGTTGTTGCAGAGTATTCTTGACCGTGCTCTCGGAGATGTCCATACTTGCGGCGATTTCCTTATTCGAGTGGCCTTGGACTAGAAGGCGAAGCGCGTCCAACTCTCTCGCTCCAAGTAGGGCACGCGATCGATCGTCTGAAAGGCTACCCTCTTCGTCTGCCACCGGCTGTTCTTCGGAGACATCCGCGATGATAGCGGCCAACTTCGGAGATGTGCCCTCTCTATACGTGGAGAACCAGACGTCCGCCAAGAAGGATTCTCCGTTCGCGCGATGACCGCGGCATTGCATCGTCGCACGGAATTGCGGCGCCTCTTCCCACCTGAGGGCGTGGTGCAAATCCGGGAGAAACGCGGCAATCGGGTTTCCGATCAGAATTCCGTCGCGAGGTGCCATCAACTCGATGGCGGCTCGATTGGCTACCTGGATGAAACCTTGTTGGTCCACAGTGACGATCGCCGCGGGGCTCGTCTCCACCAAAGCTTTTAGCCGTTCTTGAGACTCAAGGGTTAGTCGGCGGTTCCTGATCAATTCCGCAACGAAGAGACCACAACCACTTAACGCCAGCGCTTCGAAAGCCAGTCGTACCGCAGAATGTTCTAGTGAATTGAAGGCCTCGCTCAAAACCGCACACACTATGCCCAAGATCACTACGGCGCTTCGCGGCAAAAAGCCCGCTGCAAGCATAATTGGGAACAGATACCAGAATCCAAGCGAAACGTACGGCTTGGTTCGCCAATCAACAAGCGCTATGACCCCGGTGCTCGCGAAGCTGATCATTAGGACGAGGCTTCGGTGTCGTGCCTCCCAAACTGTGTGCAGTGAAAACATCGACCAATATCACATTCTCTGATGAAGTAATTCTGGACTTCCAGATCACTTTTGGTTGTTCAGAAGCCGTTGCCTCAAACCGGCTTCCTCTCTACGGCGATTGCACTTCAACGTTGAAGATCTGATGGGCCATGTTCTGGCGATTCAGGGCAACCAAAGTCAAGTCTGTTACGCTCGCCTACGCCGCCCAACTACCGCTCACGCGCGCAAACGCATCCGCGCCCGCTCAATGAAAGCCTGAACTGGCTAAGAGCCTGGACGCATCGCCGAAGCCCCGGAGTGGCTTGGGCTCTCACGTAATAAATGAGCGCGTAGACCACTGGGAATAGCTTCTCACATCAGCGGCTCCTTCCGTCGCAGGAGGGAGATGTCAAAAATATGGCTTTCGGCGCATGGTCCAGTCTTGGCCGCCTCGTTGAGAAGAATGGAGATACGAAGGCCATCCAGTCTGCACAAGCCACGCAGGATCGTGCTCAACTCGCCGCGGGCCGCACGCGATTCGAGATTCAATCGAGTGCAGCCGCGGCGTTTTTGACATTATTGGCAACCGAACAAACCGTGCGAGTTGCACAAGCATCCGTCGACCGGTCGCAGGTTGTGATTCGATCTGTGAAGGCGCTTGTCGATGCCAAGCTCCGTCCGGGAGCTGACCTGTCCCGCGCCGATACAGAGCTTGATGCCACCGACATCCTGACCGCCTATGCGCACGTGAACGGAAAAGGTACGGTTTACATACCGGTCACGAAACAGGCCAGTGCCTCGACGTTAGCCGTGATTGATCAGATCAAGGCTGCGCTGCCCGATCTGAAGAAGCTATTGCCTGAGGATATGGACATCCGCCTTGATTTCGATCAATCGACTTACGTGACGAATTCGTTGCGAGGCCTGTTATTCGAGGCACCCGGAGCCCTCGTTGGACCCGGTTCCGATGTGGCGCTCGTTCAGCTGGACCAAATCTCACACTCGCGGCTCACCGTCGCGGTACCAGAGGCCAATGCAGCTGCAATCCGAGCAGGCTCGAAAGTCGAGTTCAAAGTGCCGGCATATCCGGACCGTAAATTTTACGGACTGATCGCCCGATCCGCCCACGCTTTGGATCGTTGCGGCAAACCGCATTGCTCAGGACTTGGAAGGCTGCATCAGAGCGAAGTGGCCATTCTGATCGTCTGTCGCCTGCAGGATACGTGAACCTCCGGGGACGTCCGTTGGGGGCAACAACACGTTGCCACCCGCTGCGATCACGCGGCGCTGCGCGGCCTCCACATCATCGACGGTAAAGTAGAACTGCCAGTGCGGCGGAATACCTTCGGGCATGCCGGGACCCTTGCGAGCCATCATGCCGCCGGTGTGAAGGGGCTGGTCAGTCCGGAAGGTCTGGTAAATGCCCATCTGCCCCATGTCATACGCCTGATCTTTCTGCCATCCGTAATGCCTGGAATAATACTCGAAGGCTTTCGCCGGGTCGTCGGTGAGCAGTTCATGCCAGCCCACATTCCCCAAAGCCATTTGAGACAGACGAGGCGGGGGCTCCTGTTTACCAGGCTCGAAGAGCAGGTAATTCACCTTCTGAGGATCCAGCACGACAGCAAAGCGTCCGATACCGGGGATTTGTTGAGCGGGTTTCACGATGGTCCCGCCGTCTGCTGTTACGGCTGTCAGTTCTTCGTCCAGCTTCCCTGTGTGAATGTGGCCCATCCACTGCGTAGGAAGCTCGGGCGCGCCTGCGCCAGCCCAGGTCATCATGCCGCCGACATCTCTGCCGTTCTTGCCGAAGATCATGTATGTGAAGCCGGGCATTCCGGAGTCTCTGACGTCCCACTCCACGACCTTCTTATAGAAGCTGACTGCCTTCTCGAGGTCGTTGGTTACGAGTTCGTACCAAATAAATCCATCTGCCATGTTGCACCTCTTGGTGAGCCAGATATTGCTCCGCAGTGAATACTGTCCACAACACTATCACTGCAGGGAGGCCGCAGCATCCCCCTCGACTCGGAGCACCGATCCAGCGCGGTTGTAATCGATGCGCGAACACGATGCACCGGCCCAACCTTTCTTAGATGCGCCATGCGGTTTACTCTGTCGTGTCAGGCGGCAGCAAACGTAACGGCTCAATCAATCTTGCCGTCAGCAGGTATTGATAGAGCAGGCCGAGCGGCAGTGGCGGGTGTACCTGATCCGCTTCTACAACGTTTTGCGCTTCTTCGATTTCCCATCCTTGCAGTGACGCTTCCGGAACTCTGCGATAGAGCAGATCTTTCGACATCGGGTGGACGTACATGGCGACATCCTGTGCAAACAGCCGGCCGAGCCCTTCCAACACTCGTCCTTGCAGCTCCGAATAGGCTGCATCTATGAGCCGCACGACGAACGAGAGACCGACCACAAATCGGAGCGGCTGCCTGGTAAATGCCCGCAGCTGTTTACTGATCTGATACATTTCCGCATGCCTGGTCAGTAGTACGTCATAGCCGGTGGCCAGCAACTTTTCCGCCCGATCTAAAAGCGTTACTGGGTCATGGCGATCCGCGAACAAGCAAAAGATGGCGCGGGACGATCTCTCGTGTGACTTCGCAAGGGAGCTTAGTTGAGCAACCGCAGAATTGAGCAGGACGGTGTAGATCGATTTCTCTTCTTCGAAATGACCCGGCTCCACGACAAGCGCCGTCTTATAGAAAGCTTCGTTCAAGGCCAGGTAGTCGCCTTGATGCGGCAACAACACACCATAAGCCAGCCCGCTGCAAACCAGCTTTGCAAATAGAAGTTTCTGCTCCCATCCCTGAAAGAGCTCGCCATAGGTTTCGATGTAATCGATATCCAGATGCGTGAGACCCGAGTTTTCCCCGAGGCCGGAGAGGAGTGTATCGGCGCTCTCCGATTGATAGTAGGCACCATAAATCAAGTTGACTCCCAGAACCCCGAGCGACTCCTGTTGCAAAACGTTCGTCGAATCCCACAGGTTGACGTGAACCAGGATGCCACTTGGTTCAGCATTTGGTTTGTGGCGAAACTGTATGCCTAACCAGCCATGGCACTGGTTAGTGCCGGCATAATTTCGTGCCGCTATTGTGTTAGCAAAAACAAACGAACGGACGTTAGCGGAGCGGCTAGCAATTTGCTTCTCCAGCAATTCCCACTCGGTTGCCAGCATCGCTTGCAGGCGGTCTTTCGCCACGTAGCGAGATCCGGCACCGTACAGGTCGTCACTAACGGCTTTATCGTACGCGCAGATGGTTTTGGCAACAGTACCCGAGGCGGCGCCGACGCGCAGAAACCAGCGGGCAGTCTCTTGCCCCGCACCGATTTCAGCAAACGAGCCGAAGATACTCGGATCTAGATTGAGTGCGAGCGCCTTGGCGTGCGTGTCGAGCGGTTCTTTGAGCATCATGTGTATCGTTGTCGGGAATCCGGGCCCGGGTCAGGCTTCGATTTTTCTCGATGCAACAGGTCTCACACGCGACTTACGCAGCACCTTTGTCAAAGGAGCCGGTCCGCAAGGGTCCAGCAGGCTTGTAGGTATTGATCAGGACGCCCGAGGAGGCAGTCTTTGTCGCAACGAGCGTAAGTTCGCGAGGCGGGGCTTCGCCCGAAAAGAAACGCTTGCCGGCGCCTAACAGCACGGGATAGACGAGCAGCAGGACTTCATCGGCAAGGTCGTGCTCGAGTAAGACTGGTGTCAGAGTCGAGCTGCCCCAGACGATAAGGTCCGGTCCATCTTTCGCCTTGATGCGATGAACGCCATGGACAATGTCCGCTCCTAAATCCTCGACCGGCCCCCAGGTGAGACTGTCCGGGCGACGGGTTGCGATGTACTTCGTTGCCGCGTTGAGGCTGTCCGCCATAGGGCTTTTCGGAGCTTTCGGCCAATAGCCGCTCCAGATA
>Ga0070665_100006209_pt1 | contig 12225 bp, 14 predicted proteins | sample KBSS13metaG_FD_65862 | JGI IMG/M metagenome (GOLD analysis project Ga0070665, IMG submission 65862) | Switchgrass rhizosphere microbial communities from Kellogg Biological Station, Michigan, USA - KBS S1-3 metaG | ecosystem: Host-associated > Plants > Roots > Rhizosphere > Soil ...
CGACCAGGCTCCCGGACCGCAGCCGCTCTGCGATCGCGCCGAGCTGCGCGCGATCGGCCTCCACGACGAAGAAGACCGCTCGCCCGTCCGCAGGCTGGATCGGCGGCGGCTCGGCGACCGTCACGAGGGTGCCGCCGGCCCGCACCAGCGCGACCGAGCGCCCGAGGATCTCCCCGCCGAGCACGTCGAACACGACGTCCACCTCGCCGACCTCCTCGAGCCGCTCGGCCTCGAGATCGACGAACGCGTCCGCGCCGTACCCGAGCACCCGGTCTCGGTGCGCGGGGCGGCCGGTCCCGATCACGCGGCAGCCGGCCTCGCCCGCGAGCTGCACGACGATCGATCCCACCCCGCCCGCGGCGCCGTGCACGAGCACGGTCTGACCTGCGACCACGCGCGCGTGGTCGAACAGGCCCTGCCACGCCGTCAGCCCGGAGATGACGGACGCGGCGGCCACGGCGTGGTCGACGCCCGCCGGCAGCGGCGCCAGGTTGCGCGCCTCCACCGCGACGTACTCGGCCAGCGTCCCGTTGCGCGCCCAGTCCGTGAGGCCGAACACCCGCTGGCCGACCGTCAGCCCGGTCGTCCCGTACCCCAGTGCGTCCACGACGCCGGACACCTCGTGCCCGGGGATGCTGGGCGTCCGGTCGCGACCCGCGCGATCCGACCAGCTCGTCGGCCACTCCAGCTCCCCGGAGGTCATCCCGGCGGCGTGCACACGGACGACGACGTCGTTCTCGGCGGCGGGCGGGTACGGCAGCTCGGCCAGGGACAGGCCGGCGACACCTGCGTCACGGTCCTCGACGACGACGGCTTGCATCGCGGTTCTCCTCCAGGGGTCGCTCACCCCGAGAGCTTGACGCGCTCGGCACGACGCTGCCCGCGAGCCGCGGCATCTCCACGGGTTAGGTCCTCGCAGAGTCGGAGCGACGGACGGGGGCTGTCTCATGACGGGCAAGCTCGAGTGGCTGAACGAGTCCTCCACAGGTGTGGACGGTGGACGGCGGCGGCGCCGTTCGCCATCCACCAGTGGGGCGAGGTCTCGTTCTCGGCCACCGATGGCCGCGACATCTGCATCCACGAGATCGACCGCAGCGGCTCGGTCCTGCTGTCGACCGTCGACCGTCGACCCGGACCCGAGGCCGCTGGTTGCCAACGGAGACGCCGAGGTCTTCGCGACCGTCGTGTTCGCGACGGGCGAGGAGGAGGAGCTCTCCGGCCCCCTCCGCACACCCATCCGCATCGACGGCGTCAGCGCCCTCCGGCTCAACGTGAGGATCCTGATCGGCATCGACGCCCTGCGAAGCATCGACTACATCGCGGTCGCGAGCGGGCACTGCATCTTCGAGCGCCTCTCCGAGCACGGCTACTAGCGCCTGTCGTAGTCGCGGATCTTCACAATTCGCGACCGCGGCGGGCGCGTGGGTTGCGCCACCCATCCGCGAGGCGAGGATCGTTCCGTCCTGACGTGCTCAGGCAGCGGAGGCCTCGATGCCACTGTACCTCGCTCGCTTCAGCTACACGACGGACGCCATGAAGGCGCTGGTCGATCGGCCACAGGACAGGAGCGTCGCAGCGCGGGAGGTCGCCGAGACGCTTGGCGGCAAGCTCTTAGGCTTCTGGTACGCGTTTGGTGAGTTCGACGGGGTCTATCTGATGGAGGCGCCCGACAACGCATCGGCCGCGGCAGTGGCTATGGCCGTCGGCGCCAGCGGAGCGCTATCGGAGGTCGAGACCACAGTTCTGCTCGACATGGACGAGGCCCAGGATGCGATGCGGAAGGCTGCCGCGGCGGCCTACCAGCCGCCAGGCGGTTTCGTTCGGGTCCTCTGATCGGCAAAACGGCAAGCGAGCCAGCACTCGGAGCGCACGCAGCCGCGCTCCGTCTCACATGCACGACGGGCAGATCGCAATGGATGAGGAGCAGTCAGACACACGCGAGCGTGACCGCTGCTTCGCGCGAGGTCCGGCAGCCCGTCCGCGTGGTTGCGGTAGCGCGGCTGTCGCCCCCATCGCTGCTCAATTGCAACGGCGCCGGTGATCATCCCGCAGGTACTCGAGACGGCGATAGAAGCCCGCGTCCTTGTTACAGCGTCCCGAGCCAAGTCCTGCCATGGAGATTCGGTCGAAGGGAAGAGAACGCCCCATACTGGCTGGGCTTTCAACAGAGCGGACGACGGGCCTCGAACCCGCGACCTTCGGCTTGGGAAGCCGACGCTCTACCAACTGAGCTACGTCCGCGCTGGGGGCGGATCATAGAACGTGGGCCCGCGCCGAGGGTGTGCGGGCCCAGCGGTTCCGGCGGGTCAGGCGATGCGCAGCGCGCTGATGTGGTCGGCCACGATCTCGTCCTCGATCGCGGCGGACGCGCAGCGGAGCACGCGCTGCTCGAGGCTGTCCGCGCGCGAGTCCGCGGGCAGCAGCATCGTCAGCGTGTCGTGCAGCCAGAACAGCGCCCGGATGCGTGCCGGACTCGTGTCGTCGACCGCACGCAGGGCGGTCAGCAGCGCGCCGCGCCACGAGGACGCGGGGTGCAGGTCGGCATGGGCACGGCACAGCCGCTCGCGCGGGCTGGGGTCCGGTTCCCTGCCGGGTGGGAGAAGCGGTGGGGGTGTTGTGAACAAGGGCACCTCTGGGTGGACCGTGATTGCTTGGCTCCAAACGTTCTTCGCACGGGGAACTTGCGCCGATCAGCACACGGCAGAGGAGGCCGCGCGCAATACCCTGCAGAGCAGTCGTGTCGCGCCTGACCGTCCCAGCCGTCGCCGCCGTCCTCGGGGTCGCGCTCATCGCGCTGCTCGGGTACGGCGTGCTCGCCAAGGGCGAGGACAAGAGCCTCGACCAGGCGGTCGCCAACGGCAGCCGCCCGACCGCTCCCGCGCGCGAGCTGCCGTTGCTCGGCAAGCCCGGGCAGCAGTCGATCGCCGACCTCAAGGGCAAGGTCGTCGTGCTGAACTTCTGGGCCGCCTGGTGCGTCCCGTGCAAGGCCGAGGCGCCGGTCCTCAAGCGCGCGCAGGAGCGCCTCCAGAAGGCCGGCGCGGGCACCGTCCTCGGCGTCACCTACCGCGAGGCCACGCCGAACTCCATGAAGTTCGTCAAGGACGAGGGCGTGCCGTACCCGTCCGTGCGCGACGTCGAGGGCCAGCTCGCCGAGGACTACGGCACCCACAAGCTTCCTGAGACGTTCGTCATCGACCCCGAGGGTCGCATCGCCGCGATCGCACGTGGACAGGTCGACGATGCGACCATGACGGAGATGCTCGACAGGGTCCTCGGATGAGACGCGCCGCGCTCCTGCTCGCGGTCCTCGCGTCGCTGTTCGTGGCCGGGGTGGCCCAGGCCGCCGCGCCCACGCTCCCGGACGTCGAGGACGAGGTGATGTGCCCGACGTGCCGGACGGCGCTGAACGTCGCCAACAGCCCGCAGGCCGACGAGGAGCGCGCGTTCATCCGCAGCCTCATCGCGCAGGGCAAGTCCAAGAAGCAGATCAAGGAGGCGCTGGCGGCGGAGTACGGCCGCGCCGCCCTCGCAGTGCCCAAGGCCGAGGGCTTCGACGTCATGGCGACGGTCGTCCCGATCGGCGTCGGCGTCGGCGCGATCGCCCTCCTCGTCATCCTGCTGCCGCGCTGGCGGCGCCGTGCGAAGAGCGCCGCGGGCACGCCCGCAGCGGCCGGCCCCACCATCTCGGCAGCGGACTCGGCCCGGCTCGACGACGAGCTGCGCCGCTTCGACCGATAAGTCCCATGGCCACCGCCAACACGACCGTCGTCGCAGCCTTCGCCGTCGGCGTGGCCTCGTTCGTCTCCCCCTGCGTGCTGCCGCTCGTGCCCGGCTACCTGTCGTCGGTCTCCGGGGTGAGCATCGACGAGATGCGCGGGCCGGAGCGCCCGATCGGGCGGATCCTGTGGCCGGCCGCCATCTTCTGCCTCTCGTTCACGGTCATCTTCGTCGCGCTCGGCATGACCGCGACCGGCATCGGCTCGACGCTCGCCGAGCACCGTCGGTTGCTCGACCAGGTCGCCGGCTGCCTGATCATCGCGCTGGGCGTGCTGTTCGTCCTCGCGCCGGTCTTCCCGCGCCTCGCGCGCGAGTGGCGCCCGGAGGCCCTCATCCTCCGCGCCGGCGGCGGGCCGATCATCGCGGGGGCCGCGTTCGCCGTCGCGTGGACGCCGTGCATCGGCCCGACGCTGGGCGCGATCCTCACCGCCGCTGCCACGACGGACTCCGCCGGCCAGGGCGGCGTGCTGCTCGCGTTCTACTCGCTGGGGCTCGCCGTGCCGTTCCTGCTCACCGCGGTCGCGTTCGACCGAGCAACGACGGCGTTCGCGTGGGTGCGCAACCACTACATCCTCATCACGTCCCTCTCGGGCGCAGTGCTCATCGCGATGGGCATCCTCATGGTCACGGGTGAGCTGACGTGGCTCAACGCCGAGGCGCAGCAGCTCATGTCCAAGCTCGGGCTGGACTTCGTCTACTCGCTCTGAGCAGACTCCCGGCATGTCCACCATCCGCCGGCGCACCGTCAAGACGAAGGACGGGGTCGCGCTGCACGTCGTCGAGGCCGGCGATCCCGCCGCTCAGCCGTTGCTGCTCGTGCACGGGTTCGCAGGCTCCTCCCGGGTCTGGGACCGCCAGCTCGCCGACCACGAGCTGACCTCGCGCTACCGGGTCGTGGCGTTCGACCTGCGCGGCCACGGCTCGTCGCAGACCGATCTGACGGAGGACCAGCTCGTCGCCGCGGACATGGACGGTCACGCACGGCTGTGGAGCCAGGACGTCGACGCCGTCCGCGCGGACCTCGAGGAGCCGGTGATCGTGGGCTGGTCGTTCGGAGGCGCGGTCACCCAGTCGCACATCTACGCGCACGGCGGGATCGGCGACGCCAAGTCGGTGGTGATCCTCAGCGCGCCGTGCGTGCTCGGGCCGGTCGCCGACGGCGATGTCGCGGCCGGGATCGTCCCGAAGGACGCGATCGGCGCGCTCGTCGCGACCGCCAAGGGCGACGCCGGCCCCTTCAAGGCCAGGGTGCTCGCACGCGGCGCGACGGACACCTCCTACGACGCCGCCGATCTCGCCGTCCTGGAGGAGGCCGCGGCGCTGTGCCCGCCCGCGGTCCGCTCGGCGATGCTCGGCTACTCCTACGACTTCCGCCCGTTCCTCGCGGGCCTGCCCGCCGCCGAGCGCGAGCGCATGACCGTCCTCGTCGCCGAGAACGACATGATCTTCTCGGCCCCCGTCATGGACGCGGTCTGGGAGCAGGCGGGCATCCGCACGCGGCCGATCGCGGGCGAGGGCCACGCGATGGCGATGCGCGACGCCGGCGGGTTCCGCCTCGAGCTGCTCGAGTGCGTCGCTACATCGCGTCCGGCGCGGTGACGCCGAGCAGCCCGAGGGCCGTGGCGATCGTCCGCTGCGATGCGACGCACAGCCCGAGCCGGAGGTCCTCGACGCCCTCGCCCTCGGCGCCCACGACCTGGCAGTCGCGGTAGAACGCCGTGAACGACTGGGCGAGCTCCAGCGCGTAGGCCGCGATCCGGTGCGGCGCCCGCCTGGCGGCCGCCTCGGAGACCTCCTCCGGGAACGCGAGGAGCTTCTTGATGAGCGCCCGCTCTGCGGGATCGAGCGGCACCGCGGGCGGGCCGCCGAGCCCGGCGAGCGCCTCGGCCACCCGGTCCTCGCCCGCCTTCGCCCGGATCGAGGCGATCCGCGCGTGCGCGTACTGGACGTAGTAGACGGGGTTCTCACTGGACTGCCGCTTCGCGAGGTCGAGGTCGAGGTCGACCGTCGTGTCGTGCGAGCGGCCGAGCATGAAGAAGCGCGTCGCGTCGACGCCGATCTCGGCGATCAGGTCGTCGAGCGTGATGAACTCGCCCGCCCGCTTGGACATCGCTGCGCGCTCGCCGCCGGAGACGACGTGCACGAACTGCATGATGAGGATCTCGAGGCGGCCGGGGTCGATGCCGAGCGCCGCGATGGCGGCCTTCATCCGGCCGATGTAGCCGTGGTGGTCGGCCCCGAAGACGTTGATGAGGCGGTCATAGCCCCGCGACAGCTTCTCCGCGTGGTAGGCGATGTCCGAGGAGAAGTACGTCGGATCGCCGCTCGAGCGCTCGAGCACACGGTCCTTGTCGTCGCCCGTGTCCGTCGTGCGCAGCCACAGCGCGCCCTCGGAGCGGTAGAGGTGCCCGTGGGCCTCGAGCTGCTCGTAGGCGAGCTGGACGGCATTGGGCTCGCCCTCGTACAGCGTGTGCTCCGCGAACCAGTGGTCGAAGGTGACCCGGTAGGCCTCCATCGTCCCGCGGTTGCGCTCCAGCAGGAGCGCGATGCCCTGCTGGGCCAGCTCGTCGGGATCGGCGTCCGCCGCGCCCGGGATCTGCGCCGCGAGGTCCTCGACGTACTCCCCCTGGTAGCCGCCCTCGGGGACGTCCTCGCCGCGCGCCCGTGCCTTGATCGACTCCCCCAGCTTGGCGACCTGGCTGCCCGCGTCGTTGACGTAGAACTCCCGCTCGACGGCGTTGCCGGCGAACTCGAGCAGCCGCGAGAGCGCGTCGCCGAACGCGGCGTGGCGGCCGCTCGCGGCGGTGAGCGGGCCCGTCGGGTTGGCGGACACGAACTCCACGAGGATCTTCTCCGGCACCTCCGGCGAGCCCGCGCCGTGGCGGTCGCCGGCGGCGAGGACGTCCGCCAGCGCGGCGGCGTGCCAGCCGTCGGACAGGAAGAGGTTGAGGAAGCCGGGGCCGGCGACCTCGACGCGGTCGAGCCGGTCGCCCAGCAGCGCGCCGAGCTCGGCGCCGACCTGGCCTGCCACGTCGCGCGGCGGCGCGCCGACCACGGGTGCCAGGAGCATCGCCGCGTTCGTCGCGTAGTCGCCGAAGCCCGCCTTCTTGGGCCGCTCGAGCGTCAGCCGGCTGCTCGGCGGGACGGCGTCGCCGCCGATGGCGGCGGCTGCGGCCTCGAGGGCCTCGCGGAGCGCAGCGAGCGGTGGCACATCAGTGATGGTAGGGCTCACCCGCCAGGATCCGGTGCGCGCGGTAGAGCTGCTCGAGGAGCACCACGCGGGCGAGCTGGTGGGGCATCGTCAGCGGGCCGAGCGACAGCCGGTGGTCGGCCTGCGGCAGCTCCAGGCCGTAGGCGCCGCCGATCACGAAGCACACGTCGATCGCCGCCTCGCGCCGCGTCTGGACCCAGCGGCTGAAGGCCATCGTGTCCATCGCCTCGCCCCGGTCGGCGAGCAGCGACACGAACGAGCGCTCCGGGATACGCCGCGCGACGGCGTCGTCCTCGCGGACCTCGACGAGCTCGACCGTGGCGTAGCGACGCAGGAGCCCGCGGTAGTGGTCGATGTCGTCGGCGTACGGAGGTCGCAGCCGGCCGACTGACAGCACGGTCCAGCGCATCGTCTGCGATGGTAGGTCCATGTCCGACGCCGATCAGGGCCCAGAGCGGCACATCAACATCCACTTCTCGCCCGAGATCATGGGCGGGACGTACGCGAACTTCGCGAACGTCTCGTTCTCGGACTACGAGTTCACGATCACGTTCGCGCGCGTCGACCACGAGGTCGAGGAGGAGGAGATCCCGGGGGTCGTCGTGTCCCGGGTGAACCTGTCGCACCGCTTCGCGCAGGAGCTGTCCGACGCGCTGGAGGACGCCCTGTCGAAGTGGGCGACGCGCGAGGGCATCAAGAACCTGCCCGAGCTCGACGACGACGACCCCCGCGGCGCCTGACCGGCGAACGCGCTGACGGTGAAGCGCACCCTCCGGATCGCTCCTCGAGCAGGTCGCCGTAGGCGGGCAGCCGCGCCATGAGCGACCCGAACGCCTGGGCTGTCGCCCAGCCGAAGACGGCCGCGTGGAACGCCTTGGACACGCGTCAGTCGGGCGACACGAGGTCCACCCGGCACGGCACGCCCGGCAGGTGGCGATCCGCGGTCATCGCCCCTCCCCCGCCGCGACGCCCGTGCCGATCCGGTCGACCGTCGTCGGATGGGTGCCGAACAGGAACGACGTCCAGTCCCACGGGTCGGGGTCGCTGACGTTCTTGACCGCGATCCGGCGCTGGAAGGAGATGAACGCGCCCGGGTCGTGGGTCAGCTGGAGCGAGAAGGAGTCGGCCCGCGCCTCGACGCGCCGCGAGAGCTGATTGGACACCGTCGTGATGAGGAACACGATCACGGCGACGCTCAGCGCGAGCGCGGGCAGCACCGCCGGCCCGGGGCGCTCCTCCTTCGGGGCCAGTCGCAGCGTCATCCGGCTGGCCGCGAACAGGCCGAACGGCGTGACGATCGCGAGCCAGACCAGCCCCCGCGGCACGTCGTGGTAGCGGACGTGCCCGAGCTCGTGCGCGACGACGAGCCGCGTCTCGTCGCGGCTGAAGTCGTCGAGGAGGTTGTCGTAGAGCACGACGCGCTTCGTGTGCCCGAGCCCGTTGACGTAGGCGTTGGCCGCCGTCGTGCGCCGGCTGGCGTCCATGACGTAGACCTGCCCGACCTCGACGCCGGCCTTCCGGGCGAGATCGAGCACGTCGGTGCGCGTCTGACCGGCGGGCAGCGGCGTGAAGCGGTTGAAGATCGGGTCGAGCACGATCGGGCCGGCGTAGGTCGTGATCGCGCCGAACGCCACGACCGCCACCGACCCCGGGATCCACCACGTCCGCGGCATGCGACGGATGAGGCCGACCGCGATCGCCGCGCCGACGGCGGCGAAGACGGCGCCGATGGCCCACGAGCGGATGAGGTCGAAGCCGTAGCCCGGCCACGACTGTGTCACGAGCCCGACGTCCTTGGCCCGCTGGCGCGCGACGACCTGGACCGGCAGGGGGGCGGCGTTCACGAGCACGGACAGCGCGGCGCCGGCCACTGCGGCGGCCAGGATCGGCCGCCGGAACGGGCCCCGCAGGCGGCGCGGAGGACGCGCCACGAGGAGCGCGAGGAGCCCCAGCTCGACCGCCATCGCCGCCAGTCCGAGGAGGACCTGCGGGCGCCGGAAGTCACGTGCCCGCTCGAGGTCGGTCCCGCTGAAGTACGATGCTGCGCGCACCGGCGCCGGTTCGATCACGCCGTGGCGAGGCCACATGAGCGCCACAGCTGCCTCCGCGATGACCACGGCCACGACGATGGCGACCGGCACGCCTAGCCGTCGACGGTGCACTCGCACCACTGTTGCAGATGCGCACCGCCCTTCTCTCTGACGTCCACGGAAACCGCCACGCCTTCGAGGCAGTGCTCGCCGAGACCGCCGAGCAGGGCGTCGACGCGGTCTGGTGCCTGGGCGATCTCGTGGGCTACGGAGCCGATCCGAACGCGTGCGTCGCGCTCGCCCGCGAGCGCTGCTCGATCATCCTCGCGGGCAACCACGACCTCGCCGTGACCGGCGATCTGTCGCTCGAGGAGTTCTCGCGCGGCGCCGCCCTCGCCGCGCACTGGACGCAGAGCGTCATCGAGGACGAGCACCTCGAGTTCCTGCGCAGCCTCGCCCCGGAGGGCGAGGCCGAGGGCATCGGGCTCTACCACGCGAGCCCTCGCGACCCGATCTGGGAGTACGTCCTCAGCTCGATGCTCGCCGACCTCTGCCTGACCGCCCAGCCGGAGCGCATCAGCGCCGTCGGCCACTCGCACGTCGCGCTGTCGTTCAGCCGCGACCAGGAGGCGGAGGCCAGCGGCACGCCGCGCGAGGCCGGCGAGATCGCCGACCTGGCAGGCGGGGAGTGGCTCATCAACCCCGGCAGCGTCGGCCAGCCGCGCGACGGCGATCCGCGTGCCGCGTGGCTCCTGCTCGACACCGGGGCGTGGACCGCCGAGTGGCGACGCGTCGAGTACGACATCGAGGGCGCAGCCGCCGCGATCCGGGCGGCGGGACTCCCGGGATCGCTCGCGGATCGCCTCGGGTACGGTCAGTAGCCGTGCGTCGCAGCGCACTCCTGCTCGTCACGGCCTTCGCCGTCGGCCTCCTGGCCGCGTTCGCCGCCTCCTGCGCGGGCAACGGCGTCAAGGGCGGTCTGCCGCAGTCGAGCGCGGACGACCTCAAGGCGCAGATCTCCGACGTGCAGGAGTTCGTCGACCGCGGCGACTGCGACGGCATCGACGGACAGCTGCGCCAGGTGCAGCAGGCGATCGACAACCTGCCCGAGTCGACCGACGAGGCGCTCGTCGCGAACCTGCGCCAGGGCGCCGAGCAGCTGCAGGCGACGGCGATCACCGCGTGCAACTCGCGCACATCGACCACGCCGCAGACCCAGACGCAGACGGTGCCGCAGGAGACGGTCACGGAGGCGATCCCGACCGTCACGGAGACGGTGCCCACGGTCCCGCCGGACACGACGCCCACGGTCCCGACGGAGACGACGCCCACCGTCCCGCCGGCGACGACGCCCCCTGCGGCGACCGCGCCGGGCGACACGAGCGGCGGCGCCGGGGTGACCCCATGAGCGCCGAGATCATCGTCGGCCGCTACGAGCTCGGCGACCGGCTGGGCGCCGGCGGCATGTCCACGGTCCTGCTCGCGTTCGACCGCCGTCTCGAGCGCTACGTCGCCGTGAAGCTGCTCGCCGAGCACCTGGCCGACGACACGCAGTTCGTGTCGCGCTTCCGGCGCGAGGCGCTGGCCGCCGCCCGGCTCGTGCACCCGAACATCGTGCAGGTCTTCGACTTCGGGCTCGACGACACGAGCGGCCGCCACTACATCGTCATGGAGTACATCCGCGGCCAGTCGGGCGCCCAGATCCTGCGCGACGAGGGCAAGCTCTCCGTCCAGGACGCACTGCACCTCGTCGACGGCTCCTGCCGCGGGCTGCACTATGCGCACCGCAACGGCGTCGTGCACCGGGACGTGAAGCCCGGCAACCTGCTGCGCTCCGAGGAGGGGCAGGTCAAGCTGGCCGACTTCGGGATCGCGAAGGCAACCGACGGCTCCGCGATCACGCAGGCCGGCTCGGTGCTGGGGACCGCGGCGTACCTGGCGCCGGAGCAGGCCCACGGCGAGGTCGCGACAGCGCGCTCGGACCTCTATGGCCTCGGCGTCGTCACGTACCAGCTGCTGGCCGGGCGTCTTCCCTACGAGGCGACGTCGCTGACCGAGCTCGCGCTTGCGCAGCAGCGCGAGCACCCGCCGCGGCTCGACGAGGTCAACCCCCTCGTGTCGCCCGCGCTGGCCGACGCCGTCGACCGCGCGCTGGAGCTCGAGCCGGCGGACCGCTACGCCGACGCCGAGCAGATGCGCCGGGCGCTCGAGTCGGCGGCGCGCGACGGCGGCGACGACACGACACGCGTCGTGCGCCGCGACCGCACCTCGGCGACCCGGGCGATCCCGCCGTCCACGTCGCAGCGCCGGACGGAGCCGCGCGCACCGCGCCAGCCCCGCCCCGCGCCGCCCGGACCCCCGCGCCAGGACGGGTACGCCGAGCCGGCGTCCAGGAAGAACCGCGGGTGGCTCCTCGTCGCGCTGGCGGTCGTCGTCGCCGGCATCGCGGCAGCGGCGATCGCGCTCAGCGCGTCCAACGGCGGCCGCGAGGTCACCACGCGCGACATCGACGGCCAGGACCTGAACACCGTCGTCCAGCAGATGAACTCCCTGATCGACGAGAACATCCGCTAGGCGGATCGGGGCACCGCGCCCGCGTGCCCCGCCAGCACCCGCGGAGCGTCACCCGCGCGCAGCGCCGCCACGCGCTCCGCCAGCCGGCCCTCGCCGATCGACGAACGCAGGTCCGCCATGAGGCGCGCGAGGTAGGCGAGGTTGTGCAGCGTCAGCATCCGCGCGCCGGTCAGCTCGCGGTGCTTGGCCAGGTAGCGCAGGTAGCCGCGTGAGATGCCGCTCGCGCACGTGGGGCACGGGCAGCCCTCCATGATCGGCTCCTCGCTCTCGCGGAACCGGGCCGCGGAGAGATCGACGCGCCAGCGCTTCTCGGGGTCGGGGACGATCGCGACGCCATGGCGCGCGAGGCGCGTCGGCATGACGCAGTCGAACGTGTCGATCCCCAGCTCCACGCCGCGGATGAGGTCGTCCACGTCGCCGATGCCCAGCAGATGCCTGGGCTTGTGCTCGAAGGCGCCGCCGAGCACTCCGGTCGCCATCTCCACCACGCCGTGCATCTGCGGCTTGTCCGCGCCGAGCGACCCGCCGATCGCCACCCCGTCGACGCGGCTCGCCGCGATGACGTGGGCGGACTCCGTGCGGAGGTCCTCGAACACCCCGCCCTGCACGATCCCGAACACGAGCTGCCCCTCG